>JAABUV010006223.1_pt1 | contig 13103 bp, 10 predicted proteins | sample 5559971 | NCBI WGS metagenome assembly JAABUV01 (sample SAMN10711881, study PRJNA513362) | rock metagenome | isolation source: Antarctica rocks | place: Antarctica: Victoria Land, Knobhead nord | collected 2015-12-19
ATCTATTGAATCGAAAGCAAATCTCTATCAACGAGTACGAATGATCAATCAAACAGATGAGCTCTGCAGCGAATATAGGCAAGCTATGAACGAAAACAAGCTCAAATTTCATATCACTAAACTGAAGGACTGCGAAATCATTGACGACGTTCTATTTAGGAAAGATCTACTGTGAATCTCTGAGAACATGCACACGGAATTACTACAAGAAGTGCATGATCAACCTTCAATCTCTCATCTCGGCAATAGACGAATCATCGATCTAGTTCAGTGTTTCTACTATTGATCAGGCCATCGAGCTACTATTCGACGGTACATTCGGAACTGTCATGCTTGTCAGCGAAGCAAAGCCTCTAGGAATAGTATCAATGAACTTCATCATTCTCTTTCGATTTCACAGGAACGCTGGAAAGATATAGCTATGAACTTCATCACTGAACTATCTCTGTCAGAAGACTATAACGCCATTTGCACAATCATATGTCGTCTCATCAAAGAACGTCACTATGTTCCCTGTCATTGAAGAGACGATGACATCTCAGCCGAAGAAACGGTTTGAATCATGCTATGAAACGTCTATCGACTGCATGATCTACTCAGTTCTATTGTTTCGAAAAGAGGCTTTCAATTCATATCGACTATGTGGAAAAGTCTTTGCAAGCGACTGAGAATTACAGCTAGTCTATTCACAGTTTATCATCTCGAGATCGACGATCAATCGGAATGAGTCAATCAAGACGTCGAACGAGAACTTAGAATCTACTGCAATTACATGCAGGACGACTGAGTCAAATGAATATCTATGATGGAATTCAGTGACAATTTCAATACCTTCTCGATCACTTCAATGATCCCCTTCTACTTCAATAAAGAATTTCACCCTCGAATGAGTTTCGATTCAGATACGACTGACTACGAAACAACTCGTGAACGACTTGAAGCTAGAAAAGCAGACGATATTGCCATTCGAATGAAAGAGCTACTGAACTTCGGTCGTCAACAATTGAAAAAGACGAAGCTGATCATCAAAGTTCAGGTCAATAAACATAGACGAAACGTCATCTATGAAGTAGATGACTGAGTTTGGCTATCTTTCAGAAACGTCAAGACAACGAGACTCTGCAAAGATTTGAAAGACAAACAGCTAGGCCTCTATCAAATCACTGTCAAAGTGGGTATCTTCTATCATCTTCGTCTATCAGTTAGCATAAAGCATCTGCATTCGATGTTCAGCTCGAAGCTACTGCGGCCGTATTCAGAAGACTCTCTATCAGAACAGCATTCAGAACCATTCAGGTTCATCACTATCGAAGATGATGAACACTGAGAGATAGACGATATATTGGACTTCAGACGCTATCGAGGCCGAATACAGTACAAAGTCAAATGAACAGACCTAGATAGGAACGACGAATGATACTATGCCGATAAAGGGGAATTCGATGGCTCAGAGAAAGTTTTGGACGAATTTCATAAGCTATATTCAAACAAACCGCGCTAAAATATCGGAATAACTATCAACAAAAGCGAGCAAATGAACTACATTCATGCGAACATGAATTTTCGAAGGGGGGGGTAATGCTACGAGCGTATCAAGGCTGAACAAGGCTGAAGCCCTAATCAATTCGCAGTGAACGCTAGCGAGTTCCCTGCGTAATGATTACGGCTAACCAGCGAGCTAGTCAGGTTTGGCCCAGATATGGCTCAGATATGGCCCAACATTCTTTTCCTTCCCCAACACCCTTTTCTTTCACCAACACCTTGTTCACCTACATCACATTCTTCCCGTGTCACAAACACATCCCTTTCGGGCCTAGCGCAGCCTCTGAACATTACATAAATAGAAGCTTTTGTACCAATCTTCTTCTGTATTCTTAATATTCAGTTATGGCTATCTCTAAAGATCAAGCACTATCAATTCTGACCTTCATTGATTGTATCATCTAGGCACGATTCTGACATGAAGTTGCATTTAATTCGACGTGATATTTTTTCTCATAAATATGATGTTATTGATTCTCAGTCTGCATCGTTGATATCATCATTATCAAAATCAATTCTAGTATGTCTGTTATTGATTGATTGAAAAGAATCAAGCTGTTCAATGTTGCATACATCGAGTTTTTGAAATGTCGTGACGACTTCGCGAAGATACTTTCACTGAATGCTCCGACAATGTTCAATTCTGTCTTTTTTCAAATTAGTCATCTATTCTTTTGAATTCTTAAGCGAGTTATTACTTCAAGAGTGACACGTCTGTCTTCATTGAAGACTTTTCTCACAGAATCACTGTTGTTTGAGTCTGTGATGATCTCGTTGTCATTGTGAATCTCTGTGTATTCAACTGCGCTGCGCTGCGCTTTGATGATGATGTCTTGAAGTTGCTTGTGTGACGACGTCTTTTCTGTAATGTCACTTAGTATCTTGATAAACTCATCATCATAAAGATCAACGTATTCTCATGTTGCATTCAAGACGAAAGTCATTTGATGTGATTCAACAATGTATGATCATCAAGAAAATTTATGTAACAAACAATTGAGAAGAAGAATAAAAGAAAATGTCAGATTGCGAACGATTTTTTGTCATGATAAGAGAGAAATTTATCTTATTTTAAGTATTAAAAATAGTTTATTTAATCTTGATAAAAGTTCATTGAATCTTTGTTGATGTTGAATGAACTATAAGTTTTGTCATTGATTCTTAAGATTTCTCAATTATGACATGATCTTGCTATGTCATTTTATACTGAGAATCTTGAGCATGAACATGTTTTCTACGAGCATTCTACATAATTTCTTCAATGATCAGCTGCTTGAATCGAGTATCACAAGAAGTCTGAAATCTACAATTGTTGTTCACAGCAGACTGAATTATAAAAAGAAAGTGAATGAACTCTTCTGCATGCATTTTATTTCAGTGCTGTTTTTCATTCATGCTCGTTGCTGATATATATTCTCGCGAATTCAGCTCGATTGTATATCATCGTATTTGTGACACAGTCGTAATTCAGCTCATTCTCAATCAGCTTTATAAATCTGTCGTATTTCATGTCATTGATGTGAATTGAATTCTTCATTGATTCACGTCTAAGAAGATCTTGTGATCTGCAGCATATGTTACAATGAAGATCGTGACTGATCTGTATTATGAGAATTTTGATTGATCTGACTGATACTGATTGAGATTTCTTGAAATCTCATTCATCGAAGATGACATAACTTAAGAGATGTAAGTGTGTCTTTAATTGAAAAAATGATGAAGAATTGTACTTGAGATTGTCTTGTCATGTTTCTCTAACTCTGAATCATCTTCTTACATTGTAATTTGATCGCTGTGTCATGAACATTAACATAAAATCACTTCTTAATCTTGCAACATCGTTGAATATAATATGAAACTCATAATATATGACTTCAAATGTTGATCTGATGATCTCTTTTGACTTGTTTATATTTAGCTTTCGTTTTATAAGCTGAAGAAATCTCATCTGATTTTGTATTTGCATCTTCAATTGCATGTATTCAGACTCGTCAATGTTGAATTCTTCTTTCACTCTGTTTATCAATCATTTGTAGTGTATATACTTTTTACATGACATCTTTGACAATGCATTCATTATATTAAAGAGAAAATTTGATGTTTGTTGAATATTTTTGTATCTGTGATTAATGACTGCACTTATCACAAAAAACTTTAGCATTAATGATTCATAACTTCAGAATTTAATTGATGTCACACTCGCTGCATCTTGTTCATGTGATAACTGATGTCAACTTTCAATGATCTACTTACTGCTTAAGTTCTTAACTAAATCTATGAAATACATATCAATTATCTAGAGTCTATTACTGAGTCACTCACACTCTTTTATAATACAATCACTTGCAATCATCAAGTTAATTTTCTTTCAGATCAATTCATTGATACAGTTAACTTTGATTGACTGACTTCATGATATCAAATTTGTAACTGATGATACTCTTGCAATGAGCAAAGCTTTGTTTGCTATGTATATTTCATAAAAACAAAGTTCTTGTGAGATTAAACTCTGACTTTAATTCTCATCAGTTCATAGCTGAGACTTCTGTTCATCAAGAGAAATTTGATTGAGCAAAGTCAAAAGATGATTATATTTCTTAATTGTTTAATCATGTAACATCGTTGACTTCAATGATTCTGTATATGCTCTGAAACATAAACATAATACATATACATTGTTTGATTTTTGTCTGCGATGAGATTGAATCAGTTTCAAATATCTTCAGCTTTTGCATTTAAAGTAGTATTCTGCTATTCTTGTTTCTTTATGCAAGAAATTCTTCTCATATATCAAATTATATGAATTTCAATCATTGAAGTTATTAATGTAGAAGAACTTGTTTTTGTTTGACTCGCTAGAAATATCATTTGCTGATACAACATGCACACTTCTCAGAATTGTATGCAAATGAAAAAATCAACTAACTTTGAGAAAACGAGAATTTTTGATGTTATCTTTAGATCAATGCTTTATCTCAATCATTTCATGCACAGCATGTTGAGTTTCTTCATTGCAAGATTTGAGTAGTTCAACGAAAGCATCATTATGTCGTAGCTCATTATTCTTGTTATCTCGACATAACGAATTTATAATGAAAAGAATAAGTTGTAGCTAATCAGACAGTCAATCGTTTAACAAAGTTGAGACTTCAGTTGTCTCTTTCAATCTTTTCTGAATCAGAACATAATCACGTTTTCAAACTTTCTTCTTTCTCTGTTAGTTCAATGAGCAGTATACTTTATCACTGACAAGATTCTCTAAGTCATCGATGTCTTTTTCGTCTCATTTTCAGCATTGAAGTGATTCATGAACGCTTACATAGTATGATTTTATTCAGATCAAGTCTTTTTTCTTTTTATTTAACTCTTTATCTGATACAACTTTTTCATCGACTATGTTGCAACACTTGCGCACGAAGACTGTCAATGCATCAAGAAGCTTCTTTATGTTCAGAATTTCATCTAAGATCAATGCATGACATCATAACTTTGAATTGAGTTCTATCTCTTGTATTTGATTGCATTGTTCGCGAATGAGTGTGTCTTGAATTTTACAAAGACTAAAGACATGACTGAATCGTGTTATCATAGCAGTCAATGCATACTTATTGATCTTGCTCTGTCTTGTATCTCTGTAAAGAAGAATATCTTTCATTGCAAGAAGATTCAGATGTTGAGTATTGTGATGCAATAACTGTCTTTGAAACATTTCTCATTTGTTGATGCAATCAAAAAAGATCTTTATTAAATGCTTGTGTGCAATCTCACTGTGCTTTGTATTGAAATTATCAGCACTATCATATCTTCAAATCTGACTTGCATAATGTGTCATTGCATGTAGTTTTGAAATGTTGAAATGATTGATATCTGTATCTGAATGCTCAGATCGCAAATGATGAAAAACATTTTTTAGCTTGTTTAATCAAAAAAGCGTATGTTCAAGATATCAAAGAGTTTCTTCATCATGCAAATAATATTAAGCAAGTATCATGAAGTTTATCACTGCTTGAGTGAAATGAATTGTTGCAGATGCTTTTGTGATCAGAAGTGATGTGATGATTGATATAAGCTGACATACAATCGATTTTCAATTTGCATCAGTTCATTGCTTAATTGTATTGTACTTGACAAATTTTTTCATGTCTTTAAATGATAAAATGACGTGAAATCTTTGATTCAGTTGAGCTGTTTCTAATGCATCGTTTAAAGCTAAACTGATTTCTTTTCTTCTTTGACTTGTACAAACACTCTCGTTGATGATCTGACTGAATCATAACATCAGATATGAGATGATTTTCTTAAGTAGTTGATGTAACACATTTATTATCATTGTCTCATGAATATTGACAAACATATGTGATCATGCAAAGTTTTTCACTGAATGTATTCAAGCAAAATTATTCTCGATCATATTGTTCTTTCTTTGTTGTCTCTGTTGATTTTTAGTGAACACATGCGTTTGAATTGATCATGTCTTGTTTAAATTTTCGCGCTCATGAGATGACACTTGACAGATAAAGCATTGTTGATTCATCTTGATGTCTGTGATTAATACTTGTTTCTTGTAATTCATCATGAACTCAATGATTATTGAATAACATTGTCTTATCTTATTGTTTGCACAAAAAACAGAAATATTGTTTCTGAACATAGCTTCAATGATTGTTACATGTGAGATCATGTATTAATGCATGATGATACATGTTTAATGTACGCTTGAGTATGATTAATAACATCATGTGTCAAATCTTTGACTTGATATCATTGTCATCGTTGTCAACTATGAGAAGAAATTTCAGAAGAATCAATCTTGATTGTTTTTGAGCATGTCTTGTGCATTGATTTAGATTCTCTATCGTTAGATATATAAATCATGCAGATAAATCATTTCAATGCTCAGTCAAGACTATTTTATCGATGAAAATTAACAGTGATATCATGATAGCATCATCAGAAAGCTTCTTCTGCGTTTCTCATCATCAATCAGCAGTATGCATCTCATTGTAGACTTGAAAGTTGTCAACATTATAATGTTGAATGAATGTGTAAATCAGCTTGTCTTGAAATGATGAATGATTCAACAAGAATTGAAGTGTCTCGATGATGTCATGATACAAAATGCAATGCTGCTCTTCTTGAACTTCTTTGTAACTGAATTCAACTGTGAACATTCGAGAATGTCACTCATCATTTTCAACATCATATGAAATCTGATGTAGAAGTGTCAATCACTTGTTCATGTCATGAAAGCTGACATGTAGATGTAAGACTTGTAAGCGCAAATCTTGAAAAAATCGATTAACACTGTCTTTGATAATCTTTGTTTAATAAAGTCAGTGAGTAAACGCGTAATCTGCTTCGCATTGAAATAAATAGTATTGATTGTTGTTTATGTTCTTGATCATTTGAGAATTCAAGCTCAACGACTCTGATACTTTCTTTGACACGTTGACTGTTGTTTCAACATCACAATCAGTTGTCTCGATGAAGATTTCAACTTGCAACGCTGATGATGTGAAGAGAAGTTCAGTCTGAAGTTGTATCATTTCAATTCTTGATGATATATATTTCATATTTTGATTCAAATCAGCGTTATTCATCTCAATGTTCATGTGCTCTTCTGCAAAATCATCTATTAATATATATTCTTGATTCTCATTTTCAATGTTCATCTGAATGCTTTCATCATAAGAATCATTTGAGTTTGAATCTCATTCTGCAGTCTCATGATCACGTCAGATGAGTTGCATTAAATCGCATGATGATGATTTTGATGATGATGATAACTTTCGTCAGAAAATCTTTCGCGATTGATCATGCAAGCGAACATGACAGTGATGAAGATGATGTTCAAGCTCGCTGATGTTGTTTATCTTCATTTCACATGAAGAGCATACGTGTTGCATTATCTATAAGTCTTCGATTAGTGTTTTTATATAACTTGTATGAAGCAATGATGAATTGTAATGATTCTTTATGCTCGACTGTTTATCTGTACATGAAATGTCAATAATGAGATGAATTGAAAAATGTCAATCGCAAAGTCAATGAATCACGTTTGTTCAGAAGTTATTGACTTCAATTTGAGCTCAATAATTAAGATATGTAAACTATATTTAGCTAAATCATAAAAAGAATGAAATCAATCACTTGAACAAATATCATCGTTATTCTTATGATCTAGTTATTGTCATTCAAGATGCGATCATTTAAATCTCTTATGAGATGAAAGTAATGATTGCTAAAGTGCTATATATTTCAAGTTGAAGTAATCTTCAGAATTTACAAACTTTATCTTATCATCATCATCTATCTCGCTCTTGTCATGACTTGATGAGCAACTTGAAAGATATATAATTATGCATCTATCTTCTTCATCTTCATTTGAAACTCTCTGATAGCATGTCAATTACGCTTAAACTCATCATCACTTCTTCTGAATTTATCATAAGTGTGAAACTGCTTAGATTTTATAGTCGTCGCTATCTGATGTATAATGAAGATTAAGAGAATTCAAGTATCAAAGATTAAAGACTTGAACTTAAATGAAGAAATTAACTGATTGTTATGGGTTATACCCATTGGTCGGTTGGTTGGTTGGTTGGTTGGTCAATCGGTTGGTTGGTTGGTCAATCCTCTGGTTGGTTGGTCAATCCTCTGGTTGGTTGGTCAATCCTCTGGTTGGTTGGTCAATCCTCTGGCTTGTTGAGGAAGGCAAGGGGGCAAGGGGGTAATGGGGCTCCTATATAGAGAAGCTGGGTATCGCAGTAGGTTTGCTCTGCAAGTTAACCTCTTTGTATATACCAATATCAAGCTTTGGCTACATTCTTTCGAACATAGCCCTAGTCCCTAACACTGATCAACAAACGTAGAGATGAGTTCATCAGTCAAATAAGTGACAGTAACGAATAAAAATGATTGTTGATGATGAAATGACATTGAAGATTATGTAGTTTTATTTTAAAGAGTTTCTCATCTGATGATTCTTTGTGTGATGTTGACTGCTTGTTTGAATGACGACAAGAATTTTAACGCATCTGACGACACATCTGTCAAAATCGTGCCTAAATGATACAATCAGTGAAGATCAGAATTGATAGTGCTTGATCTTTAGAGATAGCTATAACTGAATATTAAGAATACAGAAGAAGATTGATACAAAAGCTTCTATTTATGTAATGTTCAGAGACTGCGCTAGGCTCGAAAAAAATGTGTTTGTGACATGAAAAGAATGTGATGTAGATGAACAAGATGTTGATGAAAGAAAAGAGTGTTGAGTCATATCTGAGTCATATCTGAGTCATATCTGAGTCATATCTGAGTCAAACCTGATGCGAATTAATTAGAGCTTCAGTCTTGTTCAGTCTTGATACGCTCGTAACATTACTTTTCCCTTCGAAAATTTATGTTCGCATAAATGTAGTTCATTTGCTCGCTTTTGTTGATAGTTATTCCGATATTTAGCGCGGTTTGTTTGAATATAGCTTATGAAATTCGTTCAAAACTTTCTCTGAGTCATCAAATTTCCCTTTATCGACATAGTATCATTCGTCGTCTTTATCTAGATCTGTTCATTTGACTTTGTACTGTATTCGACCTCGATAGCGTCTGAAGTTCAATATATCGTCTATCTCTCAGTGTTCATCATCTTTGATAATGATGAGTCTGAGTGATTCTGAATGCTGTTCTGATAGAGAGTCTTCTGAATACGATCGCAGTAGCTTCGAGCTGAACATCGAATGCAGATGCTTCATGCTGACTAATAGATGAAGATGATAGAAGATACTCACTTTGACAGTGATTTGATAGAGATCTAGCTGTTTGTCTTTCAAATCTTTGCAGAGTCTCGTTGTCTTGACGTTTCTGAAAGATAGTCAAACTCAGTCATCTACTTCATAGATGACGTCTCGTCTATGTTTATTGATCTGAACTTCGATGATCAGCTTCATCTTTTTCAATTGTTGACGATCGAAGTTCAGTAGCTCTTTAATTCGAATGACAATATCGTTTGCTTTTCTAGCTTCAAGTCGTTCACAAGTTGTTTCGTAGTCAATCGTATCTGAATTGAAACTCATTCGAAGATGAAATTCTTTATTGAAGTAGAAGAAGATCATTGAAGTGATCGAGAAGATATTGAAATTGTCACTGAATTTCACCATAAATATTTATTTGACTCAGTCGTTCTGCATGTAATTGCAGTAGATTCTAAGTTCTCGTTCGACGTCTTGATTGACTCGTTTCGATTGATCGTCGATCTCGAAATGATAGACTGTGAATAGACTAGCTGTGATTCTCAATCGCTTGCAAAGACTTTTTCACATAGTCAATATGAATTGAAAGTCTCTGTTCGAAACAATAGAACTGAGTAGATCATGCAGTCGATAGACGTTTCATAGCATGATTCAAATCGTTTCTTCGACTGAGATGTCATCGTCTTCTCAATAACAGAGAACATAGTGACGTTCTTTGATGAGATGACATATGATTGTGCAAATGACGTTATAGCCTTCTGACAGAGATAGTTTAGTGATGAAGTTCATAGCTATATCTTTTCAGCGTTTCTGTGAAATCGAAAGAGAATGATGAAGTTTATTGATGTCATTTCTAGAAGCTTTGCTTCGCTGACAAGCATGACAGTTTCGAATGTATTGTCGAATAGTAGCTCAATGATCTGATCAATAGTAGAAACGCTGAACTAGATAGATGATTCATCTATTGTCGAAGTGAGAGATTGAAGATTGATCATGCACTTCTTGAAGTAATTTTGTGTGCATGTTCTCAGAAATTCACAGTAGATCTTTTCTAAATAGAACGTCGTCAATGATTTCGCAGTTCTTCAGTTTAGTGATATGAAATTTGAGCTTGTTTTCGTTTATAGCTTGTCTATATTCGCTGCAGAGCTCATCTGTTTGATTGATCATTCGTACTCGTTGATAGAGATTTGCTTTCGATTCAATAGATAGAACATCGACTCTATTGAGAGTCAGAATAGTCTGAAAACAATCTTCAAGACGTTGAGCTGATTCAGAAACGTTCGCTAGAAGCATTCTTGTTAGAGCATCAACTTTAGTGTTCATTTTGTCTGATCTAAAGATGATCTGAAAGTTGAACTTCGATAGAATGTTCAGATAGTTGACTTGTCGTCGACTCAACTGTTTGTTTTTCATGAAGATCTTTAAAGTCTGATGATCGATGAACATCTGAATGAGTAGTTCAGTGCATTTTAGCTCGAGTCGTCAGTGTTCGAAGCATCGAATAATGACTAGCAATTTCTTGTCATAGATGTGATAATTGATTTCAGCGAAGATCATGCTTTTACTGTAGAAGATCATCGAATGAAGAACTCTCTCGTCATCGTACTGAGATAGTATTTCATCTTTTACATAGTTCAAAGCATCGATCTTCAAAATAGCTTGTCGTTTGAGATCAAAGTGACGAAGTACTGAGATCGAGCTGACTTGTTTCTTTAGATTGTCAAAGACTTGAACACAGATCTCGTTTCAAACAAAAGACGTGTTCTTTCTAGTCAGCTGAGTGAACGATTTGACTAGCTTCGAGAAGTTCTTAATGAAACGACGATAGAAGTTAACAAATCTCACGAAGTCTTGAATTTCTTTTAGATTGATTGAAGTGATTCAGCTGACTATGACTGTCACTTTGCTGAAATTCATACGAAGATCTAGTTCTGATACGATGACTTCTAGAAAGACAGTCTCTTCTACATTAAATTCGCACTTTCGAATATTCATCTGCAGTTCAGCTTCGCGTTGTCGACTCAATACTAGTTTGACGTGATTTCTATGCTTCTTTCTCGTTTTGCTATAGATGAGAATGTCATCTAGACAACTTTCAAATATAATACACTTCAATCAACAATAAACTAGCTTATTCTTTAAGCTGTTATGCACATCATTGTCACGATTCTAGCCTTGCCAGACTCAGTCTTCTAGCCTTGCCAGGCCTATTCTCGCTTCGTCATCTTGACTAGTTCCTATTGGGCCTAGCGTCGGCTGAGAAACACACATATGTAGTCAGCTTCTTTTCTGTAGCTATCTTTCTTTCTTAGCATTTATCTTCTAGTTAAATGACACCTCTATCTGACTCGCTCTAGACAGGTCTCTAACATTAGATAAATGCTCATCATCTACTACTCTGCTATCGACGAATAGATGATATGAAACAATCTATTCAGTAAGAAAAATTTGCAAGAAATTCTTCAAATTTGCACCATCATTTTAGATTGCAAGAAATTCTTCGATTCTACATTCATTTTCACCATTCTATTCGCAAGAGATTCTTTGAATAAAGCACTCAATTATTACCTGAAATTCACAAGAAATTCTTTGAATTTTCACTCATCAAAAAACATCAATTCAAAACATCAACCCCTCATCTACTCTTATCTCAACAACTTCTATCTTCTCTCATCATGACACGCGACGTCGAGTCAGTTGAGCTTCGAACAACTCGCCTGCTTAGAAGCACTGTCAATAGAAGAGTTTCACTTCTACTCATCGATGCTTCAGTCGAAGCTGAGAAAGCTGTCATTCTCTGAAACATAAACATCGAAGAACAACTGTTTCATTGAGTCAGCAATCAACTCGACGAAGTCATTAATATGCTGAACGAGCTTCGAAGTCAGCGAGACTTGACTCTACAACTCAATGAACACTGACTTCTTGTACAAGACAATCACAAAAAGAGAGCGAAACAACTAGAAGTCGCTTTTGATAAAAACGATGAGCTAGAGAAAAAGATCAATCAGCTACAAGGCGAGCGATTGAACTTCAGAGCGAAACAACGTCAAGCTGATCGATCTATGACCTGTCAAGATACTCAGTCAGCTGAGCAACGAGTCAATCAGAAAGAAGCTTCTACGATCTCAGTTTCGATTCGTCGCTCTGAAGTTAAACGAAGCTCGACTTTCAAAGCTCGCTCTCAACGAGAATCTTCTACTCTATCTGGTAACGAAAACGAGAACGATCATCACAAGTTCGTCAAGCTTTCGGATTCACTCATCTTCATCGAAACAGATGACTCTATCTGAGAGACATGAAACATCAAAATAGCTGACAAGCTCAATGTCAACGCGAATCATTACTCTACTGAAAAGATTCGTATTGCCTATGTGATTTTCAGACTAGAAGACGATGCTGATCAGCAAATCTATGCAAAGCATCGTGTTGATGCTCTCTCATTCTATCAATCACTATCAGAGCTACTGAAACATCTGAAAGAAATTTACGAAGATCAGAATCTGATTCGAAAGTGTCGTCGCGAATACGTCGCTCTGAAGCAGCTCAACAAGCTCTTCAGCTCTTTCTATTCAGAATTCACTAGAATATTCAGCTTTCTGAACTACGACGATGTCACTCTGATGAACGACATTCAGAATAAAATCAACAATCGTCTTCAGAACGCGTTGTCAGTTTGCCTCATAAAGTTTAGCTCGCTTGATAAGCTCAAGATCTTTCTTCAAGATGTGAATAACAAACAACGAGTCAATTATCAGCTACGTGACGAGCAACGAACAGTCAAATCGATAGCAGCTTCGAAAAAAC
>JAABUV010006225.1_pt1 | contig 13099 bp, 14 predicted proteins | sample 5559971 | NCBI WGS metagenome assembly JAABUV01 (sample SAMN10711881, study PRJNA513362) | rock metagenome | isolation source: Antarctica rocks | place: Antarctica: Victoria Land, Knobhead nord | collected 2015-12-19
CGGGCACCTTGGGCTTGGTGTAGGTGAGGAGCGGGTCCTGGCAACGTAATGTCCCATACGGATGCATTTGCGCCAGAGGGGCGGCGGCGGGGCGCGCCTTGGGCTTGGTGTAGATGCGGAGCAGGTCCAGGTACTCCCAGATCAGCTCCACCAGGCCGTCGAGGTTCCACTCATGGTACGCGCACACCGGGCAGTAGTGCGGCAGCTTGCTGATTACGTTCAGCTCCTCCAGCGTGATCTGCGCGCAGCGCAGCGGCGGGCTACTGTGATGAGGAAGACTTGTCGGCAGCAGTCGACTGGAGTGATGACAGAGACGTGTCGGCGTGGCTGGCGTGGCTGGCGTGCTCAGACCCGCACAAGCGAGCGCCACCCTCGGGCCCCTGTCGGCACCAGGCAGCTCCTTTGGTGAGCGCTGGGGTCAGGTGCTTGGCGTGCGCGGCGCAGGAGCCAGGCCTCTCATTGGCCGGCGCGGCAGGCGGTCGCAGGCAGCGGCGCAGACGGCGCGCGGCCTGCATGGCGGGGCGCCCGGCTGCGCCTGGTCGACCTTAATGATGACATGGATGGTTGGGATGTAAAATGTTGTCCCTACCCTACTCTAAGCTATCATGTAGACGGCGCGCGGCCTGCAGGGCGGGGCGCCAGGCCGCGCCTGGTCGATCTTGTTAATGACGTATATGGCCGGTATGTACACGCGGCTGCCCTCGATGACGTCCACCAGGTCGTCCACGGTGACCGCGTCGTCGCGCACGTACACGTCTGCATTGTGGATGCGGTACTCGCTGCACACCGCCTTGACCGCTGCGCGCGCGCGCTCAATTGTGTGATACCCCTTGCTCGGAACACACGCGAGGCGCCATGCGTTGTGCCCCTGCGCACACATGCGGATGCGGCTTGCGAGCCTACCGTCTCATCTCAAAGACCGCACATTCGCCTCAAACACTTCGCTCAACCTCTAACAGGCTTCGACACACGAGCAACCAGCTCCTGGTGCGTCCTGGCGGAGCTGGGCGCCGGCAGGCTCCTGAGAGCGCCCGCCGCCCGCGTCCGACCGCCGCTGCAGGCAACAGGGGCTGCCGCTCGCAGCCCAGCCCCCGCCGCCCGTGCAAGGGCGCGCACCGTCCAGGTCCAGGCGCGGGTTGGAGGCGGTGGTCGTGAACGCGATGCCGCCCTTCTCCTTGCGCCGGAACGCGATCGCGGGCGGCTGCTTGTTGAGCCGGATGCCGAAGCCCTCCAGCTCGTGCTCGATCAGGCGCTTGTGCGAGATGGGCTTGAGGCAGTCCAGCACGATCAGGATCAGGTTGCACGTGCGCGCCGTGCTGATGACCTGCGCGCGCGCGGCGCGCGCGTGCGCGGTCAGGCGCCCACGCGGGGTACGCGGTCAGGGCGGCCCCGCGCAAGCGCGGACGGGCCGCGCGCGCTCCGGGCGGCGTCGGGCACCCATGGCACTTGCGGCCCGTCTGCCACTGCCGCAGGCGGGCGCGCTCGGAGACCTCCAGCCCGGACATGCCCGCCAGCACCCACTGCCCAGCGGCTGTACACGTTGCCCTCCACCTTCGCGAACGCCAGGTAGTGGACGTCGTGTGTCGCCGGGTGCTGGACGGCGTAGCCCCGATGCAGCGCCTTCGCTGCCTCATCAGCGCTAATGCCAAACGCCACGGCCGCGGCGTCCACATCGGCGATAAACGAGCTTCACGGGCTTGCCCGGCGCGCCTGGAGGCAGCGTCGCGGGCGCCGCAACAATCCGCGCTGGTTGCAGCCCTGTGGCAAGCGTCCGTCGCGCCGCGTCTGGCTGACTGCCGCCTGCAGGGCTTAAACCAGACGCAGCGCAACGGACGCCATGCCACAGGGCTGCAGCTGGCACGGACTGTGGCGGCGCCCGCGATGCTACCTTTGGGCGCGCCCAACGAGCCTGTGAGGCTCGTTTTCAACGATGTGGACGCCGCGCCCTGGCTTCGGCATCTGCGCCGACGAGGCGAAGGCGCTGCACTGGCAGAACGCCGTCCAGCACCCGGCGACACACGACGTCTACAACCTGACAGACAGCGAAGGTGGGGTGCTACGAGTGCGGCCGCTGGGCGGTGGCGGTGCTGGCGGGCGGGTGCCCGGGCTGGAGGTCTTCGAGCGCGCCCGCCTGCGGCAAGCCGCGCCGGCGGCCTGCGCGCGGGCGCGCATGCGCGCGCACGCGGACGCCCTTGCCGGACACGCTCGCCAGGCTGGTGCGGGTGCGGCGGCGCCTTTGCCGGGCCCGACGAGCCGCTTGCGCCTCCGTCAGCAGCATGCTGGCAGTGCCCTCTGTCAGCCGCGCAGCGTCGGAGGTCATTTGCTCGGCACGCTGCCTGGGCTCCGCAGGTCTGCCAGGCGCCTGCGCCCCGCGCCTCCAGAGCGCCTGCATGGTGTCCCCCCTCGCTGTCCACGGACGTCTAGGGGAGCCGTGCAATCACGCATGGCATCAGGCAGCCTCTGCGCGGACTGTGCCCCGACCGTCCTCTCCTCTCCCCCTCCTCTTTCCTCTCAACTCTCGTCCCTGTCCCTCGTCTGGCTGTCCGTCCGCCTCAAGACCGTCCCTGCCTGCCCCGCAGAGCTGACAAGCTGCGGGGGCCTGCTCCCCATGACGCCCTCACGACAGGCTAGAATGGGCTTGCGCGGGAGGGCCGCCGCGCCTGGCGCCCGCGGCCCTTGCCGTCCTTGGCGCCCTCGATGATGCCCGGCAGGTCCAGCAGCTGGATCTTGGCGCCGCGGTAGCGCACCACGCCCGGGATGCACGTCAGCGTCGTGAACTCGTACGACGCCACCTGCGCCAGGTGACTCACCCTGACGACCGCGTTCGACACACCCTAACTCCGGCCCACCCTGAAGCTGACCAGCGCGGCCGGCGGCTCCGCGGCGGCGCCCTGGTGCGCATGCTGCGCGCCCTGCGGCGAGTTCTTGGGGTGCCGTGTGGCATGGCGAGGCGTGGCGGTGCGGAGTCGTTTGATGCCGCCCGCGAGCACGGCACACATGCACAGGCAGGGCCCTTGGTGCACGTGCTGCATGCCGGGCACTGAAATCGCCGAGCTGAGCCATCAGAGACGGTGATGTTGTGTAGGCCAACTGGAACCGCCTCAGCTCTGCCAGCAACAGGCCAGGGAGGCGGAGGGTCCCAGGATGCTGCCGCCGGCGCAACAGGGAGTGACGCATGCCCCGGGCGAGCGCGCGCCTCTGAAAACGTGCCCGTCAGCTTGTTCAGCAGCGTCGACTTGCCCACAGACGGAAACCCTGCAGGGTCCGAGGCGTGCATCAGGGCAGGCGGCGCTGGAGGCAGGCGTGGCGGGTCTGCCACAGCAGCGGTGCCTCGCCATGACATGGGCAAGTCAGCTGCAGCATCGGTTTGCATGCACTAGCAGAGCTTCAGCACTAGCAGAGCTTCAGCATGCAGCCCAGCTTGCATGACACTCCCTGTCTCTCAATATTGCAGCAAGTACCGGGAAGCGTGGTAACAGCCAGGCCACCAGAAGGCGCGCCCGCAGCAAGCTTTGCGCACCTACGAGCCCGACGCGCGCGTCCCCAACTTTGTTCACGTCGAACCCTGCAGAGCAGCAACACCATGTCACCTCGGCCGCTTGCGCTGAGCTGCGCGGCGAGTGCCTCGGAAAAGACTCCAGGCGCCTGCCGCGGCGGGCCGTGCCCCTGCAGCAGTTGACCTGCGCTGCAGGGGCACCCCGGCAGCAGGTTCACCCGCCGCTCACACCGCGTGCTCCACTGCTTCCCAACGTCCCTGCTATCACTGCAGGTTGCAGCGTGCACTGCCCACTACATCCTCTACTACCCGCTGCCACCCTCTTGCATCAGCCTTTGCTTTTGCAGAGGACTCTAGTAAGGCGGCGGGGCACCTTCGCCCTTGCCGGCGCCGGCCCCGCTGCCGGAGGTGGGCTCCAGCAGCTCTCGCCGCAGCTTTGCCAGCTTTGCCTGCAGCGCACGCTCACTCTTAGGAGGAGGCCTGACAGGCGCACTGGCGGAGCACCCCCGCACACATGGGTCGAGGCGCTCTCGGAGCAAAAGGGGCTCGAATCAGTAAGCAGACCGCCTGCACGCACCTTGAGCATACCCAGGTGGCCGCTCGTGGCCTTGTTCTTCTGCGTCCTGCCCACTGCGGCGGCGGCAGGACGGTGAGCCACTCTGCAAGGCCCGTTACTGGAAGAGCACCTCCGACTGGTCATTCAAGCCCTGCAAACGTTCAGGCAGTGTCTGGTTATATGGTGGAGGGCGCACTCTCGTCTTCAATCTCCTTAATCTTCTGCATCGTGGTCATCTTGCTGCACCGCTGGGCCTACGGCCCAGTGCAAACGAGCGGGCTCTTTGCTGAAACAAAGCAAGGCAGCTGAGCTGCTGCTGCAGCCGCTGGGCGAAAGCTCCTCGACTGTTTGCCCGCCGCAGCCTTTGCTTGAAAGTAGACGGCAAATCAACAGACACACCTCGTGAACGCACACTACTGCAGCTCTCAATCAGTGAGTGCAAACGGGGCAGCAATCAGACGTAAGCAGCAGCAGGGCGGGGCTGCGCAGGGCGCCTAGTTTGGCTCACCCACAGCGATGCATGAATGCACAACAGCTGCTTTTTCAGTTGAGAACAGCCACTTCTGACCCCTAGCACAGCCGCACAGGAAACGTTTTACGACGTTGTATGTTGGGACAGGCCTGACCAGGAAGCACAGCTGTCATACGTAGCTGTCAGGCTGCTCGCTTATGCTTGAGGTGAGGCCAGAGCCGCGTTGGGAGGGCGGTCTGCAGGCAGGTCAGGTGCTTCCTCACCAGCCCCGCAGCGTTTGGCCTGCATGGCCAAGTGAAGCTTAGCAGAAGCTAAATGCGTGGATGCTTCGCACCAACTTCACCTTGGACGTGCCTTGCAGGGCTTTCACAGTGCACCGCTGAGGACGTGCAACGTCTGGAGTGAGCGTGGCATATGCAGGCCAATGCACGGAGGATGAGAGTACGCGCAGCTGTGTTGGCAGCTGTCTGCGCAGCCACTCTGGCATCGTGCAGGCGACTGCAGGATGACGCCAGCAGTGGTGCGGCAACCATAGTGCTCCTGTTTTATTGAAAGTTGGCCGGGGAAGTGTGTGCCTGCATAACTGGGTGTGCGGCCCGCAGTCATGACCCGACTCCGCTCAGGGTCACTGCGTTTGCCAGTTTGACTTGTACTGTACGATATCGCACCGCGTGGTAATGCACACTGTTACCCCTCACGGCCGGTTATCAAGCGGTGCAAGGCACTGATGTCTGTAGGCATTGCCTTTGTATGCGTTTTGGGGCAGGCCAGCTTCACAAACTTGCATATGCTCTTAGACAGCACTTGTGAGCTGTTGTGGCTGTGCATGTGCTGGTGCAGCCAACTCTATTTTTGATGCACTGCAACGTGTCTGGGGCCTCAGGCCCAGCGGCGGCACCGAGCAACGACACTCGGATGTGGGACGAAGATGACCGCCACACGTGGTGTCTGGTCAACCTGCCGGCATACAACAGCACATACCCGCCGCCTGCCAGCTCCGCACCTGCGGGCACGCCCGGGCACGCCCTGGCGCCCTCGGCCGCCCACCTGCAGGTCGGCCCCGCGTCGGCGCCGCAGACGCTGATCGCGCCGGGGCCCCCCGGGCACCACCCGCACTACGTGTGCAGCGACGCGTATTTCTTTTGCTTTGCGCGCGGCAGCATGTCCGCCGACGACGCGCACGTGTGCGCGCACCACTGCTGCCACGGCGCGTGCACCGACGACTTTGTATATAGCGGCACGCACGGGTGGTGCAGCAAACGTAGTGGCGTGCACGCCTGCTGCAACATCTGCGCGCAGCATGATGCCGGAGGGTGAGGCTGCCCGGTTCTGGCGTGGCGCAGCCCTGCAGACCCGGGGTGCCTGTGAGGACAACACTGCATTCCTGAGAGGCATGCTCTCGACCTGCTGAGTAAGGTATGCATTTAGTAAGCGCGTGATCAGGCACCTAGGTCGGTTGTAAGCATGCTATATGGCATGAGCGGCTTTGTGGGAGCCTCTTGTGCGCACGCATCATGGAGAAGAGGGATGAGCTGTGCAAGGGTCTGCCTTTCAGCTTATGTCAAGAGGGCTTGCAAGTATGGAGCGCCCAGCCATGGGAATGCCGCATGGTACAAATCTGGGCAGTACAGTGCTGTGCTGCAACAAAGCTTGGACGGTAGGTGCCAGGAGTGTGGTAGCTGGATCTTGCTGTGCAGCACAGCAGCTTCTTGAAGTTTGCGCAACGCATGCCTGTTTAGTGCCCAAAGTCTTGAACACTGCGGACAGAAACCAGCACTAGCGCGCAGGTGAAGTATCCTAGGTGCTGTATTTTGGTGGTTCTCAGCTGGTTAGAGTCACAGCTGCCTCTGTGGCATTCTTCGCAAATGCAGTCAGCTCAGTCATGCGATGCACCTTCTGGCTGAGTTTTCAGCACTTCGGTATGCAACTTGCAGGACGAGCGATGCTTGTGATCTCTTTAAGTGCTAGTGTTGCCCTCTGCTGGTTTGACACCGCTGTCACATCTGAGGTCGTCCTTATCAGACGTCATGCAATCAAAGCACTGTCATGTGCCTGATTTCCTACAGAGACTTACAACAAGCTGCATGCCGCCCGCACCAGCACCATTATGTTGCATCTTGTCTATGTGCAGCACTGACATCCAACGCAGTCACATGAGCGAGCCGTGACATTTGCTGGGGAGCGTTGGAAAGCCTCCCAGTGGCAGCCGATACACAGAAAATTTCGTAGGACAAGTGAACAGTGCATAAGGAGAGCATCTGATAGGGGCGTGAGGCAGCGCGCCCCTGGCATGCTCGGCATCACATGTTACACACGTGACAGCCTCGCTGCATGCGTTCAACGCAGGCCTCCGGGGCCCCATGGCCCCGAGTCCCATGCGCCTCTCGCCGTTCGGCTACGGCGCACTTCTCCTGGGTGCAGAGAACAGCCTGGAGCTCCTAACACGAGACTCTACAGCTCGCCGGCGCCAGCAAGGCGCACGGCGCTGATGAATGCAGCGCAGGCAAGAAACCCAGCCAGCGCCGGCCAGAGCGCCAGCCGCGGGCGCTCCTGCAGCATCGCCCAGTCGCTGCTCAGCGCCGCTCTTCGCTCCTGCGCGCACGCAGCCTCTCTCTGGGTTCCCCGCCGCCACCAGGCGGTACAACTCACACTGCGTTTGCATCAGTGTCTGCCTGATTAGGTTACAGGCGCGCACGCCGCCAGCGCGGGTGACCGGAGACAGGTCGCTCAATAGGACCCGGAGAGGACTTGCTGCAGCTTAGGGTGGGGTTCCGGCGCCGCCGCGCCGCACCGGGAACAGGCCGCTCTTGCGGAAGCCGGAGCACGCGCGCTCAGCTCAGGGTAGGGTCAGGGGCGGCTGCGCCGCACTGGGAACAGGTCGCTCTCGCAGTAGCCGGAGAACGCGCGCTGCAGCTCAGGGTAGGGTCAGGGCGGCTGCGCCGCACCGGGAACAGGTCGCTCTCGCGGAAGCCGGAGAACGCGCGCTGCAGCTCAGGGTAGGGTCAGGGGCGGCTGCGCCGCACCGGGAACAGGTCGCTCTCGTAGAAGCCGGAGAACGCGCGCTGCAGCTTCCGCCGGCTGGCGAGCGCGACGGAGTCGCCGATCCCGCCCGGCGCGCTGTCCGCGCGGTGCCCGCCGTTCGCAACCTTTGCGGCGGCGTCGGCGGGCTCGCCGGGTGGCTGCGCAACCGGGATGCGCTCGCTGAAGGGCGTGTAATCCAACTCGGTGTAGTCCGGGGGCGCCGCGTGCAGCACCGCGCCGTTGCGGATGACCACCTGCCGCGGCCGGCGCGCCTCGGCGCGAGACGCAGCGCCCCAGAAGCGCAGAATGTAGTCGACTGTGACAAAGCTGGACTCCCTGAGCCTGTATAGCGTTAAGCCTCGATGGAACAGCCAGGGCGGGAAGATGGTTCGGGCGCACACTGGCGCGCTCGGTCAGTCTACATAAACATGGACGAGATGTCGCCACAGAACGCATCCCCCCTTCCCACTCCTGTCCTGGTCGGGCACGGGGCACGCCCGGTCCGTCTGCGGCCGCGCAAGCGCCTCGCTGTACGCCCGCGCGCGCAGCAGCACCAGGTTGGCGGGCCCGCCGACCGCGATGCGCCCGTGCGCGGGCAGCCGCATCGCGTCGGCCGGCACGCGCGTCACGACCGCGGGCCAGTCCGCGTACGGGCGGTCCAGGTGCCCGATCCGGCACGCCTGCGCGCGCGGCGGCCCCGGCATGGCCCTGCAGCCGCGCTCGCGGCTGGAACGCACCAGCCACTGACCGCTCCCTGGAGCGACTTGCTGCAGTGGCCTGGGGCGCCGCATGGAGAGGCTCATCAACGCGACCGGGTGCCCAAGGGGGCGTGGCAGCCTCCTACAAATGAAAGACGCACGTGCATGGCCCACGCGGTTCGCGAGCGGGGGCCCACACATGGCCGGCAGGAGCAGCACAAGCGCAAGCTGTAGCGGGAGGCAGACGCATGGGCACAGCATGCCTGCACGGGCTGCGGCGCGCGCTCGTACCTGGCCGGCAGGAGCAGCAGACGAGCTGTCTGTAGCAGGAGCCGGACGCGTATGGACAGCAGACCCGCGCGGGGTGTATGGGGGGCAGAGGGGGGGTCCTCCGCACCTGGCCAAAGACCTCGAGCAGGTCCAGGTCGCCGTACGCGTAGAACTGGTCGCGCGTGTTGTCCGACGCCACCGCCACCGGGATGCCCGCCCTACGGCGCGCGGCAGGGGATAGGGACAGGGACTACTCTACCCTGACTTGACGCTATGAGGACGCCGGCTGCCTCATTCAGCGCTGTCTGGCAGGCGCGCGGCCTCGCCTGCGCCCTGCAGCCGGGCAGATCAGGTCCGCGCGGGCAGGGCCCTGACCCTAACCCTCCATAGCCACAGCATTCTGCGCGGCCAGCCGGCGCGCTGTGGCAGGCAGCGGTGCGCGCCCTTAGCGCCCTCCCCCGGCCCCCACTGAGAGCCTGCACGGGCCCCGCCCGGCTCCAGCCGCGCCCCGGGCGGCCATGCGCCCTGCGAGCGCGCGGCGCGCGCACCCGCGTAGCTCGTGCAGGAGCGTGACGCCGCGCCAGCGCGGCGTGCGCCGCGCGGCATGGTCGCGGTCCTGCGTCCACTCGTTCACCAGCGGCAGCGTCACCACCGTGACGCGCGCCTGCGCAAGTCGCGCCCCTCGCCATGAGCGACGAACGCCCACGCTGCGCTCGAGCGCGGACTCCGCCGCACAGCAGGCACTGCCGACAAGCAGTCGCTGCCAGAGAGCGGGCTGCTGCCGCTGCGGGCAGGCCTGTTCAGCTACTGCGGTGCGTGGCCCGCCCGCGGCGTGGGGGGGGCGCGCCTCTGCGGCGGCGGCGAGCGTGAGCGCCAGCTCCCGCGGCGGCTGCGTCGCCAGCGAGCTGCGCCGCAGGCCATTACCGGCATCAGAGGCAGTTGAGCACAGGGGACAGTATGAGTGAGCCGCCGCCTCTGCTGTTAGCTTTACATGGGCAGAGCGGCCTCATACAGCGGGCTGCATGTTGACCACTGCAGACTGCAAGGCCTGCCAGATCCAGGACAGTAGGTGACCATGAATCCAGAAGAGCGATGCAAGGTTGGAAGGCGCATGCGTGTAGCAGGACCGCCTCAGGTACCCAGCCACGCACACTTGAAAGCGGAGCAAGGACTTCAAGTGCAGAACACAGGCTGGTTTCGCAATGCACCAGGCACACCCCCCACCAGAGGTCTTGCTGCGTAGCTGGGATGTGGTAGCAAGTATTTGCAAAGCTGGTTTCGCATGCGCGGCCCGCGCAGGGCACCGCGGGCTCGCGCCAGCAGTGGCCGGCCACGATGCGCCCCTGGTACCCGTGCTGCACGGCCTTGGCGGCGACGTAGCGCAGCCCGCGCGCGCGCGCGTTGCCGTTCTCGTCCACGTGGAAGTCCAGGTCCAGGTCACGGTCCTTGGCCAGCGTGAAAACCCTGCGGCGGTGTAGGGTTAGGGAACGGCAAGGTAGGGTACGAGCGCGGGGCGCCACGGCTGACGCCCCCGAGGGCGCCCGGGGTTGCGAGGAGGCGGTGCCGCTCCGGCGCGCTTGCCGGAGCTGGCTGCAGCCCAGCGGCAGGCCCTGACCGCCGCAGCAGGCCGCCGCCCCAGAAAAGCAAAGCTGCCTATTCCCTCGGCACTCCCGAGGTTGATCCTAGCGGGCAGGTGGATGCCTCAGACTGGGTGCGTGAGCAAGGTGTGAGCGCTGCTGCAGGTACTCAGCATGTGGCCTCTGACCAGGTGCTGGAGCCGACCCCCGTGCAGGGAGCAGAGCTCACAGCGGCTCAGACCCACATCAAAGAGAGGAGGCTGCATCAGCCAACCAGCAGCGCATCCGGCCGCGCTCGCAGGCGTCCTTGCATCTGGGGCATCATAGCCCCTCTGCAGGTAAGGTGCCCAGGACACCAATCTAGGAGGCGCGTCCCGCTGGCGCCCGCAAGTGGTCCGACCGTCCTTTCAATGTGTTCAGGGCTATACAACCCTCGGCAGAACAGGCACGCGACACCTGTCCAGGAGCGCGTCCCGGTCGCGCTCGCAGGTGGTCCACTCGTCCTCGGGGTCGCCGCCGTTCTCCGCGCAGCACACGGCCGCGCCCAGCACGCCGCCGTGCGCCTTCACCTGCGGCCCGGCAACGCGTTGCTGCCGGGCGACGCGAGTGAGCTGCTCGCGCGACACATGCAGGCTCCTGACAAGGCCAGACCGGCGCCACGACTAGCATATTCCCACTGCCCCGCACGCCGCAACACACATTTTGCATGCTGTTGCACACAGCTTCATGGACATTGGATAGCATCCAAGTCCGCGCAGCATCTGGATTGGCTGCTCCACTGCACTGAGCACTCAGCTGCACACACCGCGCCGCGCCCGCACACTCGGGGGCGGCAGAGCATCGCGGCGGGCCGCAATGCATGATACGCGCGCGCGCGGGAGGCCGCGGCGCGGCCGGCGCGCGGACCGTGTCTGCCAGCGCCACGGCGGCCGCCTCGTTCCTGAAGAAGCTCAGCACGACGAGCGCCACGGCCTGCAGTTCCACCTGTCGCCAATGCGCGCACACGCGCGCAGTCACGGGCTGCAGCCGGGGCCTGCGCAGGCGGCTCGCCAGCCTGTCGAACGGGGCACGGCGCAGCACTGGCGCGGTTTTGAGCCCCTGCGCACCCGGGCCGACCTGCAGATGGGGGGCAGCTTCGCTGCGCGCTGCACCCTTCGCAACCCGATCAGAGCCCCTGACTCTGCGCCCCTGCACGCCCACTGGCATACTCGCGGCCTGCTGGACGGCTTCGATGCACGCGATCTGCCCGCCCACGTGCCCAGGGTGCAGGCTCGACATGAAGCCTGGGGCCCTACGAACCACCTGGAGCTGCAGGAGCGTGGCCTTGCTGCTTGCACGCTGCCGTCTGCGCCCTGGCGTGCAGCGCCGCCGGCTGCGTGTCGCTTGCTGCCACTTGTGTGGGGCCACCGCGTGTGTGTGGACTCGCCCGCCGCGGCGCACCTTGCCCGCCCAGCGCTTGCGCAGCTCCGCGAACACCGGCCACGTCAGCTCCGTCTGCTTGGGCGACATGTTGATGAGGTGCGTGCGCAGCGCGGACGTGCCATGTGCGTACGCGCACTTTATGCTGAAGTCCATCCTCCTGCGCGCGGCGCCGGCAGGCGGGACTTAAAGCGCCGCCTGTCAGCAGCGGCGCCGCCTGGTGGCCTGCCCCAGCAGGCGCGGCTTGACGGTGTGCGAAAAGACAGGTCTACGGCAGGTGAAACGGTAAGCAAGACTGGAGCTCCAGCCTCTGCAGGATAGGTGCAGCGGGAGCAAGCGGCAGGCTTGACATGGCGGGCGCCCCGCGCCTGAACACATCGTCCCGGTCCCAGAACGCCGCGTCGCGCGCGGTGCTGCGGTCCGCGCCGCTGAGGCTGCCGGTGGGGTTGCGGCTCCGCTCGCAGGTGTGGCTCTTGTCTGCGCGGGCCGCGCCCGAAGTGTAACCGGCGCCGTAACTGCAGGCGCGCCGGAATACCTCCCGGCTCCCCGCAAGGCCAGCAGCAGGCTTTGCAGCTCTGGCACAGCCTGCAGTCGCGCCCGTCACGCTGCCGTGCGAGCCAAGGCAGCCCTGGGGCGGCGCACCTATGTGCGTGTGCAGGTCGACAAAGGTGGGGAACACCATGGAGCCGCGCAGGTCGACAATGCGGGTGCCGTCGCGGTGCGTGACGCAGCTGGCGGGGTCGATCGCTGCAATCCGGCCGTTCCTGACCTCCAAGTCCACGCGCACGGTGCTGTCCAGGCAGGCTTCCGCGGTCGGCGCCTGCCAGCCCTCCAGGCAGGTGAGCGGCACGCGCGCGCCAAGCAGCCAGTAGTGCGCGGCGTCCGGCACCTCGATGAAGTGCCGCTTCATCGGGGCCACACTGACGGACACCGACAGAGTCCGGCAGTGACTGCCTCACAGTAGGGACCGGCCTGGCAGCTTGTGTAAAGCTCAGCTTGCCAAGTTGTCCCAGCTGTGTGCTTCAGGGCTTTCCACCCTGCCAGGTGCTGAGAGAGAAGCAGAGAGCAAGTGCATCGCAAGTGCAGCTTGGCTGCCTCGTGGGACTGCGTCGCAGCACCTTGCGTATGCGGGAGCAATGCTCGCGCGCCGCAGCGTGCTCCTTGCCTGCGCGCTGCTCTTGGTCGCGCGGGGGGCGCGCGGCGCAGTGCCGGCCGCGGCGTCCGTCCCCGCGCGCCTGGACAGCAGCCTGCCCGCTGAGTGGCGGTCCTTGTCGCAGCATGCCGCGGATGTGCGCGATCACTCCCAAGAGCTTTTCCTGCCCGCATGTAGAACCACACTGGCCCGAACTCGGCTGTGCGCGCAGGCTGTCTGCCGCGCGATCGAGGCGGAGTTCCCGGGCTCAGTCGTGCGCGCGTCCAGCGTGCACAGCGTGCATGTGCTGCGTGCGCGGCAAGAGCTGCTGGAGCTGGAGCTGGACGGCGAGGGCCACAGGGTGCTGCTGAGCGACGCGGACCCGGACGCCTTCTGGCCCCTGCCGGAGCTGCTGGGGACCAGCGGGAACACCTCCCTGCAGGCGCGCAAGTATATAA
>JAABUV010006230.1_pt1 | contig 13097 bp, 10 predicted proteins | sample 5559971 | NCBI WGS metagenome assembly JAABUV01 (sample SAMN10711881, study PRJNA513362) | rock metagenome | isolation source: Antarctica rocks | place: Antarctica: Victoria Land, Knobhead nord | collected 2015-12-19
CGCGAAGTGTCCCGGATCGGCCAGCGGGCCCAGGTCGACGGGGTTGGCGGTCTCGGTCGTGCCGACGAGGGCGCGCAGCGAGTCCTGCACGGTCTCCGGCAGCTCGGGCACCGACAGGCCCGCGGCCCGGCAGCTGTCGTAGGCCAGCGAGGCCAGCGCCGAGGAGGTGCCGACGATGCCGACGCGGCGACCGGCCGGCAGGGGTTGCAGGGCCAGCAGCTGGGCGACCTCGAACAGCTGGGCCAGGGTGTCGACGCGTACGACCCCCGCCGAGCCGAACAATGCGTCGACGGCGGCGTCGCCGGTGCCACGGCCGCTCTTGAGGGCGACGACCGGCTTCGTCCGGCCCACTCCGCGCGCGATGCGGGCGAACTTGCGGGGGTTGCCGAACCCCTGCAGGTGCATGAGGACCACGTCGGTGCGGGGGTCCTGCTGCCAGTACTGCAGCAGGTCGTTGCCCGACACGTCCGCCCGGTCGCCGATCGACACGAACGTGGACAGCCCGAGCGCGCGCCGGCCGACCTCGGCCAGCACTGTGCCGGCCAGGGCGCCGGACTGGCTGAAGACGCCGACCCGGCCGGGCAGCGGCGACCCGGCGGCGAAGGTCGCGTGCAGAGACACCGCCGGGTCGGTGTTCAGCACGCCCATGGCGTTGGGGCCGATGAGCCGCATCCCGCCGTCACGGGCCAGCCGCACCACCTCGGCCAGCCGGGTGCGGCCCTGCGCTCCGGCATCGGCGAACCCGCCGCTGACCACGACCAGGCCCCGTACCCGCTTGTCCGCGCAGGCCGCGACCACACCCGCCACCAGCGGCGCGGGCACGGCCACGACCGCGAGGTCGATGTCGTCCGGGACGTCGCGCACGTCGGCGTACGCGCGGACGCTGCCGACGTGCGGGGCCAGCGGGTTGACCGGGTAGACCGGCCCCTCGAAGCCGTGGTCGAGCAGCGAACGGAACACCTCGTGCCCGGCCGTGCCGCGCTCGCGGGAGGCCCCTACGACGGCGACCGCCTTGGGCGACAGCAGCCGTGCGACGCTGCGCGCCTCGGCCCGGTGCTCCCGAGCGCGGGCGACCTCCAGCGACGCCGGCGTCTGCCGGATGGGGTAGCCGAGCTCGACGTAGCCGTCGGCCATGTGCCGCTCGATCGCGAACCCGGCCGAGCGGAAGACCTCGATCATGCGCCGGTTGCTCGGCAGCACGTTGGCGACGAAGCGGTCCACATGCCGCTCGTTGGCCGCCGCCGCCAGGTGCTCGAGCAGCAGCGGTCCGAGACCCCGTCCCTGGTGGGCGTCCTCGACGACGACGGCAACCTCGGCGTCGGTCGTACCCGGCAGCTTGTCGTAGCGGGCCACACCGACCATCTCGTCCCGCAGCAGGGCGACGACCGCCGCCCTGTCGTCGTGGTCCACGGTCGTGAAGCGCTCGACATCGCGGGCGGGCAGCGTGCGCACCATGGAGAAAAAGCGCATGTACACGGTTTCCGGTGACAGCCGGGCGTGCATGGCGCGGAGGCGGTCGGCGTCCTGCGGCGTGATGGGCCGCAGGTGCACCGTGCCGCCGTCGGCCAGTACCGCGTCGGCCTCCCAGTGACCCGGGTAGCCGGTTCCTGGGGAGCTCACTGCTGCATCATCGCCCGCCGTCAGTGCTCGCGGCGCCACTGCGGCGTCCACGCGGCCTCACCGAGGTGCCAGCCGTCGGTGCGGTAGGCCGTCGCCTGCGCCCACGCCACCGTCGCGTCCTCGGCCCGCACCACCACCTCGTACGACGCGATACGGCGGCTGCGAGTGAGCTCGCTGGCGGTGGCGACCAGGAGGGTGCCCGGGCGGGCGGCGGCCGCGTAGTGCACGGACAGCCCGGTCGCCACAACCTGCCGCCCCCAGGAGTTGCAAGCGATTTCGAAGGCGAGGTCCGCCAGGGACGCGACGACCCCGCCGTGCACGGTGCCCCCGAGGTTCAGCAACCCGGCATCCGGGACCAGCTCGACCTCCGCAGCACCCCCACCCCAGGTCGCCACCGACGCCCCGAGCGTGCTGCGGAAACTGCTGGCCAGGAGCACGACCTCCAAGGCTGCCCGCTGCACGTCGTCCACGCCGCGACGGTACGTCCCGGCGGGCGGGCGCATCGTCCGGCAGGAGAGGATCGGTGCATGGGCGCCTTGGAGCGGTTCTCCCCGGCCACCCGGGCGTGGTTCACGGGGGCGTTCGCCGCGCCGACACCCGCCCAGGAGGGCGCGTGGTCGGCGATCAGCACCCGCGTCGACACCCTCGTCGTCGCCCCGACCGGCTCGGGCAAGACCCTGTCGGCGTTCCTCTGGTCGCTGGACCGGCTCGCGAGCACCCCGGTGCCGGAGGAGCCTCGACGGCGCTGCCGCGTCCTCTACGTCAGCCCGCTCAAGGCCCTCGCGGTAGACGTCGAGCGCAACCTGCGGGCGCCGCTGACCGGCATCAGACAGGCCGCGCAGCGCCTCGAGCTGCCGGTTCCCGACATCCGCGTAGGGACCCGCTCCGGCGACACCCCGGCCGACGAGCGGCGGGCCTTCAACAAGACCCCGCCGGACATCTTCATCACCACCCCCGAGTCGCTGTTCCTGGTCCTGACCAGCGCCGCCCGCGAGTCGCTGCTCGGCATCGAGACGGTCATCGTCGACGAGGTCCACGCGGTGTCCGGCACCAAGCGCGGGGCCCACCTGGCCCTGACCCTGGAGCGACTCGACGCCCTGCTGGAGCGGCCCGCACAGCGGATCGGGCTGTCCGCAACAGTCCGGCCGATCCAGGAGGTCGCGCGGTTCCTCGGCGGCAGCCGGGAGGTCACGGTCGTCGCGCCCAGGAGCGCTAAGACCATTGAGGTCGAAGTCGTCGTCCCCGTCGAGGACATGTCGCTGCTGGGTGAGCAGACCGGGCCCGTCCGCGGTGGTTCCGCGGCCGGCGCGGCCCCCACCGCGTCAATCTGGCCGGCAGTGGAGGAGCGCATCGTCGACCTCATCGAGAGCCACCGATCGACCATCGTGTTCTGCAACAGCCGGCGCCTGGCCGAACGGCTGACCAGCCGGCTCAACGAGATCGCCACCGAACGGATCTACGGCACGCCGGAGGAGGAGCCGCAGGACCTGTCCCGGCCCGGGGGGTCCTCCGGAGTGAAGCCAGGTGGCGTGTTTCCGGCCCAGATGATCGCCGCCAGCGGCCAGGGCAAGGGCGGTGCTCCGTGGGGCAACGGGACCCCCGCGGGCGCTGAGGGCACCGTCGAGATCGCCCGTGCGCACCACGGATCGGTGTCCCGCGAGCAGCGATCCGAGATCGAGGAGGCACTCAAGGCCGGCCGGCTGCCCGCAGTCGTGGCAACCAGCTCGCTGGAGCTCGGGATCGACATGGGGGCAGTCGATCTCGTCGTGCAGGTCGAGTCACCTCCGTCGGTTGCAAGCGGCCTGCAGCGCGTGGGACGGGCCGGCCACCAGGTGGGTGCGGTCAGCCGCGGCGTCATCCTGCCGAAGTACCGCGGCGACCTCGTACAGTGCGCTGTCGTCGCCGAGCGCATGGTCGACGGCGCCATCGAGGAGACGACCTACCCGCGCAACCCGCTGGACGTGCTCGCTCAGCAGATCGTGGCGATGTGCGCGCTGGAGTCCTGGGACGTCGAGGACCTCGCCGCCGTCGTACGCCGCAGTGCGCCGTTCTCCTCGCTGCCGCAGAGCGCGTACGAGGCGACCCTCGACATGCTGTCCGGGCGCTATCCCAGCGACGACTTCGCAGAGCTGCGGCCGCGCATCACCTGGGACCGCGTCACGGGTGTGCTGACTGGCCGCCCGGGCGCGCAGCGGCTCGCGGTCACCAGTGGCGGCACGATCCCGGACCGGGGGATGTTCGGCGTGTTCCTCGTCGGCGAGCGCAAGAGCCGGGTCGGCGAGCTCGACGAGGAGATGGTCTACGAGTCGCGGGTCGGTGACGTGTTCCTGCTCGGCTCGTCCGCCTGGCGCATCGAGGACATCACCCATGACCAGGTGCTGGTCACGCCGGCCCCAGGCCAGCCGGGCCGGATGCCCTACTGGAAGGGCGATGCGCCAGGCCGGCCCATCGAGCTGGGCCGGGCGCTCGGGGCCTTCCTGCGCGAGATCTCAACGCTGTCAGCCGAAGACGCACAGGAGCGACTGCGGGTCGGCGGGCTCGACGCCTGCGCCTCGCAGAACCTGCTCGCCTACCTCGCCGAGCAGCGGGAGGCCACGGGCGTACTGCCGGACGACCGGACGATCCTGGTCGAGCGCTTCCGCGACGAGCTCGGTGACTGGCGCCTGGCGATCCACTCCCCGTTCGGCGCGCAGGTCAACGAGCCATGGGCCCTCGCGCTGACAGCCCGGCTGCGCGAGAGCTACGGGGTGGACGTGCAGTCCATGCACGCCGACGACGGCATCGTGCTGCGATTGCCGGAGACCGAGGACGCGCCGGACGGCTCGGTCGCGGTGTTCGAGCCGGACGACATCGAGCCGGCCGTTCAGCGCGAGGTGGGGGGCTCGGCCCTGTTCGCCAGCCGCTTCCGCGAGTGCGCCGCGCGCGCCCTGCTGCTCCCTCGGCGCAACCCCACCCGGCGTACGCCGCTGTGGCAGCAGCGGCAGCGCTCGGCGCAGCTGCTGTCGGTGGCCTCGCAGTACGGCAGCTTCCCGGTCGTCCTGGAGACCATGCGCGAGGTCCTGCAGGACGTGTTCGACGTCCCGGGCCTGGTCGGGCTGATGCGCGACGTCGAGGCCCGCCGGGTGCGGCTCGTCGAGGTCGAGACGACCCAGCCGTCGCCGTTCGCCCGGTCGCTGCTGTTCGGCTACATCGGCGCGTTCATGTACGAGGGCGACGCGCCCCTGGCCGAGCGGCGCGCGCAAGCCCTGTCGCTCGACTCCGCCCTGCTGGCAGAGCTTCTCGGGCAGGCGGAGCTGCGCGAGCTGATCGACGCGGGCGCGCTGGCGGAGGTCGAGGCCGAGGTGCAGCTGCTCACCGAGCAGCGGCGGGCGCGCGATGCCGAGGGGACTGCGGACCTGCTGCGGCGCCTCGGCGACCTGACGACCGACGAGGCCGTGTCGCGTGGTGCTTCGCCGGCCTGGCTGGCCGAGCTGGAGCAGGGCCGCAGGGCGATCCGGATCCGGGTTGCCGGGCAGGAGCGCTGGGTCGCGATCGAGGACTCGGGCCGCTTCCAGGACGCGCTCGGGACCGCCCTGCCGATCGGGGTCCCGGAGGCGTTCACCGAGCCGGTGCGCGACCCGCTCGGCGACCTCGTCTCGCGCTATGCCCGCACCCACGGGCCGTTCCACCCGGCCGCTGTATCGACCCGGTTCGGTCTCGGGATCGCCGTCGTAGAGGCCGCTCTCGCGCGGCTGGCAGCGAGCGGTCGGGTCGTGCACGGTGAGTTCCGGCCCGGCGGGACGGGCCTGGAGTGGTGCGACGCCGAGGTGCTGCGCTCCCTTCGCCGCCGGTCCCTGGCCAAGCTGCGCAAGGAGGTCGAACCGGTTCCGCCCGAGGCCCTCGCGCGCTTCCTGCCGCAGTGGCAGGGTCTGGGAGTGGCCGGCGGCCGGGGGGCCGACGGGCTGCTGCGTGCGGTGGAGCAGCTGCAGGGCGCTGTCGTCCCCGCGTCGGCGCTGGAGTCCCTGGTGCTGCCGTCTCGCGTCGCCGGGTACGGCCCGATGCTGCTGGACGAGCTGACCGCTGCAGGTGAGGTGCTGTGGGCCGGGCACGGGTCGCTGCCGGGCAACGACGGCTGGGTGTCGCTGCAGCTCGCTGACAGCGCGGACCTGCTGCTGCCCGAGCAGCTCGAGCACCCCGGAACGCCCCTGCACGTCGCCGTGCTCGAGGCCTTGGCCGGCGGTCAGGCGCTGTTCTTCCGCTCGTTGTCGGACCGGGTCTCTTCTCTCGACGACGTGGCTCTGCAGCAGGCCGTGTGGGACCTCGTGTGGTCCGGGCACCTCACGAACGACACGCTCTCGCCGCTGCGCGCCCTGCTCGGAGCGGGACGCACGACGCACTCCGCCAAGCGCCCCCCGGCCCGCCAGCGCAGCAGGTACGGCCGCCCGGTCCTGCCCACGCGCACCGGACCGCCGACGACCGGAGGCCGCTGGTCCCTGCTCCCGGCGCGCGACCGCGACCCGACCCGGCGCACGCACGCGCTGGCCGAGGCCCTGCTCGACCGGCACGGGGTCGTGACACGAGGGGCCGTCGTGGCCGAGCGGGCCCCTGGCGGGTTCTCGGCCGTCTACGGCGTGCTGAAGGCCTTCGAGGAGGCGGGGCGCGTGCGCCGCGGGTACTTCGTGGAGGGGCTCGGCGCGGCGCAGTTCGCCGCGCCGGGGGCCGTCGATCGGATGCGCGCGCTGGCCGCCGTACGTCCGGTGGAGGACGACTCGCTCTGGACGCCTCCGGTGCCCGGCGGCTGGGACACCGGCGGTCAGCGCAAGCGCCGGGACGACGCCCGCGCCGTCGTCGTGGCCGCGACCGACCCCGCGAACCCCTATGGCGCAGCGCTTCCGTGGCCGGTTCGCGACGACGCGACCGGGCACAAGCCGGCCCGCAAAGCCGGGGCGCTGGCGGTGCTGGTGGATGGTGCCTGCGTGCTCTACGTCGAGCGCGGTGGCAAGACGCTGCTGTCGTTCACCGAGGAGCCGGGCCGACTGACGCCCGCCGTCGACGCGCTCGCGCTGGCCGTACGGGACGGTGCGCTCGGCAAGCTGACCGTTGAGAAGGCCGATGGCGAAGCCGCTCTCACCTCCACACTGGGTCTTGCGCTGGAGAACGCCGGCTTCCGGCCGACTCCCCGCGGACTCCGCCTGCGGGCGCGCTAGCCTGCCCGTCCGGACGGTCGTGAAGATCGTCGTGTGCCGGCGAGCCTGCGGCTGAGCGTGCCCCCAGCGGATCAGCGCCACGACGATCTTCACGACCCTGTTCAGGGGCAGCTTCCGGCCCAGTCGACCGCCGGCTTGGGACGGTCAGCTGGTGATCAGCGACTACGAGACCTGGGCGCGCGACGGGCGGCTGGTCGACGGCGGCACCCGGTAGGCGTAGCCGTACCTGCGTACGAAACCCAGCCGGGCGGACAGCCGCTGCGCCGGGTTGCCCGCCCCGACCTGCAGCCACAGCGGCCGCTCCCCGGCGAGGTCCGCAGCGGCGGACAGCAGCGCGCTCGCGAGCCCGCGCCCGCGGTCGGGCTCCAGGGTCCCGACGCAGAACAGGCCGACGTACCCGGTGGTGACCGACAGCAGCGCAACCGAGGCCGCCCTGCCCTGCACGCGGGCGGTGAGAAACACCGGCTCCGGCATCCGCGCGAACACCTGACCGACGGTCGCGGCGAGGTCCGCGCGCGGCTCGACCGTCGAATGCACCTCGAGCCACGTTCGGTCCAACGCCCCCACGTGCACGTCGTACGACGGGGGCGTCCGGCCGGCAGGCGGGCGTAGCAGCACATCGGTCGGCGCTTCCAGCGCCCAGCCGAGGTGCGCGAGTGCGCGGTCCAGCGTTCCCTGCTCGTCGTACGGCGAGACCTGCACGACCAGCGGCTGCCCGTGCCGCCGGGCGAACTCTGCCGCCCGGCTCAGCTCTGCCCTCAGGTCCGCGGGGTCCGCCGCGCGAGGAGGCAGCGCCGCGATCGACCTGCGCCGGGTGACGCCCGGGGTGGCGCGCAGCAACCATCCGCCTACCTGCTCGGTGATCCGCGGCGGCCACGCAGCTACCGAGGCCAACTCCAGCCCGTCGACCTCATCCACGACATGCAGGCTGTCAGAGCGCCGAGGGACACTGGCTGCATGCTGAAGCAGGACACCGTCTGCAGAGCCGTGCACCGCGTCGCGGCCGGGCTTGTGGTTGGCACCATCACGGTCAGCGACGTCCGCGTCCCGCAGCCCGGATGGCGGGGCGTGCACGCGGAGGGCTTGGGCTCCCGCACCCGGCAGGTGCAGGGAGGCCGCGGCCGTGCCCGAGGGTGACACCGTCTGGCTTGCCGCCAAGCGCATGGACGAAGCCTTGGCCGGCCGGATGCTGACCACCAGCGACTTCCGCGTCCCGGCCCTGGCCACCACCGACCTGACCGGCCGCCGCGTGCTCGAGGTCGTACCGCGCGGCAAGCACATGCTCACCCGGGTCGAGGGCGGCCTGACCCTGCACACACACTTCCGGATGGACGGCACCTGGCACCTCTACCGGCCGGGCGACCGCTGGACCGGCGGCGCCGCGTGGCAGGTCCGGGTGGTGCTGGCCAACGCCGAGGTCGTCGCCGTCGGCTACCGGATGCCGGTCCTGGAACTGCTCGCCACCGACCGGGAGGGCGACGCGGTCGGACATCTGGGCCCCGACGTGCTCGACGACGCCTTCGACCCCGCCGCTGCCGTCGCACTGCTGGCCGCCGATCCCGTACGCGAGGTCGGGCTGGCGCTGCTCGACCAGCGTTTGATTGCCGGTCTCGGCAACCTTTACCGCTGCGAGGTGCTGTTCCTGCAGGGCCTATCGCCCTGGACACCGGTCGTCGACGTCCCCGACCTGCCCGCGCTCGTCCGGCGCTCGCAACGCCTGCTGCTGGCCAACCGCGACCGCTGGGAGCAGTCCACGACCGGCTCGCTTCGCCACGGCGAGGACCACTGGGTGTTCGAGCGGTCCGGCCGACCGTGCCGCCGCTGCGGCACTCCGATCGCCGCCGCCGAGCAGGGCTCGGCACCCCAGCAGCGACTGACCTACTGGTGCCCGCGCTGCCAGCCGGGCGCCTCCCCGGACCCTCGGCCCGTACGCCGGGAGCGCCCAGCCGGCCGTACGACGTACCGCTCGTGACCGAGCAACTCGTGACCGGCCGGCACTCGTGATAGGCGGCCTGCTCCGGCTACTCGGCGCCGGCTACGGCCCCCGGCCCGGGCGCCCGAGCGTGCCGTTCACCCGCACGCGCACGTCGTACGGCCCCCGTCGGCGCCAGCGGGGGGTGTGGTGGGTTCCGCACAGCGCGACCCCCCTGCCCGTGGTCGTCCTGCTGCACGGCGGGTACTGGCGGCGCGGCTTCGACCACCACCTCCAGGACGCGATGGCCGTGGCGCTGGTCAACCGCGGCTACGCCGTCTGGAACGTCGACTACCGCCCCAGCACGGCCCGCTGGCCGGCCACGTTCACCGACGCCGCACTGGCGCTGGACGCGGTGGCGACCCAGCCGGGCATCGACCTCTCCCGCGTCGCGGTCGTGGGGCACTCCGCAGGCGGCCAGCTCGCTCTGTGGCTCGCCTCCCGCGACCGCCTGCCGCCCGGAGCCGTCGGCTCGCTCCGGTCCGTGGGTCGTCCCAACCCCGCGGACCCGCTCGACCCCGCAGACCCGCTCGACCCCGCAGACCCGCTCGACCCCGCGGACCCGCTCGACCCCGCAGACCCGCTCGACCCCGCGGACCCGCGCGACCCCGTCGGTGAAATCGGGGCGCGCCCGTTCGTACGGCCGGTACTCGTCATCGCTCAAGCGCCGGTCGCGGACCTGGTCGCCGGCGCCCACGAGGGCCTCGGCGGTGGCGCGGTGACAGCGCTGATGGGCGGCAGGCCCGCACAGCACCCCGAGCGGTACGCCATGGCGTCCCCCCAGGCGCTGCTCCCGCTGCCACCCGTGCGCATCGTGCTCGTGCACGGCGACGCCGACGACGTCGTGCCCCTCTCGCAGAGCACGGGGTACGCCGAGGCCTCACGCGCCGAGCTGGTCGTGCTCCCCGGGGTCGGCCACTTCGAGCACCTGGACCCCAGCTCGTCCGCCGGCGCCGCCGTGCTCAGGGCCCTCGAGCCGCCGTAGCCCTGGCCCCTTGGCTCCCCCGGACGCTTTTGGCTCCCTCAGCCCGTCGAGGCGCCCCTTGCCTCTTGGGGCCTATCGAGCCCGCACAGCCGCGCTCCCATATCCGTCGCCCATCCGCCTGTCTTCCGCGATGGCCACGTGTCTGCTCCCGTGACGTACGGCAGGGTCACCTCACGCTCAACGACAACAAGTCGAGCGTCATGAGAGCAGAGTGGTTGTCACGCGGGAAGACAGGTGCAGCGGCTCAGCCGCAAGGGAGACCCGGTACGCCAGAGGACAGGGCGCCCAGTCGGCGGCGACGACGACGGTCGCGTACATGGCGAGGGGACGATCGGTTGCGCGCGTACACGACGACGGACGCTCGCGGGTACGTGGCGCCGGACCGCGCCTACTGCAGCGGCAGCGGCTGGCCGTGCTCGGACTCCGGCCGGGGGCCGCGGATGCGGCGGTCCACCTGGGCGATCTGCAGGTCGTTGATGCTCGCCTCCCGGCGGGCCATCAGCCCGTCCTGGGCGAACTCCCAGTTCTCGTTGCCGTAGCTGCGCCACCAGGTGCCCGAGGCGTCGTGCCACTCGTACTGGAAGCGGACCGCGATCCGGTTGCCGCCGAAGGTCCATAGGTCCTTGCGCAGCGCGTAGTCCAGCTCCCGCTCCCACTTGCCGGTCAGGAAGGCCTCAATGGCCGCGCGCCCCTGGATGAACTCGTCTCGGTTACGCCACACCGAGTCGACCGTGTACGCCTCGGCGACGCGCGCCGGGTCCCGGGTGTTCCACGCGTCCTCGGCGGCCTGCACCTTCGTCCGCGCCGCGGCCTCGTCGAATGGCGGCAGCGGCGGTCGCGGCATCAGACCCCTTCGGCCGGCTTGTCCAACGAAGGGGTCGCCGAAGGGGTCGAGGTCGGCGGGGACGTAGGAGTCCCGCTCGTGATGGCCGGTCCGGTCGCGGGCCCCGACAGGCTGGCGCGGATCTGGTCCAGACGGGACTGCGCGGTGAAGTCCAGGGTCGACTTCTCGACCTCGAGCATCCGCCCCTCGACGCTGCTGCTGGCCAGTTCGGCGCCGCCGAGCGCCTTGGCGTACCGCGTCTCGATCTTGTCCCGCACCTCATCCAGGGACGGAGTGTTGCCCGGTGCGGACAGCTCCGACATCGAGGTCAGGCTCTTGGTGACGGCCTCCTGCATCTTGGCCTGCTCCAGCTGGCTCATCAGCTGGGTGCGCTCGGACAGCTTGCGCTGCACGACCATCGAATTGGTCTCGACCGCCTGCTTGGCCTTCTGGGCGGCCTGCAACGCCTGGTCGTGCAGGCCCTTGAGGTCCTCCATGTTCTTCTCGCCCGACACCAACTGGTTGGCGAAGGCCTGCGCGGTCTGCTCGTACTCGCTCGCCTTGGGCGCGTTCCCGGCGGCGCGCGCCTGATCGGACAGCACCAGGGCCTGCCGGGCCGAGCCCTGCAGCTTCTCGACCTCACTCATCTGGCGCGCCAGCTTCATCTCCAGCTGTCGCTGGTTGCCGATGCCTGCTGGGTCAGCGCCTGGTGCTGGCGCTGTGCGTCCTCGATCGCCTGCTGGATCTGGATCTTTGGGTCGGCCTTCTCGTCGATCTTGGCGCCGAAGGCAGCCATGGTGTACTTCCAGCCCTTGATGAACGGGTTGGCCATCGGGACTCCTCGGGGATCTGCGACACGGTCAGCCGGGTTAGTCTGCCACCCGCCGCGCTGCTCGGCCTTGACCCGGCACTGACCTGCGGCCTTCTACCCTGGTGCCTGGCCGTCCAAGGCGTGCGGACCCCCCTGCCACGCTCCCTCCCCGTCGATGCCCGAGGTCCCGTGCTCCCCCGCGCCCGCTCTTTGACTGCCCTGCTCGCGCTGGCCCTCCTGGGCTCCTGCAGCACTGCTGGGGCCAGGCCCGCTGCCCGCCCCACGCCGGGCCCTGCCGGGTCAACCGCACCGTCGCCCTCCGGCGGCACCAGCCCCGGCAGCACCAGCACCAACACCACGAGCCCCGGGACCAGCACCACAGACGTGTACGCCGCCGACCACGCCGGGCTGCTCGCCCCTGAGGCGCAGCGGGCCAAGCCGCTGATCTACGTCCCCGACGACGACGACGCCACCGTGCACGTGATCGACCCGGTGACCTTCAAGGTCCTGCGGGTCGAGCAGGTCGGCCGGCTGCCGCAGCACGTCACCCCGTCGTACGACCTGAAGACGCTCTGGGTCGACAACGACATGGGCAACAGCCTCACGCCGATCGACCCGCGCACCGGCACCTTCGGTACGCCGGTGAAGGTCGACGACCCGTACAACCTGTACTTCACCGCGGACGGCGCCCACGCAGTCGTCGTCGCCGAGGCGCTCGGGCGGCTGGACTTCCGCGACCCGCACACGATGGCCCTGCAGCACTCGCTGCACGTCCCCTGCAGCGGCATCGATCACGCCGACTTCTCCCCGGACGGCACGCAGGCCCTGTTTTCCTGCGAGTTCAGCGGCCAGATGCTCCTGGTCGACATGGTCCACCAGAGGGTGCTCAAGACCTTGACCCTGCCGCGGCAGGGTGGGAGCCGGCCCAAGCCGCAGGACGTCAAGCTGAGCCCGGACGGCTCGACGTTCTACGTCGCGGACGAGAACAGCAACGGCGTCTACCTCATCGACGCCAAGACGACCACGGTCCGCAGCTTCCTGCCTACCGGCCTGGGCGCGCACGGGCTCTACGTCAGCCGGGACAGCAAGGACCTGTACATCTCCAACCGCAAGGGCGCCTCGGTGTCGGTGCTGTCGTTCGCGACCGGCGCGGTCCGAGCGATCTGGCCGATCCCGGGTGGCTCCCCGGACATGGGTGGGGTCTCGGCCGACGGCACCGTGCTCTGGCTGTCCGGCCGCTACACCCGCGAGGTCTACGCGATCCGGACCTCCGACGGGCACCTGCTGGCCCGCATCCCGGTCGGCGGCTCGCCGCACGGCCTGTGCGTCTGGCCCCAGCCCGGTCGCTTCTCCCTGGGCCACACCGGCGTCCTGCGGTGAGGTGCGGGGCCGTTCTCGCGCTCCTGCTCGTCGCCGCATGCGGCTCGCCGAGCTCCTCAAGCTCTCCACCGGCCCGTACGACGAAGCCGGCGAGCAGTCCGGTCGCGCGCATCCCTGGCCAGTCGAGCCCGCACGTGCCGGTCTGGAGTTCGGGCGAACCGCTGCCGGTCGCCGTCAGCGAGGTCGGCGTCGCGGTGCTCGGCACCGAGATCCACCTGCTAGGTGGCTATGTCGATGGCCACCCGCGTTCCACGACGCACCTCGTGCTCGACACGACGACCGGCCGCTGGCGCTCGGCAGCACCGCTGCCGGCGCCGATG
>JAABUV010006232.1_pt1 | contig 13093 bp, 18 predicted proteins | sample 5559971 | NCBI WGS metagenome assembly JAABUV01 (sample SAMN10711881, study PRJNA513362) | rock metagenome | isolation source: Antarctica rocks | place: Antarctica: Victoria Land, Knobhead nord | collected 2015-12-19
GCACGCTCATAGAGTTAATATGCACCGCCCCGGTCTCGATCTGCTTTGCAAGACGGAAGCCGCGCTGAAGATTTTCGGTGAAGACTGCTGCGGCAAGGCCATAATCAGTGTCGTTTGCAATCTTGACAGCCTCTTCGTCGCTCTCCACGACGAACAGAGACACGGTGGGACCGAATGACTCAGTGTAATACAGGTCCATGCCTTGCTTCACTCCTTCCAGGACGGTTGGCCTCATGGCTGTAGCAAGTTCACGCTTGTCTGAGACATCCCCGAAAACTGCCTTGGCGCCTTTCCCAACCGCGTCTTGGAGAAGATTCGCGTTCCTCGTCACCTGCGCCTTATCTATAAGCACCAAGCCGTTCTTGTCGGGAAAGACCTGCTCGATTGTGGCCGCAAGCACTTCGCGGAACTTGTCCACCACTTTGGCATTGACCAGTATGCGCTCAGTTGACATGCATATTTGGCCAGAGTAGAGGAAAGCGCCGAGTGTACACTCCAAGGCTGCGAGTTGGAGATCGGCGTCCTCGCATACAATAGCCGGCGCTTTACCTCCTAGTTCCATCAAGACGGGCTTGAGGTGCTTTCCAGCGAGGCCAGCAATTACAGAGCCGATCGCAGTGCTACCAGTGAAATTGATCTTCCTCACTGCTGGTGCGGCAATGAGCGCAGATGTGATCTCGGCTCCGTCTTGCGGCCTGTGGAAGATGATATTGAGGCAGCCTGCTGGCAAGCCAACCTGATGGAAGATATCTGCCAGAGTCCAGTAGCAGCCAGGAGCTCGCTCGGGCCCCTTGACTACTACAGTATTGCCCACTAAATGTTGTCAGCTCGACTGTCTCGACTAGACTTTGTGCGATGCACTCACTGGCAAGAGGTGCGAGAAAGGACCTCAGACCAAGAATACAGGGCGCATTCCACGGAGCGATACTGACAACCACGCCATACGGCTCCTTTACCACCATTGCACTTCTATCCTCGACGAGAATCTGCGGCACCGAACCTTGCACAGTCGCGATGAGCCCGGCGCAGCTCTTCAGTGACTCCAACGCATCATTGAAATCAAACTCAAAGTACGGCTCCGTGGAACCCGTCTCGTTGCTGCAAAAGTGCCATAGATCGTCTTTGCGTCGGACGAGCTCTTCGGCGGCTCGAAGAAAGAGGTCTCTGCGATGGCCGGGCTTGGTGCTGCTCCACGCCGGAAACGCCCTCTCTGCTACGGCTACAGCAGCGAGCGCATCGTCGGCCGACGCTGCTGAGGACCGATATAGCACTTCGTCGGTCAACGGAGAAATCACATGAAAGGAGTTTACGGTAGAGACTTGTTGACCGTCCCGCCAGAGAGGCACCGTCCAGTCACGGTTGCCTCTGAGGCCTGTCCCATCCGTCTGAGCCATTCTGGATTGTGCCTTTGGTCTTGTATGTATTCCTTAGAAGAAGCGCGATGCTGCGAGGCTTCACACCTTGCCTTTGCACTACAGAGGTGGGGCGGCTCGGTGGGGTAGAACACACGATGGGATGTAGGGAAGTCAAGACTATCGGTAAAGCTCGGCTAGAAGTACCCCGCACGTGGTGTACGCCGCGATCGCGTGCTGTCCCTTGAACTGCTTGAACCACAATATTCGAGGAAGAGACATGATCGTGACAGGACTATAACTACGCTGGATCTGTTGCGTACGAAGTGGCCAAGTCCAAGAAGCGGTAGAAACTGAGCATCTCTAAGGTTGTTTTCACTGCCCTAGACGAAGCTTCGTAGTGTGGAGGAGCAGCGACTCGTCTCTCACGGCCGCCGCGTATCGGATCCTGGCGCCGCAGCCTCAGCCGTGAAGGCGCTTGCATGTGTCCGGCAGTCATTACTCTACCACAACATACGCCCCGATCATCACTTGACGCCGCTGCAAACTTAGAAGCCGCGTCGTCACCACGACACGCGAGATGGCGGCAGTTCAGCGAGTGCTCGACATCCTAGAGCTGGCCTGCATTATACTGCTATTTGCGACGCCAGAAGACGTCCTTCACCTCAGGCGGGTCAATCACCAGCTTCTGGCGTCTGTGGATAGTGATAACGACATCCGGCAGAACAGACTGTTCCTATCACCTGCCGTTAGCGGCGCTACGTACCATTCAAGAGCTTAGGACGATGACAGTAACCTGCCGGTAGAGCAGCCGGGCACGAAGGTCGTGTTTGCGCAGCGACAGTTTAGACATTTTGGCACGCTAGCACCCGCACTGATGAACCCGCTAGTAACGAGGCTGCCGCTTTAGCACGTCTGCGGTTACGACTGGGAAGTATTGTTTGACAAGCGCTTAGGCGAGAAAATGGAGCAGCAAGGGGAGAGCTACTTTTTCAAGTGGGCTATAACCATCGACATTCTTCTTATGGACGACGCCAGGGCGAGAGAGTGTTCCGGCTTAGCGTAGGATATGTTCGTCTGCGCTCTTGCGGTACCAAGCGTGGCGCTGCACGGGTTGTATCCCTTCACGCGGACCGTGGAAGTTGCCGGCGGTAAACAACTTAGGCACGTGGTACGGGCGCTTAGGGAGTATCTGCATTGGCGGCATCCTGGTCCCACTCTACGCATGACCGAGCTGCGAGAGGGCGGCATTGAATGATCGGCTTAGCAAGGTGACGATACGGCCTTGCAGCTTCGTGAGTTTGTTAAAAGAGGAGACGCAACACTTGGTCGAAATTGCAGGGAAAGGGCCGCTTTCAATGGCGATGGGCGGAGTGCGAGTCACATTGCCGGTGTCCTGGGGTGAGGAGGACTACTGGGTCGACAATTCGAGAAAAGCGTGGTAACGGGTTCCAATGTTGTTGTCAAAGACTGGACGTTGACATTCCGTATACAAGGTATCTCCCGCGTTCTACTGTTCGCAAGGTTCTTATCTCTTCCAATGGCTGAAGTGTGTCATGCGTCGTGCGGCATCAGACATTACGGTTCTAGAGATTCGTGCAGGAAGTCGTGCTTATTGCACGTTGATGGTTTCTACCGAGTTACCTTAGTACTGTACATCATCGATTCACTACATCATGCTCGCCTGTATTCAGCATATTGAGATGTTCAAATCTCTACCTCAGTATATAACACAAAGAGATCGCAAGTTCCAGGACTTGACAAGAGTCTTGCTTTTCAGGTTAAACGACCATCAGAAAGGTCATGTGACGTCAGATCAGCATTGCAATTTGGCCGCAATACCCGCTACGAGGTGAAGCTTACATCTGTCGCTCGGGCCCTCACGACAATGCCGGAAATCCCACATGATTGGGATCAGACGCCCTTCTGCCATTGACAGGTAACACTTTCATCTCTCCACTTCATTGGTGGAGTAGTGAGGGTGGCTTGAGAGAGCGAGCTGTGAACGATGTCGCATAGCGGACTTAACGGCCATGTTCTAATCAGGACATTGCGTGATCCAGCGGAGAGGACCTCAAGCGCTCTGTCGGCCGTGATGATGGCATGAAGAAGCTCTTGAGTTCGACTCTCGCGGCCGCTTACAATGTAGTAGGTAAGTAGTAGGAAAGCAAAAGAACATGTCTGCCGAGCGGTTTGGCCGACTCTCCGAGTCTCGAGGTTCTTGCGCTAACCTGTACTCGTATAGTCCTAGAGATCCAGCCAATGACGGGGCATCTTCTTGCTTAAGTCCGGTATGGCCTGCAGTCCTTCATGGCCGGCCTGTGCTTGTTACTCATGATCGCACGGTACGTGTGCCACTGTAGAGTCCGTCCGTCTGTCGGATTTCGTCGGGATGGAGCTACAATAGCGGCAGGAGCGCACTCAAGATCCGCTGCCGGACGGGCGAGACGCATATATAAAGCTTCAATAGCAGCATGAAGAAGGCTCACGCAGTCCAACACATCCTCATTCTCATAGAGCAAAGCAAGACTCGAGTATAACCTTACAGCCTTCTCATCGCCTGGTCAAGATGTCTGCAGGCCACTTCGAGAACGTCGCCATCATAGGCGCTGGTGGCAGGATTGGAAGTGTCATGGCGGAAGATCTCCTCAAGCAGGGCAAGCACAAAGTCACGGCCATCACGCGTCCTGAGAGTACCTCCAAGCTGCCAGATGGTCTGCATGACGTCAAGAAGCTCGAGTACAACGACCATGCGTCTTTAGTGGAAGCGTTCAAGGGCCAGGACATCGTGCTCATCACCATGAACGTCTTGGCACCTAATGACAGTCAGGAGAAGCTAATCGACGCGGCGGTCGAGGCTGGCGTGCGGTACATCATGCCCAATGAATGGGGTGGCGACTACAGCGACGAAGAGCTTGGTCGTGAGACCGGCCTCGGCCCAGGTGCGATTGCTATCCACAAGCATGTCGAGGGAAAGGGTGCAGTCTGGATCTCCGTCGCCTGCGGCTTCTGATACGAGTTCAGCTTGAGCGGCTCCGAGATCAGGTACGGCTTTGACTTCAAGGAGCGGAAGCTCACCCTCTTCGACGACGGGAAGCAGAAGCACTCCTGCTCGACCTGGCCGCAGGTGGGGCGTGCAGTGGCGAAGCTCCTGTCGTTACCTGTGAGCGGCCCCAGCCCTTGTCTGGACGATTGGAAGAACGGCTGTGTTCACATCAACTCGTTCGATCTCAGCCAGCAGGATATGTTCGAGTCCGTGCTTCGAGTGACGCACACCAAGGAGTCCGACTGGACGATTAGCCATGAGAATACGAAGGAGCGCTACCAGCGCGGCCAGGAGATGTTCAAACAGGGCGACTGGCACGGGTTTGGCACGGTAAGTCCAGTCGAATATAGTTGTGTGCAGTGTGACCCCGCTGACTGCTGCAGTTCCCGTACACGCGCGTGTTCTACCCCGACGGTAAGGGCCTCTGGACGGATCTCGACAACGAGAAGTTAGGCCTGCCGAAGGAAGACCTTGATAAGGCCACGAAGGTTGCCGTGCATTATGCCGAGAGCGGTGAGGCTGCGGCGTGGAGTTGAGCGGTGGAGGAGCCGGCCGCGGGTGGTCTAAGTGAAAGTGTGTCAATATTGCAACAGCGTTGGTGCACCATTATACTGAGGCGTGTCCTGTGCTCCTCGCGATTTCGCAATGGTTGAGAGAGCGAGAGAACGTTTCCAGATTGCCGTGGAAACACAAGCACGACAAGGTCCTCGGCAGGACAGTGATCGGCCCGTGCCAGAACCGCAAGGTTGGTTCATCCCTTCACCTCACAATCTCCACCGCAGCGTCCTACACCAGCCCCTCTGCCTCCTGCTTACGTCGAGCCTAGCCACAAAAAGCATAGCAGTGCTTTATGCTACGGTAGTGTTAGGTATGATGTGACGCTTGCGTTGGTCTGCGCAGGAAGTAAGTCTTTGCGCTGCGTGCCATATTCTTGAAGTCTATATGATCCTTCACCAATTCTTCAAGATCCCCATCAGTTGCTCCAGAGTCAACATCCAAGATTCGCGGGTTCTCGCTCATCGCCGGTCGATTGTTGATGCCGCCGGTATGCCGCCGGTATCGACGGTCCATTATGTAAAGTGTTGCCTTGAAGTGGGACACATCCGGGGCGGAAAAGGGCGTGGGCTGCTCCTTTCACCAGAATCATCTCTTCTATCGCACATGCAAGCGCGGCACGTTGAAGGCGTGCACAGACTGAAATCCGATGACGATGAAAGCGGCACTCAGCTGTTGAGCCAGAGTCAGCCGGTTGAAGTTTGATCGAGTGGCGCCAGAAATCTTGAACAATGTCATGGTCAATACGTAGTGGACGAACTTCGGCTAAGTGGATTACGCGACTGGTACGCATTGCGTCATCGCGAAGCTTTCCTCCCACGTTTTCGAAGCTCACGTTGAACGATTCTTTGACCACGATGAAGACATTCTGATAGCCGGTTTCGAATATGGCGAACGACTCTACCTCATCGCTTGGTCGTACCCTTGCCACCTCTCATTATGTCCTGGCCTTGGTTGGCGCCGGTCTTTCGGCGCCCTCTGGAATACAACCTTTCGAGGGGATCGTGCTGTATGGAGAACGTACGATACCAAGGGTCTGGCCGCAAGGTCCGCCTTTGCTCGAGATCCTGTCTTGATGTGGCACTTCTACGAAACTAGGCGGCAAGCGGCTTTGGCTGCACAGCCAAATCCCAGCGATTTTGCACTTGCACGATTAGCGCAAATGGAACCGCATGTTCTTGCAATCAATCAACATATTGATGGTAAGTGACCATTGTTGTTCGCCGTGCCGCAGCTTACGGGGCGGAAGGACTTTTGGAGAGGGCGGGCCTCGGAAAATCGAAATTGGCACCAATACATGGGTCTTTTCTGACCACCACTTGCTCCAATCTTGACTGCACCTTTAAGGGAAAGACCGGCTGGCTGCAGCCTCTCGTTCCAGAGCTTACATTACCGACTGCCGACAACTCAGACCCTACTGTGAAGCTTCCGCCGTTATTTATGGAAGCCCTCTCTCGGTGCCCGCAAGGCGAAAACGGCTTGCAACGCCCTGGGGTTGTCTGGTATGGGGAACAGCTACCACAACACCTCCTTAGGCGAACAGATAAGTGGATCGAGTCACTTCCGCGTGTTGATATTCTGCTCGTTGTGGGAACTTCTGCGCGTGTTTTCCCAGCTGCGGAATACTGCGGGTAGTCGATGCGGCACTGGCATATCTCTCTTGTGGAGCCATTGTTGCTTGAAGAGCTCTCTCGTCTCTGAGGGTTTTCAAAGTGTTGCGACCCGGTAAACCGTGTCACGTGGTGTGCTTGTTTACTGGAGAGGAGTACCTGGCAATTATCACGTGGCCCATATCACGTGATGGGTATGGGTGTACCTATCTGGTGATGAACCTCTCTGATGAGCCTTGTGGTTGGCTATAGACCTTTCAATCGATTTGCAACATGAGTGGAACACGAATGCCTACATACGAAAGACCTCCGCTATATATACATAGGAGATTCGTAGCCGTGACGTCATTGAGTGAGCTGTGCTCAATTGGCTCACCGTGGTGGTCAAAGTGAGCGATCCTCACTTTGCTTACCGAGTGGCCCGCAGAGTTCCCGAGTCCAAGGTGAGCCCTTGGCAATCTGCTCACGCGTCTTCTTTCTTCAGATCGCGAAGTGTCTGGAAGATCTTGGTCCAGTTGATATCAGTAGACAGGCGATTGAAGATGTCCTGTTCCTTGCGTGGCATAGTCTTCGCCGGTAATGGAAGTTCGTCGGAGACGATCTGAGTACCCGGCTCGCCTGTAGGTGGCGCCTCTAGAGGTTCTTCGAATGCTTCGGTGTGCTTTTCCATCGCCGTCGGAGTTTGCAATGCAATGAGATGCTTCGAAGGTGAGGCGCGCTATCTGGATACCACAGGTACAAAGAACGAACTTAGTTAAGTCATCGAGAGGGAAAAGCAATACTGGCACAATGCTGTAGGTAGAGCGGTGTATAGAAAAAGATAGCGCCTCACGCCTATATCGGCCAAGCTAGGATCGTACCGTGCATCGTGGGGATAGTTGAAAGCGTGCCGTCTTACCCGTAGGTAGTCCCATCTGCTGGCGATTGGCAGTCACAACATGCCCACCCAGAATTCTACTGCACAGCCCGGATGTGGTTATCATTGGCTGCATGGTGTTTTATATGTGAGTGGTGAGGGCTGTTGGACGCATCTCCACCAAGCGCTGGTCACCCGGGCATCGATGATAATCGTCCTGGGACTGGCCCACGGCCGCGTAGCGCTCTTGCTGGGTGCGGCAGCCCAGCACGTCCGCTCATGCCAGTGGAGCTGAGGAGCGCCGCTTCCCTTTAGCAGGTGAATGCCTCGTGGCGGAATGTTGATGAAGCCAGCAGGAAGAGGAACGTCCCAGGAATTGAATGACGCTGCCTTATTGTCCATTCAGGAATCCGCGCGCTAGGCGAGTGGCTAAGCGGTTTGTGGTCACTTGCGAAACCGACTCCTAGGGAACGCTTCGCAGGTGGTGTCTCGAGGCTGCTTCCTTGTTAGTTGCCTAAGGCATCAGAGCCGGGACGGAAGCACACCTTTCATCCCGACCCCGGCCTCTAGGAGGTACACCTCGTATCTCGGTCCAGCAGCTCGCTGAGTCATTCTGTACGGCCTCTACACCTGCTGCGGAGATTGGGGCGACCTGATCCCAGCCCGTCAACACTGCTACCTCCTGTGGAGTAAGCTCGGTTGCGGTGCAATGATTAGACCGGCCTGCCCATGTCCATCGCGTGTATAGCCGTAGAGGAAAGACGGCCGCGCAGGCGCCAGGATCTACGCACCGATGGCCTGATCAAAGATAAATATGCGACATTCTGCATCGACGCAATTTAATAGTACGTCGTAATCCATGTCAGCGAGAATACGCCGACGTACTGATAAAATAACAAGATACAATGTCGACGAACGAGCTCGTCCTTGTCACCGGCGGCAGTGGGTTCCTGGCCTCCCTCTGCATCGTCCAGCTTCTTGAGAAAGGCTACCGTTGTCCGGACCACTGTCCGGAGGCTAGCGAGGGCCGACGAAGTACGCCGTGTACTCAGAGTCGGCGGCGTCAGCGAGGAACAAGCCAATGGCGTAAGCTTCTGCGCTGCAGACCTAGAGAAGGACGAGGGGTGGCCGGAAGCATGTCAAGACTGCACATACGTCCTGCACGTTGCCAGCCCGTTTCCGCTTTCCGCTCCCAAGCACGAAGATGACCTGATCATCCCCGCCAGAGAAGGGACATTGAGAGCTTTGCGGGCTGCGAAGACGGCTGGGACGGTCAAGAGGGTGGTAGTGACTAGCTCCTTTGCTGCTGTATGTTCGACCTCCACCTGGAATAGCCACATGCATCATGATCACTAATGGTCTTGCTACAGATCGGCTATGGACACGCACCTCAATCCGCGCCTTTCAATGAAGACGACTGGACCGATCTTAATGGCATTGTACCGCCGTACCAGAAAAGCAAGACTATTGCGGAGGGCGCCGCATGGGATTGGATAGCGAAAGAGGGCGGTGATATGCAGATGGCTGTGGTCAACCCCGTGGGTATATTTGGTCCGCTACTCAGCAAGGACTACGCTGCGAGCTGTGAAATTGTTGTGCGATTGATGAACGGAGCAATGTAAGTCTCTCTCTAGCGTCAATGTACGAAGAGGACGCTGCTGATAGATCGCGTAGTCCTGGTCTCCCACACTTTGCGATGAATCCGGTCGATGCCCGCGATGTCGCGGACCTACACATCCGCGCCATGACCGATCCGAAAGCCGCGGGCCAACGGTATATCGCGACCGCCCCAGGCGATGCTCTGTGGCTGCATGAATACGCCGCTTTACTGAAGAAGCGCCTGGGAGACAAGGCCAGGAAAGTCCCGACCAGACAGCTGCCCGACTGGCTTCTAAAAGTCGTTGCCATGTTCGACGCAAGCGTGGGTCTCGTCGTTCCGGAGCTGGGCAAGAAGAAGAATGCCACGAGCCAGAAGGCTGTGGAACAATTGGGTTGGCAACCGCGGAGTGGTGAGGATTCGATCGTGGCGACGGCGGAGAGTATGCCGCAATTTGGCTTGCAGAAATAAGCCCCCAAAGGAACGTCAGCCAGGATCTCGGTCCCTGTCATCTCTGACGTCCGTGTAGACGTGGCCACTTGTGGCAGGTTTCGCTGTGAGCAGTGTCATTCCTGATGCGGCAGCATTATTCGTAGGTGCAAACGGAAATCTATCGTCATGCTCAGTCGACTCGGGCTTGTACGCATGACAACTCCAGACAACTGCCACGCACCCTTAATGACTATTGTATATTCAGAAATTCGAAACGATGCACTGCGCAACATGCAGGAGAATATCGATTCCGGGCTAGCCACGAGCTTCGGCTCGGACGGCAGCTCTTGTCTTGCATAAGCAGCAGGTACATGTACGTACCTCACGTACTCACCCCGCGGTGCAGCCAAAACATACTCACGATAACACCCATGCATCGCAGGAGCAGGCGGCTCCAAAACCTGCTGAATATAATGGAAGCAATTCCTTGATATTGAACGTGAAGAAGCGTTTCTAGCCACCTGAAAGCCAATGTAATCGCCGTCGGACGTCAAATTGGACCAATAGGCGTATTGCTCCGATAGCTACCGCATGCGTCGTGAAGATGGGTGGTCGATGTTGTAGTTGCCGAGTTGCATACACTCTGCCTGGAGAATCCCTGAGTATGACCTCCATGGACTGATTATGGGTATCGGCAGTGGCCTCTCACTCCTTACGACGGGCAAGCATTACCTCGGGCGTTGTTGAGTCTCTGTTTGACCTGATCTCCAAGTGTCTTGAGGTTACGCTTGAAAGTGACTGACGGATATTGAAAGGGTGTCATTGCCGTGTTATTAGAGATCGCTCCCCGCTTGCGGTCTGTGGCTTTCTAGTGGAAAACATCTATCTTGCTACATCATGACATCGCTCATTCGATTTCCGAAAAGCGGCGTATTGTCCAATCGTATACATTATCATAATTCACACCCTCCCTCTTTGCCAGTCTTCTGAGCTTCTGTCGGAACCCGCGCTCTGCTGCAGCATTATGTCCGCCCATTGCAGTGTCTCCATGCCAAGAACGTGCAATCAGATGTTCGGGTCCTCGTAGCTGTCATCGAAGAAAAGCCGATCACGCACCGTCACTGCATACCGGCAGGCCTCGGGCTGGCTGCAGCTCCAGCCACGCTGAAGAGCAAGCGCACGGCGCGGCGAAGTGTAGCCACGACGGCATCCGAAGACAGAAGAAGAAACACTGGGACGACTTTCTCTCAGAGGATGTCAACATCAGGAGTGCGGCGGAATTCCTGGACCCGAGCAGCCTCTCGGTTAGAGACAAGATCCCACAGCTGGTAAGGACAGATGGGTCAAGTACGACAGACAAGGCCGACCAAGCGGCAGAGCTGCTAGCCACCATTTTCCCGCCGCTGCCCGCGGACATAGCTAACGAAGGAGCACGCCCGACGAGGAGCCCGGTCGTAATGCCGCAGCTCACAACGGATGAAGTGGAACGGAGTGTGGTGAAAGCAAAGCCATGGAAGGCTCCGTGAGACGACGGGCTTCCCGCAACGGTCTGGAAGGAGATCTGGCCGATGATGAAAGAACGAGTGCTACTCCCTGGAGTTCATCAATATCGCAAGGCTTAAAGTCTGGACGCCTTTGCACGCTGCAAGGATGGGATGGAAAGTCAGCCTCGGAGGCTGCTGTTCCACCAACACATGCTTGTTTCACTTAGAAGCTGGTTTACGGTGTCGTGGGGTGTGTACGCCCTTGGTGTTTCCAGACGATCCTAGCCCCTGCATGTGCAGGTGGTCCCACATGTCTGCTATGGAAATTGTTGGCGAGAGCGGGGGCGGAGCAAACGAGCAAGCTGCTTTGGCGCCGGTGAAGGGTGCATGTACTTCCTTTGAGGCATACATGCGGCACATAATTGAATTGATACAAGAAACGTTTGTATCTATGATGGAGGCATCAACTTGTTCATCCTTCGAAGCACCATGGCCTCTCCTGATCTACGCGACACGCTCAGCAAGCTCTGCATGGATTTCAGGGACGAAGCTCGGTTCAACTGCAACAAGGAATGGGAGATCAAGTCTGTCGTGGGCTTTGGCCATGACAGTGGCGAGCCGAAGTACAAGGTCGCCTGGCAAGACAGCGTACTGTCCAAGACCGACCTCATGTGCAGTCTGGTCAACAATGAATGGCCGCTGTATCAATTTGCACGGCAAATCACTCCCGGAGGATCGGGATCTCAGCTTCGTGTCGCCTGGGAGGAGACGTAGGAGCCCGCCAACGCGATCTTCGCCGCGGCAGAGCTGATTCATGAATACTGGCTTGGGGTGTACCAAAGCCGTGAGCCGCTTTCAGGACAGCTCGTACATCAGCACTGGTTCACTTTGCATGGTAAGCAACGTTTGGAATGTCAGAGAATTAATTAGAGCTAATGATTGCATCATGGCAAACACGCTTGGATTGTACGTCCCCTTGCAGCTCTATCGGACAAGCAGGCGTGTGTACGATATCCGCTGGCAACGGTGTTGAGTGCGTGTGGCCATGCGGAAATGCCATTTCCTCGTCTATGGTAGACTCCGAATGAAAGACTCTGGGTTGAGCTATGAGCTGGTCAATTTGAGGCTAGGGATGTCAAGGCTCTTCAAGCGCCTCGCTGGAACACAAGTAATGCTGAATTTCGCGCACGCAAACGGCGACGTCACATGGCCAGTAGCGTGTCACATTGCTTCGCAACTGTGTACGTTTTGCCATTACTTCGTTCACTTCTCTCACACCTAGTATGACGGATCTAAGAGATCTGCGAGTGAGTGACATATCGGAGGCAGCGTCCGGTGTTGTTGCTGAGCCTATGTTTTCAACCCCGCCGACTTTGCGGTGTCACTTGCAGGAGTGGGCACCGCTCCTGGAGCAGCTTTGCCGAACTGGTCATGCTTTTTCACAACGAAGCATGAGACGTCGGTGTTAGTAGTTGTTTGGCTGAGAACCACCTCCACGATTAAAAGCAGGCCGTTGGATGATTGGTCGATAGCAAAATCAGCGCCAAGGTCCATAGCTCCACGTTGCTAATGACTATTCACATAGCCAAGTACCCCTGGTACGTCGAGGAGCACCATACGGAAGCACATCCGACGAAAGATCACTGTGGATGAAGCTAGCAAGGCTACTGCTATGATACCCGTCCTACACGACGGAGGGTGTCACCCATTGAGTCGCGCGAACAGAGGAAAAAGCAGTCTGCCAAGCTATGTGAACTGTCCGTCTTTGATTGATGAGGCACGATCATGATCGGATGATGTCCAGCTGCCTTGTTCTTGTTCATTTACCGCTCTGCTCCTTGCTGTTTCCAGTCTCTGATGCCGAATACAGCGCTTCTACAGAAGCCTGCAAGGTACTGAGCTGCAGTATGATCCCCTGCATCGCAACACGACAGCTGTCGTGCACGTCGCTGTTCTGCCGGGGCCCAGGCTTCTCCGTCCGTGCCGCTGTCCCAAGGGCAAGAGCTAAATACGAAGGCTCCACGACGGCGATGCTAGGCGACGAGAGCCTCGTTACGTCGGCGGCATCGAGCGCTGATATGACATCCTTGAGACGTACCCCACTGGCGTTGCGCAACTGCACTGTAACGTGCCCTCTGTTCGGAGCTCGCCTCTGTCGGGG
>JAABUV010006233.1_pt1 | contig 13091 bp, 16 predicted proteins | sample 5559971 | NCBI WGS metagenome assembly JAABUV01 (sample SAMN10711881, study PRJNA513362) | rock metagenome | isolation source: Antarctica rocks | place: Antarctica: Victoria Land, Knobhead nord | collected 2015-12-19
CCTGAGCAGATTTGCAAGGCTTGTCCTACAGTTTGTCATGTTGCCTTGCCCCAACATGCGTGCTCTGCTTGGGTTGTGAAGCCCTGCTTTGTTGCCACAACATGTTGCTCGGGAGGCTGTGCTGTGATGAAAGACAGGACACGCGCTGCTCATGACCTACCTGGCGCATGCAGCAGGACCCCTGGATGTGATTGCTTCTGCACGTGATGTCGCTGATAGTTGGGAAGAGTGATTGATGTAAAAGTGACATTCGTGTTCATATAGTGTCAACAGGAGGATCAGCACTTGCAGCGTTCTCACATGATCTGCGCACTGCCTTTTGCAGCTGCGAGGAACGCTCTGAGGACAGCTCCGCTGCGCTGTTCGAACCGCACACAGAAGCGAACCATGGTAGCCGGCATGTCCGCTTCCTGGGGCTACAAAGACATGCCCAGTCAAGAGGGCAAGACGTTCATTGTCACGGTGCGCAGCAACTGCTGTGTTTTGCGCGGGATGCGAGTCCTCGCTCCTACACCTTGGCTTGCAATTGGGGACTCTGCAGTAGCTGGTTTCGTATGGCGACCTCACGACCAACAACGCACTGACGCAACACGCCTCTCACTGTGCGCTGCTGTGGCTTGATGTGCAGGGAGCCAACGCTGGTGTGGCGACTTTGCGTGCACACATTGCAGTCCCCCTGCTCACGCCATTTCTGTCTTGGACTTTGCCTCAGGACTTGGCTTTGCCATGCGCAGCCCTGACTGACTCTTGCCTTGCGCAGGCATCGGCTTTGTCACCGCGAAAGAGCTGGCGAAGAAAGGTGGCCACGTGGTGATGACCGCCCGCTCCGAGGACAAGGGGCAGAAGTGTGCTGCCCAAGCGCTCAGTCACACACTTGACGCCTTTAGTATGAGTGTGGTTGCCAGTCTTCTGCTGCCTTTTTTAGTGCTCCTGCTTGCAATTTCAAGTAAGCACCTGTGGTGCGGTGGGTCGCAGCGCGCTGGAGAACATCCAGGCCGAGTCCAACGCCCCGCCCGGCAACCTGGAGCTGATGATGCTCGACCTGGCGAACTTTGAGTGCGGATGTGCCACCAAGCTGACCTGTCTCAAGCAAGCAGTGGCTCCAGCATGCCCCCCTCTGATGGGGTTGCCGGTGCCGGCAGGTCCGTCAAGAATTTTGCAAAGGCCTTCAAGGAGAAGCACAAGAAGCTGGATGTGCGCACGCCGCCTTGGCAGTCTGCTGTGTGGTGGTGGACGGGCTGCTCTGCGCCATCAAACTAGTCAGTCAACCTGCCAACCGCAGGGTTGCTTGTGCCGTGCAGTGCTTGGTCAACAACGCTGGCGTGTTCCTGCCGCCTCATGAGAAGACGCCTGACGGCTTCGAGGCACGGTCCTAGCCTTGTGCCTTCATGCTGCGCTTGTCAGTAGTTCATGGGCTGGTTTGCTCGTCAGATCACTGCATGCAGCGATTGTTATGCAGACAATGACAAATTTTGGTAACATTTCTGGCCAATTTGCAGTGAGAGTGAGCTTGCCTTGCTCAGATGCCCGTTCCTGGTAGACAGCGGGAGTCTGTTTGCAGAGCAGTTGTGAGGCAGGGCCGGGACGTCCTTAGCTGACACACGACAGCCTGGCGTAGCGGCATACGGAGGCTTGAAAACATGCAACACCAATCTCTAAGCCAGGTGACTGAGTTGAGGCTTTCCTGATGCGCGCAGATCACGATGCACACAAACCACTACGGCCCCTTCCTGCTGACGCACCTGCTGCTGGAGCCGCTCAAGGCGGCCGCGCCGTCGCGCATCGTCTGGGTGTCCTCCCAGGCGGAGGTGTACGGGGCGATCGACTGGGACGACCTCAAGTGCGCGCTGGCTCCCCTCGCGCGTCTGCGGGCCTGCATGTGTGCTGCATGCCGGGCCTGCATGTGTGCTACATGCCGGGCTGGTCGAGTGGGACGACCTCAAGTGCGCGCCCGCTCCACCCGTTTCTGTGAGGGCCTGCGTTTGCGCTACATGCGCGGGGGCTTTATCCTGTGCCGGGACGGTCGGGTGGAGTGCCGCCAGCAGGTCACACCACGCCACGTGGAGTGATGCAGTGGCGTGCCGTGGGAGCGGGGTGTCACAGGGTTGGGGCAGCGGTGCATGGTGGGTGCAGACAACCCCTTGTTTGCATGCATTGGCCGCAGCAGGCTGCATCTGTGCTCACCATTTGCGGCGCAGCCTCGCCGCGCAGTCAACCCCTCCTGTCAGCACACGCGCGCCTGACAATGCGACGCGGGTCGTTGCAAAGATCGGTAGACCTCCAATTGATGCAGGCTCTTCGAGCTAGGTGGTAGTTCAGTGTAGGATATGGTAGGACAGGGTGGCGTAACCCTATCCTACCCCTGGCGCAGGGGCGTGAAGGACGAGAACAGCGACGTCAACATGTACGGCCGCACCAAGGCCTTCAACCTGATGACGTCCTCCGAGCTCAACCGCCGGCTGGCCGCGTCCGGCGTCGTCTGCCTGGCGCGCGCCCCAGCCGCGCGATGCCGGCACCGCATGCTGTCAGAGGCACTCACTGTGGACTGCATTTGCAGTACAGCTTGGCAGCACTCTGGTGTGCACAGTACGCGCAAGCCTTCATGCACAGTCGTGCGCGCCCGCAGCACCAGAGCAGTGGCAAAGCCAGCAGCGCATCGAGTCCTGCAACAAGAAGAAGCGCAGTTTGCAGTACGTCACAGCCGCTATCGAAGCTGTCCTTACTCGCGCGGCGCGGCATTCCAGGGCTGCCACCCGGGCATTGCGAGCACAGACATCTACAACAAGATGGACACGTCTGGCAAGCTCACTGCCAAGGCGCGCAGCCCAGCCATTTGTTGGCTGGCATGAGCATGTTGATGGGCAAATGTAGCGAGGTCACTGCTCCTGCGCAGGCCGGCAAGCAATGTCCGGCGTGAACAGGAGGCTGGGGCAAGGTTGCTGATGTCGGTCTGTGCGGTGCCAGGCGATGGCGGGCGTGAACACGCTGGTGGGCCAGTCCGAGGAGCGCGGCGCGCTGTCGCTAGCATACTGCGCGAGTGTGCCCGAGCTGCAGGGTACGGGTGGTGGGGCCAGCCGCGCGCCGCCCCTGTGAGCGGCGTGCGCGTGGTGCCGGAGGTGTCGTGCGTCGCAGGGTGCCTGGGGGCATGGCGCTACATTGCAGCACGTTAGGAGCGATACCCTACCCTGACATGGGGCCCTGCGGCGAGCGCAGAGCATGGCGGCGCCTTCTTTGGGCCGAACCAGATCAACCTGTGGAACACGGCGGAGCGCACACCGACCAACCCCGCGACGAAGAACCCCGAGGACTGCGCGCGCCTGTACAACGAGACGCGCCGCATTCTCGCAAAGGTCGGCCACCCCGTGCCCGAGGCGTGACCGGGCGCCGGCCCACCTAGGCACAGCATTTTGGCACCAATCTTTCTTCAAGAAGTCGTCGGTGAACCCGGTGCCCACAGGTGTGGTCGCTATGCATTGCGCACTGGGGGGTCTTTGCTGTGTTTTTTACTTCACGCACAATGCCCGTGCATTACTGGACACACGCTTCTGAACGCATGCGGTAGACCTAATGCGCTGGTACCATGTGCGTAGTGTGGAGCTTGAAAGTTGACAACGTGGTTAAACGTGGATTGGTGCAAATGTAAAAGGGAAGCCTGTGACAGATGAAGAGACGCCTGGGTGCAGGCACCTCTGGCACGTTACTTCAGAGATACACTTAAACACTACTGTAAAGGTCCTCAGCAAGCGCGCGTCCGCACACTCCTGGCTGCCGGCGCGCCCAGCGGCGACCTGGCCGGCCTGCAGGGCAGCGCGCGCGCGCCCGCAGCTCTCAGGCGTGGCTTCCTGGATGGCATGCACATGCCAGTGGCAGACACCCTGCCGCCCGTCCACGGCCCAGCCGGCCCCGTGCTGGTCGCCAACACGCGCGCCTGCGGGCCCGCTGCCAGCTGCGCGCGACCGGGCCCTGGGCTGCTGGGCATGGCGGGAGTGACAGTGCGCCCTGCGCTGCCCCGCCCTGCCGCGCCTGGGGTGCCCAAATTTAAGGGTACCTCGCCATACAGCGCGCCATGCATCCGGGCTGCGGTTGTGCTGGGCGCGCTGTGGGCGTTGGCACAGCTTGGCAGGTGCACATCTGCAGACGCACACAGGCTGCTCGGGAGGCCGCCTGCGGCGCCGCCACCGGGCGCCGCGCCCGCCCCGCCCGCCGGCTGCCCACCGGCGGACCATGCGGGTGCGAGCGAGCACGTCGCGGCAACGGCCACGGCCCCGCTGGCGCCCACCGGCGACGGCACATGCGCGCGCGCCCCGATGCCATCAGCGAGCCCACTCGCAGCGCGGCCGGCAGCGGCCAGCCAGTGCGGCGCGTCGGCGCCCGCCTCGCCCGGATCACCCTCCGCTGCCCAGCCCGCACCCGCTGCCGGCGCTGCTGGCGTGCGCGCCCCCGCAGGGCTCGCGCAGGCGCCCGCGGCATTGTCGCCGGCGTCCGCTGGCGGCCGCGGCGGCGCGCCCTCGTCCGCCTCGTCTGCTGCGGCGCCAGCGCCCCCGGCCGGCACGGGTGCGTCCGCGGGCGCGCGGGCGGCGGCGGCAGCGGCGCGCTCGATGGCCGGCGCCTTGGCCGGCGGCGCGGCGCGGCCGCCCGCGCTGAGCAGCTTCTGCAGTTGGGGCTGCAGGTCGCTGACCTGCGCGCGCGCGTGCCCCACTGTGATAGGGATAGGTTAGGGTCAGGAAGCAGTGCTCTGGGGCAGGCGTGCACGTCGCTGCCTGGCCGCACACATGTCCCCTGTCGCGGCGCGCCTGCAGCCCGGGCTGCAGGCTGCTCATCACCACGCACCAGGTACCATCAGAAATGCAGGCCATGGCAGTCACCAAGAAGCCTGCCAGCATACGGCTGTGCGCGCAACTGACACGCCCTGCAGCTCTGCAGGTCACGCCTGCCGACTGTCCCAGATTGCACAAGTGTGCGGAAACAGGACAGGCGCAGGGCGCGTCGCCATGGCGCGACATGCCAACGCCGGTGGGCGTGCAGGCGCCCCAGAGCCTCCGGCCCGGGCGCGCGCCTGGAAGTCAAAGGGGATGGAGATGAAGCCAGACTCCCACAGCTCGTAGCAGTCGTCGATGGCGATGCTCGTGCCTGGCCCCAGTGAGGGGCACTGCATCCTAGGCGACCAGGTACCTCCAAATGTATGTGGTGCTGGTGGGGAGGCCACCATCCCATCACTAGCGTCGTTGTGTGGTGTGATCCGCCATGCACAGTTTCCTCACGCAAGCGACGTGATGCCCTGGACTGGCTGCAGCAAGCTGCTTGGGGTCCGGAGGCCGGGCGGGCGCGCAGGACGCAAGCGCTTTCCCACGCAGCAGCAGCAGGGAGTAGCTGCAGGCGTGGCTGTCACACGTGCTGCAGACGCACCGCGCCCATGCACTTTGGTATGTCCGCTGCGGGCCCAAAGACTACAAATACGAGTGGGAGAGCCCCTTGGGTGAGGCCACGGGTGCCGCTGCTGGGACGCTCGCGCGCGCGCCCGCGCACCTGACAGGTCGACCGACTGCTGGATGAGCGCGGCGCTCTCGAGCAGGCGCCGCGCGGCCGCCGCCACGCGGTCGCCCTCCGCGGCGGAGCACACGCGGATGACGTGCTTGGCCGCCAGCGCCTCGCGCACCTGCCGGCGTGCGCCCCGCCCCCCAGCCATTACCCACCTGGCTTGCGGGGCGGCCGCGGTGGGTGCTCTTGCTGCGCACAGCCATGCGCGCATGCTGAGGGCACACGCCCCGGCGCGCTCTGCCCACGCCTCTGGCAGGGCCTGGGGCGCATGCAGCCGCGCACGGGGGGCGCACGCGGGGGCGCGCGCGGAGTATGACCCTAACCCTAACCCTACCAGCTGAGGGCCGTTGCCCCGAGGGCGCGCGCCTGCTCCAGCAGCGCATCCTCCTCGGCCTTGCTCGCCGCGATCGCCGCCGCCGCCTCGTCGGCCGCCGCGCCGGCCGCGCCCACCAGGAATTCCAGCAGGCGCTGCGGCGGGCAGTCCGAGCGCACCTGCGCGGCGGCAGGCGCGCGCGGTGACGCACGCCGGTAGGTGCCTGCTGCTGCCGCAGCGCTTCCGCGCCAGGCAAGTGCGTCCCAAAAGACAGCAGGCGCCCGCGCAGCCCACGCAGCCCGCGCTGCAGCCGCGCAGCTCGCTGGCAGCGAATCAGCACGCATGAGCGGTCGTGTGCATGGGCCGCGCGTGCCAGCCATGACGGGTGTGCTGGGGCGCCGGCGGGTGGGTGGCCAGCCCAGACGGATCCAGATCAGGCTCAAACCCCTACCTTAAGCCCATCTGACAGGCAGCCCAGGCGGATCCAGATCAGGCTCGAACCCCTACCTTGAGCCCATCTGACAGGCAGCCCCAGGCGCGTCCAGAGCAGAGCAGAGCAGCCCTGCAGCTGTCCGACGGTCAACCGGCCCGCTCCCCTCACAGCAGTCACCGCCAGGCGGTCTGCCGGGGCCGTACGCAACGCCGGCCAAGCCGTGTCCGCGCGGCGCGCGCCTCTGCACGCAGCCGGGGCCGCTGCCTTGCATTGCGCGCGGCCGTGCTACACCCGCGTCGGCTTGGGCAGTGCCAGCGCGGTGCGTGGGGCGGCACCTTCTATGGCTCCGCCAGTATACCCACTGCTGCATAGGTCTCTGCTTAGGTTCATGACCCTCTCTAGCTTCATGACCCTAAGCAGAGGGTCACGAACCCAAGCAGAGACGAGGGTCATGAACCCGCAGGCAGGGCAGCACCTGGAGGACGGACGAGGAGGGCAGGAAGTCGACGAGCGCGGAGGCGGGGTCGGAGTGCACGAGCACGCTGAACGCAAAGCCGCGCCGCTGCAGCGCGGCCTCAAACTCCGCCCTGGCGGCGGCCGGGGCGGCGGCCGCGGTCAGGCGCTGGGCCCGAGCGGGGAAGCCCTGTTGGCTGCCGCCGCGCTCTTCCCATACCACGGAGCCAGCAGCAACCGGGTAAACGCAGACAGGGCACGCACAAGGGAGATGCATGACGGTGTGGTGCTGCTGCGTGGACATGACATGCCGCCATTTTACGCACGAGGGTGGGGGCAGCCCCGCAGGTTGGAGATGAGCAGGGCGGGGTGGCTCCACGCGCGCACCGCGACTCGAGCGCATAGCCGGCCCAGAGCACAAAGCGCTGGCTGCTCTCCTGCGTGCGCGTGTCGCACCAAACGTGCGGCACGCTCAGCATTGCCTCCAGCGCGGGCGCCAGCTCCCTGGCCGGCAGCGGTGTGTAGTGGGCTTAAACTATACCCTGATATGCCTGGGGTAGTAATAACGAGTGGCATGCGCCATGTCCTTCATGGCGTAGGCAGCTGGCGCGCGGCCAACAGGAGAGCTCGGGGTGCGAGAGTTGGCAGCGGTCCCACGGCGGCGGGGCCCAGCCTGCACAGCGCGGCAGCAGCAGGTGGAATGTCCCGCACCCTATCACAGTGCGGACCTGACCCAGGCGCCAGCCTCGCTGCGCGCCCATGGGAACCTGCTCCAATGCGATCCAGAAGTCGGGCCCGTCTCTGGATCAGGCACCGGAGCCAGGGCCGCACCGCACGCGGCGCACCCAGAACAGCGACAGCCGCGTCAGCAGCCGCGCGCGGCCCAGGTCCAGGCCGGCCACCGCCGCCTGGATGCGCGCGCGCTCGGCCACGATGTGCAGGCCGCCGTCGTCCGCCACGTAGCTCTGCCGTTCGCGGCAGGCCCAGCGGGGCTCACTCACTGGGTCGCGCCTGGCAAGCAACCAGGCGCTGTTTCCATTCGGCGCCACCGCCCCGCGTCCCTGGACTCTGCACAGCGCGCCGTCGCTCCCGACTCGGTACAATCCAGGACCTTGCTGGCTATGCGGCAGTGGCTGTCAGACCTGGATCACGCCGGAGCGGTCGCCGCCGCCGCCGGCCGACTCGAGCGGGTCCATGGGCGCCGAGTCCGGGTGGTACAACCGCACGCTGAGCCCGGCAAAGCGCCCTGCGACCGAGGCGCAGACATGCACTGTTATCAGGCTATGCGCTTGCAGACCGCAAAGCAACCCGGGCTTGCCTGCACGCCGCATGACTGGGAGAGCACGTGCTCGACAGCCATTGCCGCGCCTGTCCACCCTTCTTGCGCTCCGCAGGGCGGACTTCTCTGGGCCAACGCCATGCGTAACACCAAAGAGGGGTAATAAGCACCCAATGCACCAACTAGTCTGCGTGCCGTACGCACACGAGGGTGCGTCTCAAGGCCATAGCAGCAAGCACGCCCGGGCATCTGGGCACCCGGTGTTCCAACGTATCACGCCACGCAGCAGACCCTTGATGCGCGACAGGGGTCAAAGTGTGCCTGGTGCATCCCGGCGGCCGAGCCCATGCAGGGGCCTTGTGATACGCGCGGCCGCGCGCCTGGCGCATTGGCGGTGAGCGCGGCCAGGCAGGTGTCCAGCGCCTTCAGCGCCTGCAGCTGCCGCCGCTGCTCGGCGGCGCTGACCGCAAACTCGCCGCCCACCTGCGCGCCGCGCGTCCGGGCCGCCTCGCTCTTGGCGCTGGCCACGGCAGCTCCGTGGCAGAGGATGGGCCGGCAGAGGCGGAGGCGCCAGCAGCTGCCCGCAGTATGGATGGACGACATCCAGGCGTGGCAGCGCATGCTTTAGCACAAGACGCACCGGCGGCCAGGCCGGCAGCGCTCCCGCACGGCGGCCAGGCCGGCCAGGCTGCGACGCATGCGCGGCCCGCAACGTCCGTGACGGCAGCCGGCCGGGATGGTGTAAGGCTGGCTGGGCATGGCTAGCGTCTGGCAGATACGTTTAGGTTAAAAATTGGGCACCTGCACGGCGACCAGCTCGTAGCGGCTCTCCACGGCCGCCAGCTCCGCGCGGATGGCCTGCTTCAGCGCCTCGTGCTGCTCCGCGGCGCGCACGGCCGCCACGACCGTCGCGCTCAGCCACGCCAGAAAGTCGGCGTCGCCGCGGCCTGCGCGCGCGCGGCCCTGCCTGCCCTCGGGGCTCGCGCGGCCGCCCGGCGCGCCCTGCCGAGCCTGAACGAGCGCGAGGGCCTCGCCTGGCCTGCGCGCGGCCTGCGCGCGCGCAGCGCCGCTGCACACGCGGCCCAAGACCGCGGTGCCCGCGGTGCAGTGCTTCGGCCGCGTGCTTGCGCTCGCTCACACGGCGGCCCGACGAGCGCGCCAGGGCAGGCCTGCGCGGCGCACCTGTGGCGTACGTGCCCGCGCCGGAGCGCAGGTCCGCCGCGGAGATTAGGCCGAACGCATAGAACAGCGGCCCCAGCGAGCCGTGCGGCGGCAGGTCCGCCTCCAGGCGCGCCAGCGCGCCGGCCTCGGGCACCCAGAACTCGACGCGCGCGCCCGCCGGCGCGCCGCCGCGCCCCAGCGCGTCCACATAGGCGTTGAGCACCTGCGGCCGGGCGCGACAGGCGCCCCTCGGGCGCGCTGGGAGGAGGTGCAGCACAGCCACAGAGCACCTGCGGCAGGGCGCTTGCTACCAGTGTCACAGGCAGTCGTGGTGATGACAGAGTGATAGTGACGCACGGATGGGAAAGAGAGGTTTTGCGTTGGCAGGCCTGCAGCAAAACTGTGCCGGCCAGTTGCTGTTGCAAGTCCGGATTGCTGCACCAGGTAATAACCGAGTCTTGTGCGAGAGCAAATTTCACCCGTTTGGTCACGGGCAAACGCCAACTTGGTGCACTTTCACTCTGCAGAGTTGCGTGCTCATGGGACGCTGCATGTGCATCTGCCACACTGCACGCACGGGGCAAGCAGAAGCCGCAGAGTGCTTCACAGACCTTGAGCGACTCTGTGTTCTTGGCGCGCTCGTATGGGTGCGCAGCGAAAAGGTCTGGGTGGACCCGCCGGACCACAGCCCGCATGAGGCGCTTGTCCTCGGCCTGCATGGTTGGTGAATATATGAACTACTGCCGCGTATCAGCCATCTTTGGTCTGCTTGCTAGTGATTTCCCGCTCTGCGCGGCATGCTGTGCTAGGCGACCTAACCAAGCCCTTACTCCCTGCAATATTTGAATTTAAACACGATCGCATGCTAGGGCAGCCTCTTGCCATGAGTTTTTCTATCATGTTAAAAGACGCATACTGCGCGAACTGCATGTCGAGAATTCGAGCTTTAGCGACGCACTGGACGAACGTCGTGACATGCGTCAGAACAACAGGTGAACTCAATGACAGCCGCTGCGTGGTTTCTGCTGTGTCAACATAGCAGCGGCCAACGCGCTTGAGCGGGCTGACTTCAAAAGGCAAATTAACCCCATGCGCATCATTCTAGTTGATCAGACGCACATTCATGCTTACCTCAGTTATACGTGCGCAGCAGGTGCGTGTGGGCTGCGACCGCGCGCCCCGCGCGGGGCGCGTGTTGGCGCAACACCGGAGGTCGACACTAGGGACCGGCGCAGAGAGGCCTGCAGACAGCTGACTCACTGGGAGCAGCCTGGGGCTCGTCTACCGGCACGCAGGCGCACAGTAGCAGCGCCGCAGCAGGCCTGCGTCCGTTGATGCACCATCCTTGCACAGCGCCGGCGCCGCCGGCCGCGCGGCTGCCCAACCGGCTTGCTCTGGCAGAGCGGGGCCACTTGTGTGGTGCAGGGGCGCTATCTCCACTTGTCCAGTGTGAGGCCGTCACCATAGGGTTTTCTGTGAGGAGCTCCAGATGAGCCGCTTGGCAATGCGCCCTGCTTCCCGCCTGCCCGTGCCGCGTATGTTTGCCTGGGCGTGTGATTGCTGCGCTGGCCCTGACCGCCCGTGTAGGGCTGCGCACCTGTGGGGACTACACGCCATGGCCAGGTGCGCGTGTGTTCTGGCAGACATCTTCGCCCAGGCGGCTGCCGTGCGCCCTGGGCGGCCCGCCTGTGTGGCAACCCGCACTAATGTGCCCCCCAAGCCCCGTGCGCCCACGCTTTTGCTGCACGTGCCAAGGCGGGTGCCTGCTGGCAGGCGGCGCGCACACGCGGTCCGGGGGCGGCGCTAGCACGCTGGGCGCGCGCGCGGGGCTGCCGGCATGGACCTCCCGCCAGCTGCTCCGCCTGCACCAGGTACTTGCACAACTGGGAACCCTCTGCAAACTTCAAGCTCCTCAGATGGTGGCGATGCCAGCCGCCCTCGAAGGCAGCCTGCAGCCTGCCAGCCTGTCTGCGTTGGGCCTCGGCGGGAGCGGGCCCACCGGCTGCCCCGCACGGCCGCAGGAGGCTCCTGACGCTGCTGCGTTGGGCATCGCAGGCAGCCGACCAGTCAACATGGCCCCGCCGGCCGGCCCTCCTGGCGCGATCCCGCCACGCTCGCTGCTCGCCCTGTGCCGTGCTCGCGGGGGCCGCACTGGCCGCGGCGGTGTTGCCTGTGCGTTGTGCTCCCGGCCCCTCGGCCTGCCCCCGCTGACTGCGATTAAATGCACGCAGGGCCCCCGACGAACCAGGCCAGCGAAATCAAGGCGCGCTGGCCCCAGCCGCTGCGCCGCGCGGGCCGCCGCGCCCAGGTTGGCGGCGGCCACCTTTTGTGGGTGGCGCGCACACACGCTGAGCCGCCTGCCTGTCCTGCGCAGGTGGTGGAGGTGGAAGCCTTCTGCAGCGTGCAGGATATGATTCACGCGGCCATCGCGTCTTACGGCGCGCAAGCGTCGCTGCGCGAGGTGCTAAATTTATGCCGCACCTGCCCCTCCACGGGGCCACGGCTGCCTCGCCGGCCCTGCAAAGTGTAAAAAGGCCCAGCCTTGTGTCCTGCCAGTGCGTGCAACGGGCAATGTACCGCGAGGCCCATGCGCATGCCGCCGCATCGAGGGCCTGCTGGATGGGCTGGGTGACTCGCAGCCCGCCACTGACCGGTCTGCGCGGTCTGCGCGCCGCCCCAGATATACCGCGCGTGCGAGGTGCGCGGGCGCATCGCGTACAAGCGCTCCGGGGGCTCCCGCTTCATCACGCACAACGACCACTGGAAGAGCCAGATTCGGCACGCGCTGTACACAGGCGACCGCTTTGTGAGGTGCGCGGCCGTGGGGCTCCGGAGGGGTGCTCTGTGCGGCCCCATGGGGGCACGCTGTGCCAGCACATTCCGGCGCGACAGAGGCCCCCGTGGCGCTGCAGAGTGCCTGGTTACAGGCGCTGCTGTGGCACAAGCTGGAGTGCAGCTGTCGCGCCGTGTGACTCTAGGACATGGGGCGGGGTGGCCAGGGCAGCTTGTTGCAGTGAAGGCGGCGGGCGCGGCCGTGTTGCGCTCGCGGCTGGGCTCTGCATCTGGGCACTGCTCTTAACGCACCGGGCACATTCCCGGCTCATCTGGGGCTGAGCTGAGCGGCATACCGTGGCTGCTGGAGTGTAGGCGCCTGAACAAGTCCAGCCTGCAGCAAAAGGCCTGAACATGCACACCTCGCAAGGTCCCTGTGCTGCCCCGTCCTCTCGTGGCCGCATCATCCACGCGCGACGCCAGGCAGCGGCTCCAGTGGTACCCGCACTACGCGGGGACTGCACAGCACCGCTTGCTAAGGAACGGCAGCATGGGCGGGGTGGCCGATGGCGCGGGCAGCTCTGTGGCGGCCTGTTTGGCTGTTTGGGCTGCAGGTGCTCAGGACGGTGGTGTGGCACAGCCAGGCCCGCCTTGCACCAGGGTGGCAGGCCTCCCGCGGCCGTGCACCGAGCAGGGCGCGGCGCGCAGGGCGGCAGAGTGCGCGAGCCACCAGACGATGGCCGAGCCGCTGCAGCGACATAAAGCCAGCTTGTGAGCATTGGGACGATGCGATTAGGCCAGCCGGGCTGCTAGTCAGAGCACACGCGCAGGCGTCACGGCTGCGCGCTGAGCGGTAGGGGTAGGGCTGGCCCTAGCCCTAGCGCAGGGCGGCGGAGGGCGCCGACAGCTGGGCGGTGGCCAAGCCGTTGCTGCGACAAAAACACGACTAAACTGTCATGGGACACCAACTTCAGCCCAGCCAGGCTGCTACTCAAAGCACGCCCGCAGGCCTCGCGGCTGCGCGCTGAGCGCGCGCGGCGCGCAGGGCGGCGGAGGGCGCCGACAGCTGGACGGTGGCCAAGCCGTACGCGCGCGTCGTGCCGGCAACGACGCAGGTGCTGGTGCGCACCGACGCGGGCGCG
>JAABUV010006234.1_pt1 | contig 13090 bp, 1 predicted proteins | sample 5559971 | NCBI WGS metagenome assembly JAABUV01 (sample SAMN10711881, study PRJNA513362) | rock metagenome | isolation source: Antarctica rocks | place: Antarctica: Victoria Land, Knobhead nord | collected 2015-12-19
CTTAATCTAGCCTCTTATAATATTATTAGGAGTTATTATAATATAAGTAACTTTTATAAAGGTAGGGTAATTATAAGTACCCTTATCCTATTATTTAGGATTTAGCTATTAGATATAAATACTTATAATATTAAGGGGATATTATAATTTATCCTCCTTAAGGTAGTTATAGTAGGATTTAAACTCCTAGATATATAGGTTAATAGAGTAGAGGGTATACTAAGTAGAAGTAAGGGTATCTTAATTTAAATTATTAAAATTAATACGGTCGCTAGCCTATCACTTGTCTACGGAAGCCTTCCGTAGACTATAAAAGCAGTCCTTAATAGAATCCTTAATAGCTAATTAATTAATCTATATAAACTAGATAGAGTACTTATTAATTAGTAGTAATACCATGCTATAGGCTTTATAATACTATTTAATTATCTTAAACTATTAAACCTACTAACGCTACCCTTATAGTACTATTAATCCTATAGTCCTCTAGAGAAGTCTTTACTAACCCTTCTCCGTAACTAAACTAACTTATATCCTTATAATAATAAGGCCCTTAATAGTAGGACTATATAAGCACCTCTCTAATACTATAATAGCTATCTATTAAAGCCTTTAATAGCCTACCTCTATACCTTACTTTATATAAGTACTGCGTTCCTTCCCTTCTTAAAAGCTTAATAAGGCTATAATTAATAGTCTTTCCTAAACCGCTATTATAGCGTCCCTACTACCTCTTAATTAGGACCTTATTATAGTAGCCTACTAGATCTACGAGTTTATTAACGCCACCGGAAAGGCTTATAAATATAAAGTACTAGAAATAATAGGCTACTATATTAACTATATTATTAAATTCTATAGACAACCTAAATAACTAAGTAGTATTAAAGTATAGACTTAATATTCTATATTAGTTAAACTACCACGCTTTCTATTTAATTAGGCTACTAATACCCTAGTATTTTAGAGAGCTATTAGGTCCTTTACTAAGGATACTAAATAGTACTATAGCCTTTTATAACTCTAGGTATACTTTATAAAGTATTAGAACCCTCTAGTAGTAGGAGTAATAAGCTCCACCTTATCTAATATTAAGACTATTAATCCTACTACTAGGGGTACGTTAGCTAAAGAAGCTATCTATAATTATTTTATTAGACCTTCCCTACTAATTATAAGGGAAAATATAGGCTTTACTAAGGTATAATATACTAAGCTTTATAAAATAATTACTAGTATTATCCTATAGCTACTTATAGACCCTATTACGAATCCTACCGCGAATATAGATAGTAGGACGCTAAGATTTAACCCTAATAATATTAGCTACTTTAATCTATTTTATAATAATAAATTAGTAGATATAGTATTAGGTATTAAGTATACTAGTAAGACTATATACTTCTATAATATATATATATTTATAAACTAGATTAAGGATATTATTTATATAAGAGGAGATATTATCTACTAGAACCTTTAGTTATATCTTTATAAAATAGTTATAGGTTAATATACTTTAGAGCTAGGAGAAGGTAATAAATATCTTATTACTTATAATATTAATAAGTAGTATTAACTATTAATAGAATGTTAGAAGGTACCCTATAATATTAGTATAAGTACCTTAATTCGCGAGAGGTATATTATATAAGATGCTTTATAATATAAGGAGCCTCGCGAATACGCTTAGGCTATTATAAGAGCTACCTAAGATACTAAGCTTAATATAATAAAGGACTATATCTTACTTATTTAGTATAGGCTTAATATAGAATTCTAGCGTAATATCCTAGAGCCTAGTAGAACTACTAACTATAACGACTTCCTTAATTTATTAGATAAGAGAAAGTACTAGTAGTAGACTTATACTTCTCGCTACGGGAAACCCTATTAGTAGTAGTAATAACGACGTAGTAGGTATTAATCTTAATTCTTAGCTTAGTAGAAATAGCCTTATAGGCCCTTATAATAGCCTCCCCCTTAATATTAGCCTTATTAGAATAATAACTATAATAATACTTACTATAATAACTTATATTAGAAGCCTTTAGTAGGCTATTAAGGCTACTAGCTAAAATAGAACTAGAATTAAGGAGTAAACGTCTATACTCTACCCGTATAACTAATAAGGTTATAAATTATAGTACTAGTAAACGCGTCTAGTTCTTAATCTAATAGATAATATTAACCTTAATAAGGTCCTTAATATAGATAGAATTAAAATTAAAATTAATAGGGCTAGATATTATTTAGACTAAGAGGCGTATACCCTTAGAGGCCTTAATAAGCCTACTAAACTACTACGGAGGATACTAAGAACTCTAAGAACTTATAGTAATATAATTAAGAAGATAATAACGCGTTATAGCCTACTAATAACCCTAATTAATACTAGGATAAAGGTACGCCTAAGTAATATCTAGATAATCTATCCTAATACTATTAAGTATTAGGTACTAAAGACTTTAAATAATAGGAAGAAGGTTTTAGTAACTACTTCTCGTTTATACCTATATTATTACTAGATTACGGATATTAATACTATACTAAGAGATTCTTATCTAAAAATAAACTCTTTATTTACCTCTAAGACTAATATTAGAAATCCACCGCGTTAGACCTAGCGAGGCCTTTAATAAGGACCTTATTAGTAATAGCTATAGTAGACATTAATATATTAAATCCTTTTATAAATAATCTACTAATTATCTATTCTTTAGTAGAAGCTATTTAAAGAATAGGTTATATATTTAAGAACTACTATTATATATTAATTTCTATTAGCTAGACTACTAATAGGGAAAATATTAAGATATATACTAATCTAGGGTATATAATATTAATAATAGACGCTACCTTTATTCTTAAAGGTACTAATATTAAGACTATACCTACTAGTATTCTAATAAGAGGTCTTAGGTCTAAACTATATTATTTAGATAAGTTTACTACTATTACTTTCTACCTTAAGGGTAGGGCTAATAATAAGTTAGCTATTACCTAAATTATATAAGAGGTCTATATTATAAATAACCTTAAGGCTAAAATACTTATAGGAGTAGATATTATAACTCTTAAAGAAATAGTACTAAATTTTACTAAATAATAAATTACTATTAGTAGTTATTAGGATATTATTATACCTATAAGTACCTGCGTATAATCCGCTCTAGTAAGATATATTATTAAGAATAAATCTAAATTTATAGTACTTATATAATCTACTACCTTAGTTCTAGTAGTTTATAATAGGTCTCTTTTAGATAATAGAGATCTTCTCTTTAAGCCTAATTATAACCTTAATCTTAGCTATACTAGTAGAGTATTCACCTACGTTATTAATACCTCCCTAGGCTAGGTGTTTATTAAGAATGATATAGATATTATTCCTAGGAAAGTAAGACTTAGTACTATAGAAGAATTTAATTATAATAGCTATTTTATAGTTAATACATACTATACCGGCCTAGCTACTATAGGATAGTGAAATACTTAGAAGGGTAAATTTATAGCCGGATTAGCTACTATTATAGTAATGACAGCTTTATTAGGGAGTCTGCTAAAGGCTTCTATAGTACCTAATAAGGGCCTTAATTAGAACCCTTTACTAGATACTATAATTAACCCTACTCTAGAGTATATACTTATTAATAGAGTTAAAATCTATAGAGAATCTTACGTAGCTAGCTAATTAGTAAATATTATTAATTCTTACTAAGACCTTTTTATAGATAAAGGTAATATAGTAGATATACCTAAAGAATAATAGATATTAATTCTATTAAAGCCTAATATAATATCTAGACCTACTTAAGTATATCCTCTTAAGTAGAAGAATAAGGATATTATTAATAAGACTTTTAGTAAGCTCTAGGCTTAAGGGAAACTTATATAATTTAATTAGCTAACTCTATATAGCTATCCTTACTTTATAGTCTAGTAAGATACTCCTAATAGTAGGAAGGGTTAAGTTATTATTAATATTAGGGAGCTTAATAAGATTATAGATAGTAATATATACCCCTCACTATTATAAGCTAACGTAATAGCCTTAGTCTAAGGGTATTAGTATATCTCTATTATTAATACTATTAGGTAGTTTTATTAATTTTATATTTAGGTTAAGGACTATTATAAGCTTATAATTATAAGCTATTATAGCTAGGAGTAGTCTTTAATAGCCCTTATAAGCTATAAGGGCTCGCCTCTATATATTTAATATTAGATGGATATTATACTTTATTAGTTCTAGGCTTTTACTAAGGCCTATATTAATAATAATATTATTTACTTATATACCTTATAAGAGTATATTAAATACTTATATAAGGTCTTTAACCTATTCTAGAAGAAGTATATAAGCCTATTACTATTAAAATTATATATTAGCTACCCTTCTATTATACTACTAGGGTAGTATATTAATAGCCTAGGAATATTAATAACTAAAGAGAAAATTATAGCTATTATATCCCTACGCTTTCCCTATAACCTTAGAGACCTAGAAATATTCCTTAGTCTTACTAGATAGCTCTACTTATCTATTACTTACTACGCCTAACGGGCGGATCTATTATAAAAATATAAGGTCATCCTTAATAAGGGCCTTATTATAGGAGTAAAAAGGCTAGTATAGAAGAGATATATAGTATAAGTTATCTTCTACGAGCTTATACCTAAAGAAATACTATTATTTTAAGACTTATAAAAGGCTTTTAGTACTCCGCGCTTTCTAATATACTATAACTATTATAGAGTACTATATATTAATCTTAACGCCTCTAAGGTTATTAGTCTAGTAGCTATAATATATTATATAAAAGGGGACCTAATATCCTTAAAGCCTTTCGCGAGGATTAATATCTAACTAATAATATTCTTTAATAGATATCTTAATAATATAGAATAGAATATTAACTTATAGAACTAGAGATAATAGGAATTATTTAAGTTATAAAAAGGATTAGATATATAATTAAGTCTAATTTAAAGCCTTCTATTATTATATATATAGACTACTTAGTAGTTATATTTATCTCTAAGCAAATAATACTAAATATAACTAATACTAATAAGTTAAATTTATAACTTATTTAAGCATCTTAATACTTATCTTTATTTAACTTAGAATTACGTTATAAAGCCGGAAAATCTAATATTATACTAGATACCCTATTAAGACTATATACTACTATTATAGATATACCTAATTTAATAAAAGGCGTACTTAATACTCTCTATAAAGGGACTACTAATACCTTCCTTATAATAAATACTAAAGCCTTTAATCTAATTAAGGACCTTAATAGAGATAATATTATAGTATATTATTTAACCTTAATAGATATAACTAATAAGTTTAAGTCTAGGCTATAAAAGGCTTATATAAATAATAACTAATAGAGAAAGATTACTAGTATACTAAAGCCTTTAATAAGTAATACGCCTAGTAGTAGAAAACTAGGCCTATCTTTTATCCTTTAGGATAACCTTATATATTATATTAGTAATAAAGGAAAGTATAGGCTATATATACCTCTATTATTAGAATAGGAACTTTTTAAATAAGTATATAATCTTTTAAATTATAGTAGCTACTACTAATATTATAATTAACTCTCTAACGCGGTATATATTTAGTACCTAGCGAAAAACCTATAAATATATATCTCTTATTACCCTTAATACTAATTAAATTAGATAAAGAGGTATCTATTATATAGTATATAAGTTCTAATATTAATACTATTAATACCCTTCTATACTATTATAATAGATTTTATTATTACTTTACTTATAATACTTATAGGGATAAACTACTTACTTACTATTATATATAAGTTCTTAAAGAAGGTCCTTCTTCTACTTAATATAGATATATAAAAAGCTCTAGAATAGGTTAAAGTCGTACTTCGCGAGTTATTATCCTATAATTAGGGTATACTACGGAGTATTATTAGTAACTAAGACCCCCGATTTATATTAGACTTCTAGTAAGAGGTCTTTAAGCGTCTTAGAGTTAAATTTCTTATATCTATAATATACTATCTATAAATTAATAGATAAAGTAAATATATTAATTAAACTATAGAAATTATAATAAGGTTCTATTTAACTTATAACCCTAATAATTAGAATAAATAAGATCTAATACTACTATATATCTAAGCTATATTAAATAACTTACTAACTATTATAAGCTTCGCTCCGAATAAGCTATACTACGGATTTAAGGTAAATAATACTATAAGTATACTTACTACTAGGGATATACCTATAGAAGCCTTTAATAAGCTACGGCTTATTAAGCGTAAGGAAACGGAGGACTATATATCTTTTATAAATACTATAATAAAAGCGCGTTATAATAATAGGTATAAAGAGCTAAATCTTATAGCTAATAATAAAGTTTTCCTACGTCTCTATTATAGTTATAAGATTCCTAGAGTAACTAACCGTAAGCTATCTTAATAATAAGTAGGACCGTTTAGAGTTCTATATAGGGTTAGCTCCCTTACTTATAAGCTAGAGCTTCCCCTAACTATAAAGATCTAGCTAGTAGTATTAGTTATATAGCTAGAACTAAAGATACCGGGCCTAGACTCTTATAGAAGGGCGTTTAATTAAGCGAATCTACTAATTATAGTAGAAGACGGTATATAATATAATAATAAATATAAAATTAAACGGCTAGTTAATAAGCGTATTAGCTAGGGGAAGACCTAATATCTTATTAAGTAGACGGGATATAGTAACTAGGATAATGCCTAGTACGACTTAGAGGACCTTAGTAAAGTAGGTAACTTAGTAAAGGCTTATAAGGACAGGTAGGTAAAAGGTTAATATCAAGGACCTTAATAGATAGTTAGTTACTATTACTTTTATAATAAGGACGTTAGTCTTATTTATTTTTCTAGGTATATTAATACGGTCGCTAGCCTGTCGCTTATCTACGGAAGCCTTCTATAGACTATAAAAGCAGTCCTTAATAGAATCCTTAATAGCTAATTAATTAATCTATATAAACTAGATAGAGTACTTATTAAAAATATTAACAGTAAATATCTAGTTACTCTTATATATTATTTAATATATAGATTTAAGTAAATTTTAGCCTAAGGCTATTATTAATAATAAGAGGACCTATTAAATAATAAATAGACTCCTAGATCTAGAAGGTATTTTAATTAATATAAGTATTAATATTAGTTATACCCTTATTAATAAAGGATAGATAATTATTATAATTAATAATATTATTTAATTTTTTTTACTATATATAGTCCTCCTTTTTATAAACTATCTATTAATAATAATATTATCTACGTTATTAAATAATTTATCAATAAATTATACCCTAAGCTCTACCTCCTTTTCTAGCCCTTTAAGTAATAAATTAATATTAACTAGCTTATATAACTAATTAGGAGATAGCTAATTATTCTTCCTACTATTATAATAAGGCTATTAATTATCCCTTAAGTTACTATTTTTTTTATAATAGTATATTATAATAGGGGTATATATTATTAGTAATATTAAATAACTTATTAACCTAGTAAAGCTTTATATATCTTATTATATAAGGATCTCTATATACTTAATATCCCTAGCCTAGTATCTACCCCTAATATATATAATTCTACTATTAGTATAAGCCTTATTAGATAGGAGGTTAGTACTTAGTATTATCCTCTATATTAACCCCCTATTAAGTATACTAGTAATAGGTACTTTAATTATATTTAGAGAGAGGCTAGGGAGTAATTTCTTAAAGCGCTTCTTTAAAGGCTAGGGGAGTAGGTTACTAGGTATTCCTTAGTAGAATAACTACTTAAATGGTTATATTAATAAGGGCTATATACTACTAGGGAGTAATATTATTATTAAGGTATTTATAAGGGTAAGTACCTAATAGTATTTCTTTAAGGTGAGGTTCTATTAATATAATATCTCTAGGGTTTACTAGTAGGCTCTTAGAGCTAGCTTGAGTTCTTAAATTAGTCTTCTTTAGGCGTCTAATATACCTTATACTATTACTCTTATAAGATTTAACCCTCTTATTAATAGTATTAGGGTATAGCTTAGAAAGAGCTACGCGCTTAAAAGGTATTAATAGGGAGCTAGAGAAGTTATATTTAATATAAAAAGGGTAATAATAGATACTTTAAAGATAATTAGTATAGCTTATAAGGTATTAAATAATAAAAATAGGGTAGGAAGAAAAAACTAGTTAAGTAGTAGGAATATACTAAGATATTAGATAATTAAATTAAAATTAATAAGTAAATCTATTTATTCTAATATATCTTTTAAATTATTATATTAATTTTAATTATTTTTAAAGTATTAGATAGTTAAAAGTAAGCTATATAACTTTATTTAAATAGAAAGTATTATAAAGTATTAGTATATAGGTAGGTAAAATATAAAGAAATATTAGACTTTTAATATTCGTACTAATTTAGGAAAGGAATCTAGGGGACTTATTAACTAAATAATAAGCTATAATAAGCTTAGGGTCCTAGTTCTAGTATATTCTATTATAGTAAAGAAGATTCTCTTTTCTTATAAAGTCCTTTTATACTATTATCTTATTAATATTCTTATAAAAATTAAGAGTAGAGAAAGCCTAATTTTTTATTAATTATCTTATTATTTTTTATATCCTTATAATAGGTACCCTATTTATATATTAATATCCTTACTTAATTATTAAAGCTACCTACCTATCTTATAATTCTCCTAATACTTATCTAGTTAATACTAGAGGAGCTAATAAGGAGCTAATATTTACTACTTAATATTAACTGTAGGTATTTACTTTACTAGTTAAAAGTACTTTTCATCTTTTAATTACTCTACTTATATACTATTATATTATTAACGATTTTAATAGCTATATATTATTACTATCTATATAGTATTTATATAATACTCTAGTCTTATTTATTATCTTTTATATATTTTTATATTAGTTACCTTTCTTCCTATAATTATATTATAGTAAAGAATAGTAAATTAAGATAGTTAAAGGTCTTAGAAGACTATTAGTCCCTTCCTACTAATAAATAGCTCCTACTTATATAGGAAATATCTAAATAAATTCTTAAATACCTTAAGAATAGTAATAATATTAAGTAAGAATATATTCCTTATATTATTACTATAATATTACTCTAAATAGTAATTAATTAACTAGATAATAGAGAGCTTTTTAATACCTTATAATGCCTTATATTTATATTTATATTTTATACTCTACTATCTAGCTACTTAGAGCTAATAAGGGTATTCTAACTCTAATTTTTAGAGGAAACTATAAACTATAAAAAAAACCTCTCTTACCTACTTAATTTACTATACTACTTCTAGGCCTTTAAATATTATATACTATCCTCTCCCTTATACTTTATATTATATAGTATTAGATCCTAAAATCTATATACTCCTCTCTCTTACTAAGGCTACGCCCCTTTCTCTACTCCTAAAAGGTTTATATTCCTTTAATTACCGTCTTATCCTTCTTTATATAGTTTAAGTAACTTAATAAGTACTACTAGCCCTCCTATTATTCTACTACTACCCTAGCTATTCCTCTCTTATACTATCTAGTATTAAGGTATCCTTTTTCTCTTAAACTTATAATATATAAGTTACTATTATTACTAGCCTAGTAGAGGGCTTATAATACTCTTATTAAGAATTACCGCGTATCTTTTTTATTATATATAGGAGGGAGCTATTATAGTTATTTAGGGGGTATAAATATACTTTATTACCGCCGTTATATTACTATTTCCTAGTACTAGGCTATATAATAATCTACTTATAAGAGAAAGTATATTATATTAAAATCCTACTAGTTATACTTATAAATATAGGGTTACTACTCCTACTCCTACGCGTAGTTATAGTCCTCCTAGCTAGGGGGGTAGCCCTAGCCTATTATTCCGGCTTTTCTTAATATGGAATATACTCTACTATATACGTTTCGCTTAGTAATAGCGGAATGGCTTCCGCCTCCCTAATACTTTATTATTCTTAATAGCTTTAATAGCTTTCTTAATTAATTAATCTATATAAATTAAAAGAGTCCCTATTAATATAGTAGTAATACTATATAAAAGGCTTTATAATATTAATTAATTATCTTAAACTACTAAAATACTAAAGCTACCCTTATAATACTAATAATCCCTAAAGTCCTCTAGTAGTATAGAGAAGCCTATTTCTTTATAACTAATTTATCTCCGTTTATTACTATCTATTATAATAGTAATAAGCTCTAATAGTATACTCTACTACTATACTTAGACATAACCTTATACTATTATAGCTTACTATTAAAGACTTTAGTAGCCTCTTTTATTAAACTTTATATAAGTTTATTACTTTTTTATATTTCTTCCCTAAGATCTAAGAAGCCTTTCTCTAAAAGGAAGCTATTAAGGTAGCTTAACTACTACCCCTTAATTAATATCTTATTATATTAGTAAACTAAATCTATAAATTTATTTAAGATACTAGTAATATATATATATATATAAGGTACTAGAGACTATTAGCTATTATATTAACTATATTATTACCTATTATTAAAATCCCGTATAACTAGGAATCCCTAAGTTAAGTAATTAACGTACTACCTTAATAAAACTACCCTTCTATCTATTTAATTAGGCTACTAATAGCCCCGCCTTTTAAAAAGTAATTAAATATTTTATTAAGAGTACTAAGTATTATTAAAGTCTCTTATAACTCTTATTATATTTTATAAAGTATTAGCTACTATTAACTAGGAATAGTCCTAAGAGATTCTTATTAGTTAAAATACCTACTACTATATCTTCTACTCTTACTCTATTTAATATTAAGTTACCCTTAGTAATACTAAGTATTATATTACTAAATTTTAGTACTAATCCTATAACTTATAGGACTTCTACTAAAGAAGCTATATATAAATAGCCTATTAGACTAGTATAATATCTAGTTATAAGTAAGAATATAGGTTTTACTAAGGCTTAGCGTACTAAGCTACAAGAGATAATTACTAGTATTATACTACTAGCCCTACTACTAGTACTAGGACTAGTAGATCCTAGTATACCTCTTAGAGTACCTTATAATAATAGTACTCCCTACTTTAATCCTAATAATATTAGATATTTTAATCCCTTTTATAATAATAAATCTATAAATACCGCCTCTAATATTAAATATACTAGTAAGACTATTTATTTTTATAATTTTTATATATTTATAAATTATATTAAGCATATTATTTAAGTAAGGGGTAATACTATTATTTATATAAACCTCTAACTATATCTCTAAGGGACTACCTAGGGATAGTATACTATTAAGTTTAGAGAAGGTAATAAATATCTTATTACTTATAATATTAATAAATAGTATTATCTATTAATATAATAATAGAAGGCCTTATATTATATTAATATAAGCACGCTAATCTATAAAAAGTATACTATATAAGATACTTCTTAATAGAGAGAGCCTTAGGAGTACTCTTAAACTATTATAAGAGTAGTTAAGGATTTAAAGATTAGGGTAATAAAGGATTATATATATTCTTCTTATTTAATATAATCTTAATATAGAATTCTAGCGCGATATCCTTAAACCTAATAATAATACTAATTATAATAAGTTCCTTACCTTATTAGATTATAAGAAGTATTAATAGTAGAATTATATATCTTAATACTTAAAATCTTATTAGCTATCTTAGTAAAAATAGCGTAGTAGGTATTAATCTTTATTTATAACCTTCTTAGTCTTAATTTTAATTTTAATCTTAATAGCCTTCTTAGCGGTTACCGCGACCTTAATTATAGTTATAAAATAATAATAATACTTACTATTAATATTAGAAGCCTCTACTAGGTTATTAACCCTACTAAGGCTATTAAAATTAGGGTAATTAGGGCGTAAACGTCTATACCCTCCTAGTATAGCCTATAAGGCTTTAAATAATAGTACTAGCCCTACTAAGCGGGTCTAGTTCCTTTAATAAGGCACCTTAATAAGGTCCTTAATACTAGGGGAATTAAAACTAGAACTAGAATTAAGGAAATTACTTTCCCTTTAAACTATAAGGGGAATAATAGTAATAGCCTCTAAGACCTTTATAAGTCTACTAGGCTACTACTAAGGAAACCTCTAAGGGATAGCCTTCTTAGAGCCCTTAAGGTTATAAATAGGAAGGTTTATACTAGGATTTTACTTATAAGCCCTCTAATTTCTACTAGGAAGGTTTTTATAAACTATCCTAGGAAGAAACTTTATAATATTATTAAGTATTTATAATAAAAGATATTAAACTAGATAATAGCTTTAAGAATAACTATAGAAATTATTTCTCTGCGGCTAGTCCTCCCTTAGATTATAAATACTATTATTACTATCTAAGATTCCTATTAAAGAATAAACTCTTTAATTACCTTTATAATTAATACTAGAAGACTACCTTACTAAAGCCTTTTATAGTCCCTCTACTAGTAGTAGACACGCTAGTAAATATTAACTTAGTAAGTTATTCTATAAGGGATCCCACTATAATTATTTTATTAGCGGTAGTTATATAAGAGATAGGCTATACTTTTAAGAATTATTACTGTACTATTATAACTATTAGGTAGACTACTAATAGTAAAGATATTAAAATCTATTCTAATCTAGGATATATAATATTAATTATAGATATAACTTTTATCCTTATAACCTTAGAAATTAAAATTATACCTACTAATATTCTTATTAAGGGTCTTAAGTCTAAAATTTATTATTCTAATAAATTTACTATTATAACTTTCTTCCTCCTAGGCTTTATTAATAATAATAAGCTTATAATTATAAGTATTACTAGGGAAATTTATATTATAAATAATCTTAAGGCTAAAATACTTATAAGAGTTAATATTCTTACTCTAGAAGCTATAATATTAGATTTTATAAAGTAATAAATTACTATTAATAGCTATTAAAATATTAAAATCCTAATAAGTACTTAAATTTACTCTTTACTAGTAAAATAAGTAATTAAGAATAAGAAAAAATTCTT
>JAABUV010006235.1_pt1 | contig 13088 bp, 16 predicted proteins | sample 5559971 | NCBI WGS metagenome assembly JAABUV01 (sample SAMN10711881, study PRJNA513362) | rock metagenome | isolation source: Antarctica rocks | place: Antarctica: Victoria Land, Knobhead nord | collected 2015-12-19
CTGTTTCCTCCCGCGCAAGGGTTCCAAGAGCGGAAGTCGTAGATTTGAACAGATTGATAACACGACGATCATTTGGGCCAAAAAGAAATGTGCAAATGGTATCGAGTGGTGTCTCTAATATCAAGGACGATAGAATGCTCGGGGGCCGGGTGAGAGATGATTCGGAAAAAGGGAAACGTTCTGTCCTTAAAAATACGCAGCCTCGTTTGCAGCTTGACGCCATCGACCTTTTCATCTGCAAGGGCCTTGATCTTGGCCAGCCCCTTCTCAGTCGCTAGCTTCTTGATAATCTGTTGCCCGGTTTCTGTATGCTCTTTGCTGATGGCTCCCAGCCCACCTTGAAGAACTTCCCAATCTCCACAACTCGGAACGGGGTATTCCGCCTCGGTATAAGAAACGACCACTCTCGGAAGCCGGTCTCGAGTTCGCTCTGTGGTCGTGACCTGGCGGTAGACTGCGGTGGTTGTGTAGTGGCACCATTATTACCTGCCACAATTTCGTGGGAGAATTTGCACTGCTGCCCTTTGAAGCAACCTTTCGACGTCTCTAAGTATGAGCATGATTCGCGACGAGGTACTTTGAACGTGAGCTTAGACTCGTGACTGAACTTGCATCTGTTTCCGTATTTGCTTTTCCCGCGTACGAAATTGAAGCAGAATTTATCGTTGTATGCGAAACCTGTATCATCAAAATCAGATACATAATAAAGAAGTTCTAATCAGTGTGCAAAAATTAATTCAAACGAGAAAAAATGTTGACAGCTGAAAGATTGAGCAGTCAAAACTTTCAACATTCTCAATCTCATTTACTAGATTAAATCTTCATATTTTTTCATTATCTCTGAAGCATTGAATTCAGCTGATTCAGAGCTACAATTATGTCTCTCAAAGTATGTGAAATAGTCAGCGCGCAGGAATTGATCCGGGAGGGGGAAGATGCTGGCAGGTGGGCGATCGAGCCGCCAAAACCGTCAATATCCCTCATCGCATTTGCTGGGTCAATCCTTCATATTTTTCCAAGAATCTTGAAGCGTTGAGGTCGCCTTGGCCGGCTCTACAGTTCGTCTCATAGAAAGTTCCGGGGCGTCCAGTAGGAGTTCGGGGCATGTGACGGATTGACCGGGGGCATGTGACGGATCGACGTGCCAAGCGGATCGCCGCCGGGGAGGTTTGGGAGCGTCACAAGGCCATAGTTGTTGGGGTAATTTAATTATATTAGGTTCGATTCCTAATCTGCCATGTGACGGTCGGGAATAAGAGGTAGGTCAGTGTTCTTCCACCGGGAACGGTTCTTGGTACGTTCTTCTGCACCATTTTAGGCCATTCGACGGTCCAAAGTACGCTAGAATATCTATGTGTTTGTTGACGGAGGAACAAAAGATCCGAAATGCCGTTGCGCGGAGCCAACGACTCCTCTGGATAATGCTCACCCACGCCACCGATACGCGGTCTTTCCATTCCTATGTCGTAGATAATCGACCTGGGAAGGATGAACTTCCCTTCCGAATCCATGCTGACAATATCTTCTCCTCATGATGCCAAGGCCTGCTTGGCATTGCTCCTTGCCGAATAGGGCGACATTGGATCAGTCAACAATTTCCCGTATCAAGGCATTGGTCCGACTAACCTCCGAGCGAACCTGCAGCAGGTTGGTTTTCTCCCGTGCTGTCGCAACCTCCAATCTACATCGCCGTCTACATCGCCAAAATGATCTGCTACAGGGAGCGATTCGAAATTTGAAAGGCGGAAAATTTCGTTTCCGTTGTGACCTTTTCTTTGGGCAGAACTCAGCTACCAGTCTCCCCGGTTGAGGGAAATCGTATCAGATCGTCGCGTCCTTCGGACTACCCAACCTACAAACCATGGATGAGATATTTCTCAATTGTGTCTTATTAAGCATGATTCTCGATATCGCATTGTTTCGTCCTCGGAATCAAGACGTTAACGGGTAGGATCGGTCAATCGCCAGAGCAGCCAAAATCTGAAATTCAAAAGAGACACCTTAGCGACTGGCGGAGTGACAGGGGGATGGCGAGTGACCGATCCTGCCTGTTAGTATCCAAGTTGTCTAAGACGTACGTTGGCTAAAATTGCTCGAACCCCATCCGCGGGTTCCCAGCTCCACCCATATTGGTGCTAATGTACGCAGTGACAATCCAGTGAGAGGTTCGTTCGATGTAAGTTGGCGGCCCCTTCTAACTAGCGTTACTGTTTGCTCGGATCCATGTGCCCTGAAGATGATGTCGGCGTATGTCGACTGAAGTGGGCCTAGTCGTAAGAGCTCTCCATCTTATTTACATATGATCCTGCCTCCATTTCCTTGTGGCCACTTCTTCAGTCTTCATTCATCCTCCAAGGTTGTTCTCCTGCAATTTGCGCACCATGAAGCTTTGCAAATATAGCATCATAACCTGTGCGGTGGTCCTTTTGGACCACGCGCAAGCGAATGCTCTTCCTAAACCTCTTCGTCGTCGGCAGATGTCTGGGTCAATGCCCAACTCATTGTCTGGCTTCGATGATCCGACAATTGACATAATTGATGGAGCCTTCAACACAGCGATGGAAGATGGCTACCCCGGAGTTGCAGCTTCATATCAAAATCAAGCGCTCACGGGTCCCGTTGACCTCTTACAAAGCAGCACCAGCATCTACGGAGTTAACCCGGCAGTGACTCTCCCTCTCTACACAGGAATGTCGTCGGCAAACAAGCCATACTGGTGGATCTTGACAGACACATCGGACCAAGGGAATGCGGAGCAGCTTGGGCTCAATTACTCACCGAAATTGAGGTTCTCTGCACAGTCAAATACTACCGGTGGCCTGACAGGTGCAGAGCAACTCATGATTGTCAACAACACTATTGCTGGCCGTGTCGGTATGATTGACTTCACCCCGGTCCGCAACATCGTGCCGGGTGATGCAGCGCCATTTCCTCCCAAGTCAGTCCAGCCCGGTTCTGTCGGCGACTCGAATTACACCCCGCTGATTCAGCTTATGAATGCCGGCGGTGAGGTCTGGAATGCCCCCATCGTGGCTGGCGAATGCACAGAAGATTATCTCAATCAATTTTGCAATGGTGTTCCTATGAACATGTCTACGGACTTTTATAGTAAGGGTATGTTGGTTTTGTGCTCCAAAACTGTGACTAGAGCTTGTTCGGCTGATTGGTTATGCAACAGTGCACGACCAAGTCGTCGCTATCTGTCCCATGACCAGTACCGTCACCCTCAAAGGAGTTCGTGGCTTCGCTGCCGGAAGGTCGAACATCTACCTCGTCGCTGATGGTTCTGATCCACTACCTGCCACGCTCGACGGAGCAACCTTTGCTTCGCGTTTGGCTTACATCCAGACAATGGGTGATGGCGCTTTCATCGCCCTTGAGAACATTCTTGTTGCGTCAAATGGGTTCACAAATGCAGACCTACCTTCTGGAGCACCAAACGGCGAAACCCACCATCCTTGGCGACAGGGTTTGGACTCTGCGATATTGGGCGACGGTCAGTCACTACGTTGAAATCCAGTTGTGCTTTTACTGACTTTGTGCGTAGGTGTTCCTCTCAACGTCCTCGGCGCCATTCCTACCAACGACTTTGGCTACTCACCCTTGTGGAACTTCCAAGTCTATACTTGGACCAACTATAGCATCTCCGCCGGCATCCGTACAAGGCTCACGAGCGAGTTCCAGGTTAGGGGTATGGCAGCAGCTGGATACATCACCAACCCAGACGGGACGCCGCTGTCCAATGCAGGAATCATCAATAACTGCCCCATTGTACATAGATTCATCTAAGACGGACAGTGGCAGAGTGTGTGTAAATATTCAAGTAGCTAATATAAAGTGATCGGCCCACTAATGTCCTTCGACTCTTACTCTTTGACTCCAATGAAGCGAATCAGAAAAGGAAATAAGTCGCGGCGAGCCGATAGCTAGAATTATCGAGAGTAGGTGAGAAACATATTTGCAATAACCTACTAAACGTCTTAATTATTCAGATGTTTTGAGTTAGTTTGTTCAAAGCTACCTTTTAATAAAACATACTTTGATCAGCAGACTGATGCCTCAGCAAAGAATAACCACAGGGGGATCTTAACGACTAAAGTCTACATAAATCTCGTCCTGCCGAGGTGTGATTGTTATGATACAGCCTTACAGAGCATAATTCTTGTAGGTTTAGGCTAACCTAAGGAGGTTTAAGGTAAACACCCCCGGAAGTGACTGTTGTAAAGAGTAACACACACAACTTAATGAGAATGCAGCTCGCCAGACCAACACTAACGATTGAAGTATCAACGCTAACGTTTTGCGCTAGGCTTCTCGTCGCACGGCCGAGTCATTTCAAAATTTCCATGATTCGTTAAACTCTTTTCTCTTCAACTATCAACAACTAATACATAATCAATTCTAGATTAATCTTGAATTAATAACTCTGAAGTTTTATTTGACAAGTCAATCTCAAATGTAAATTATGTAATCAATCATTGATTGATCTAGTATTATTTATCGATTGATCATTATTAAATTTATTTACATTCTTGAATTTTCTTTTAATCAAAAATTATAAATATATATAACTATAGAGTTTTTTGATTATTTATCAATAATTCATCGATTAATGATTAATCAATCATTTTATCTTAGCAAGTTTTCAACTTTTCAAGTTCTGAATGTTTATTTATTAATCAATCATTAATGTTATATTGATCATGAATTGATTAACTATTAATTTATGAATAATCATAACATACATCTTTGATATTTTTAATAATATTACTAGATTCTGAATTTTAATCATTCAGATTAAGAAACTTCTCAGTTTGTATTCTTTTTTATACTCAAAAATTAGTAAGTTCACAAGTTGAATTGATAAACAATTATTTCTTGATTAATTATTAATGTCAAAGACTGAACTAGATTAAAGATACTATCAATATAAAAGACTGATATTATTATTATTACTTTGATAGAATTTAAATACAAGACAATACATCAGATAATGTACAAGACGAAAGACAAAGAGTGAAAGAAAAGAACGAAAGCTCAACTTTTATATACATGAATTGAGCAGAATCAAGGCTAAACAATAGTTCTATTGACTTAAGATTGCAGAAGTTCGCGCATATGACTGAGATGATCAAAACAGAATTGCTGAAACTAGATTAAAATGATGATGATTAAATTGATGACTTGATTCATTGAACTGCAAAACAGATTCAATGAATCAAGATTATTTAAAATATCAATGATTTATGTTTTAAATTGAATTGATGATTTGACATCATGACAGTAACTTCTCTCTTCAAGACTGAGCTTCTGTGAGATGATGAGAAGAAACAAGATGAAACAAGAAAGAATTGAAGATGAAGATTGAAATGAGATGAGAATTGATGTGAATGCATTTTAATGTGATAAAGCACAAATGAGACTAGAATAAATCTGAGTCACATCTGAATTAAATTTAAGCAAGATGTCTGTAAAACAAGATGAGATGAGACGCATTTTAATGTGATGATGCACAGAAATTGAAACACATCTGAATCACATTTGAGTCAGATTTAAACGAAATGTCTGAGTCAGATCTAGACAAGATCTGAGTCAGATCTAAGTAAAAGAAAGATGAAATGCAGTTTAATGTAATGATGCACAGATGAGACTAGAATACATCTGAGTCACATTTAAGTCAGATTTAAACAAAATATCTGAGATAGATTTAAACAAGATCTGAGTCAGATCTGAGCTGAGTTGAAATGATGAAAATTGAACTTAAAGTTCTTGACATTGACATTAAAATATCACACATGACAGTACATGTGATTCTTTGACGACAGAATTGACGAGATGATATTCATCGAGCGCTTGCTCACAATTATTCAGAAGATGAAAAGACTTTCAAGTAGAAAAGTAATCTTCTCAATCAATGTAATACTTGAGCAGAGATGAATTATAACATTTATCATGCTTGAAGTTTAGTATGCTGTTTACATATCAGAATCTTTCGTCATTCTCAATGATAATGAATTCTCAAGATTTCTGACGTTGACTCGAAAGAAAGTCACTTGTGATATGATTCAAAAGAATGACATAAAAGATTGAATGAATCTTCATGAATGCTGAAAGATTTAACTCAATGATCAGAGAATTGTTCTTGAAAACACGCTTGATCTTGAAAAGATCAACATTATGATCATTTAACTTGACAGCAAGATAAATGATGCTGAGATTGTGAACATTCAATCAGACTTCATCTTCGACGAAGTATTTAGAACAAGAACGATGAAAGAGATTGACATTGAATTTGTAAATGATCTGAGCTATAAGCATCTCATCATGTAGATACTCAGTTAGTTTCTTCATCTTCTTGATGAACTCTTCAACATTGATTAACTTGTTTCAAACTTGAAATGTAAAATTCTCAAGCAGAAATTCAGAAGACTTGAAGTCTAAACGTAAGTTCTGATTTGAATTGATCAAGAAGAATGATGCTAAAGTGATTAATGATGATGCATTATTGACGATGAATTTGACTTCAGAAAGTCACTTAGCTCAGTCATTTTGCATGTAGTTGACGAAGACTTGAAGATAATGCTTCATGACAGCATTGACTTTCTTGATTTGATCATCGATCTCAGAGTGATATATCATTGATAACTTAACGTTTATCTTTAGCATTTTACACATATGCTTTCAGACATCAAAAATGAATTGTGTGTCTTGATCAAACATGAAGAACTCAAGTAAATCATGATGTTTTCAAACATGAGCATAAAAGCAGTTGATAACTTCTTCAACTTTCATAGAAGTGATGAAAATTAAATGTCTCATTTTGATAAAATGATCAATGAAGATTAGAATATATTTATATGTGATACTCATGAAGATATTGAGCGATAAAGAATCTAGATAGTTCATAAAGATATTACATCAACGACGTTCAAGAATTGAAAAAGAACACAATCATTCTTGAGTTTGTTGTCTAGAAAGCTTAAAACATGTGCACACATGACAGTTTTATATGAAGTGTTGAACATACTTATAAATGTTTGATCATCAGTAGACTCAACTGATCAGTTCATAGCTTTTTGCTCTTTCTGAATGATCATCAACAACATTATCATGAGCAAGCTGAATGATATGAAGATGTAGTTTATCTGAGTTGAGCACGTACTTTCTTTCTTAAAAGTACAGATGATTCTCGTGTTCTTCACACTCAACTAGAGAAATCTTGTTGTGATGTCGTGCTTCATTGCGAAGTGCTTCAATTATCTGAGCTGCAAATTTATCATTGATTTCGACTTACTTTCACAATGTCTGAATAAAGATGTCAGCAGAATCTTCATCAAGATTCAGACTATCTTGATCTAGCTGAGACTTGACATCTTCAACATCAAATTCTTCAATTTCTAGATTCATAAAAGTTAGAATTTGCAAAGATGTTGAGATAATTGAAAACAGATGTAATTGAATTGAATCTAAAGTGATGATTTGTGACTGAAGCTTCATAACTTTGATGTCAAAAACATCGAAAGTGAGATTCTTAACAATATTGAGATCTAAAACATGAGTTTTCAGAATTGTCTGATGTTGATATTGATGTCAAGAATCGAATGTATCTTTCTCTTTAAAGCGATCTTCTGAGCAACGTGTCAGAGCATTCAACTTATCATCGATCTTGTTGAAATGATAAGCGATGTGATAGTTGAATCTAGACAGAAACTCACTTCAACGAGCTTAATGACGACTTAACTGTTTAATTAACATGAAATACTCAAGATTTTTGTGATTCATAATCATCTCAACAAAATAGATAGAGTCTTTGAACTCTGATTATCATTTCTCGAAAGTGCAAACAATGATCATGAGTTCTTTATCGTAGATCTCGTAGTTACACTTGACTGAATTATGCTTCTTCGAAAAGTAAATGATTGAATGAAGAATCTCGTTCTTATTGTACTGAAAGAGAATGTCTTCAAACACATAGTTCAAAGCATTGATTTCTATCACAATCTTGTGATCTGAATTATAATGACAAAGAATAATCTTGAAAGTGAAGACTTTCTTAAGAATGTTGAATGCAATTTGACATTTCTGAAATCAGACAAAGAGTACATCTTTTCTGATGAGACGAGTGAGCGAGATAGTTATTCTACTATAGTCATAGATGAATCTTTTATAGAAGTTCGTGAAATTTAGAAAACTTTGAACGTTTTTAACGTTGATCAAGATGAATCAATTGACAATGATATTTATCTTAAAAGAATTCATCTTGATTTCTTTGATGATGATTATTAATTCTAGATATGAAACTTGAGTGACGTGAAACTTGCATTTGATTATATTTGTTTGAAGATTTGCTTCTTGCAGCTTTCGCAGAATGAGCTTGACATGAATCTCATGCTTGAGTTCATTGTCAAAATAGATCAAGATGTCATTCAGATAAGCTGTACAAAACTTATCTAGATGTTCATAAAGAGTATTGTTGATATACTTCTGAAATAAGACAGACTCATTACATAAATTGAAAAGCATGACTAGATACTTGAATAATTCAAATCGAGTGCAAAAGATGATGAGAACTTCATTTTCTTCTTTGATTCAAAGTCGATTGAACGCAGAAATGATATTCAGCTTGATAAAGATTTTAGCCTGATTCAAATGATTCAGCGTTTCTAAAATCAGAGACAAAGAATATCAATTCTTGACTGTGATAGTGTTCAGATCTCGATAGTTCACGCAAAAGCAAAGTTCTTCTTCAAGTTTCTTAATGAAGAGAACAGAAGTAATCATCTGAAAGTGATTGACTTGAATGAAATCTTTGCTCAAATTTTCATTCAGATAACGACAAAGTTTTAGAATTTTGTCACAACTTATGTTGTACAAAGCAAAGATTGAAAATTGAGCATCTTTCTTAAGATGTATGAAATAATTATGAGCTTGATGCAAAGACAAGATATCGATGTTCTTCTTAAAGAAAATGTTTAGAAACTTGAAATATTTGAACGATAAAATTGTGACTGAATCGACATTTTTACTTTGTTGATAGACTTCAAGATCTTCTTGTGTCGTGAATGCAGTCAAATGAAATTTCTTTTTCATTTGATGAAGATTCAGACAATAATTCTTATTATATGTACTGTCTTAAGAATGAGATGAAAACTGAGCAAGAGTTAAACTGTTCTTTGAATGAATAATCAAAGTCATGTGACGCGATTTTGACTCATTAGAGTTTAGACTAAAAGACGAGATTGATTCAAGATTCAAGAAGACATTGATTTTCTTTAAAATAACATTAAACACTTCAATGTTTTTAACATGAGCAGCATGATCAAAGCTTCAAACTTTCAACTCAACTATGTCAAGTTGTATAGAAAATCAATCAAATTGATCTGCTCAAAAGACAACAGAAGTTCTAAAGAGAAAAGAATTTCAACACTTGATTTTTGATGAATATTCTTTTTGAATGACTTGAAGAATACAACTAGAAGCTTCTTGTTTCAGACAAGAGACAAGATTGAATGAGATTTATTTCTTGTGAATGAACTGAGTATTAATTGATTTCTCATAAGCAAACGAAGAGTTATATTGCTTCTTGTGAGCAGACAAGAAACTGAGTTGCTTCTTGCAAGCGAATTGAGAACTGAATTGCTTCTTGTGAGCGAATTGAGAGCAAGACTGAGCGAAAGCTACTTTGTTAACTTTGAACGAGAAATTTTCTTCTGATTGATTAAGATCATAGATCTTGACGAGAAATGAGCAATAATGATTAAGACAGAAGAAGAAAAACAAGATGAGAATATTGTGCTCAAAATTGACATCAATGACGTGATGACGAAGTCATGACAGATTCATGATGATGAAATATTGATTTAATTCAGTGACATAAAAGAATAGTTTTTCAATGTGTTCATCAAGAATCATTGTGATTTCAATGATATGAGTAATATCATCAATTAAAGTGACTTGATCATTAAATTCTCAAAGTCTGCAAGAGTGAGTTAATTAATGCAAGAGAAAATGATGTTGTTGCGCGAAAAATTTATTCATAAAGACATAAGCAGAGACTTCACTATCAATCAAAGCAAGAATGAGAACTCTAGATTAAGCTTAATGTAGAATACAGAATATTATCATGTGATTATCTTTGAATGTCAAATTGAATTCAAAGAGTTTCAAGACAGATTTAGCAGAAAACTTTTTATATGATTGAAGTGAGAGTGAAAAGATTGAGACTAGTAGACAAGATGATATATATACAGATTTCTGAGCATGATTTAGCTCAGAAACTAAACTTTTTTCGCGAACAGCGAGACTTCTTCATCTATACTGATGACATCACTGTCGTAAACATTCATGATATGCAAAGTGAAGAACTTTTTATTTGAGCATTCTTTAACAATTTTGCTCAAATGTTGCAATTTGCAATAGTAGCAAAGCTTTCACTTGTTGCAAATTTTCTTGATCTCAGAAATGATCAGAATCTTATCTTGAATGATGATAATGATGAAGCTTAAATTCATTGACTCATCGAGAAATGAGAAAGAAAGAGACGAAGATACTGTTGAAACAACAGTCACAAAGATGATGATCTTTGAACTCAAAGAATTACTAGTCAATACAAAAATGTTCTTGACTTTAATGAACAAGATAATGATGAAGATGAAGTGAGATTGATGATGCTTAAATTGCTAAAGCTCTTCATTGATATCAGAGAATGTTTGAACTCATTGATGAAAGATGAATGATCGAGTTTCATCGAGATTTTGTTAGAAAAAGACAATGACTTGAGTGAAATAATTGACATTGCACTTCAAACAGTTAATCAATGAGAAATTTTTCATCAAAGAACATTCTTTCTTTTGATAGAAGAGATTGTAATAGTTGACAAAGTTATTTATGTCTTACTTCAGAATTTCATGAAGATATAAATGAACATCTTTTGTCTTGAAAAAATTGTCGCAGTAATGATGCAATTTGTGTTATCAATCTGCAAAGATGAAAATGATACAGAGATCATTGACTTGATATTGATTCATTAGATTGTGAGTCTTCTTATTTATAATGAATTATGACTCAACATAGATGATCTTGACTCGATGAGAGAAATAATGATCATCATTCACATTCATGCGCTGTATCAGACTCTGCTTTCATGCATTCAATCAATCTTTGTTCTTCTCATACTCAAATATGTCAAAAAGCTTCTTGAATCTAGAAGCAATGATGACAGTGACAGAGTTTGCAAAAAGATGAATAATGAAGAGAGATTGATTGTTCAAGATTTGTGCAATGATTTAAGTTATCATCGCAAGAAACTAAGAATTCAATTTTATATAAACTGAAGAACTGAAAATTATGAACAAGAATGAGATGATAACATCATGTTGTCGAACTTGATTTTGAAGCTCTTGCATTACGCGAAAGATCTTAACTGAATTTTCGATCACACTTTGAGTGAACTGTTTGACAGCACGCTCATCGTTGATCAAGAGATTGTGAGATGACTTCATTTGAGCGAAAGAATAACTAAATGAGATTTCAATGTATGAAAATGTTGCAGAAAGTGTAGATCTTTCATAATGTCAGAGACTGAACTAGACTAAAAATACTATCAATATAAAAGATTGATATTATTATTATTACTTTGATAGAATCTAGATACAAGACAATACATCAGATAATGTATAAGATGAAAGACAAAGAGCGAAAGAAAAGAACGAGAGCTCGACTTCTATATACATGAATTGAGCAGAATCAAGGCTAGACAGTAGTTCTATTGACTTAAGATTGCAGAAGTTCGCGCACACGACTGAGATGATCGAAACAGAATTGCTGAAACTAGATTAAGATGATGATGACTAGATTGATGACTTGATTCATTGAACTGCGAAACAGATTCAATGAATCGAGATTATCTAAGATATCGATGATCTATGTTCTAAATTGAGTTGATGATCTGACATTATGACAATTAATTATTTCTTGATTGATTATTAATTAATTATTGATCAATAGAAATGATGTGATATATTTTAGAGAATTAGAAGTTCTACGAATGTTGATACTGTTATTAATGATTTTAGATTACATTATCAGTAGCGCAGAAAAGCGGAATTATGCGCATGGTTACCTGACCATGCTCGGACATGCTGCATGGTTCATCGAGCTTTAGTGTTGGTCTGCCGAGCTATACTCTCCAAATTAATTAAGTTTGGCACCTCAGCTTAGCCTAAACCTTCGTACAGCAATTGAGAATTGAGATGAACTTCTCCCTCGCTTTTCCAGATTTACCGCTAAGAGTGATACACATAACACATCTCGTTATAGGTCTCTACATGCGCTGAGTCATGCCTCCTTCAAACAAGCGAATTGTCATTTGCTGCGACGGCACCTTCGACGACTTCGGCGACACCATTGAGCGCAAAAAGCCAGGCAGCCACACGTCGCGCGTCCTTCGCTGGCTGCTGCCTCCTGTGATCTTTCATGTCCTCTGGGGCCTTCGCGTCTTCGCCTGCATCAAATCGATCGAGAGGAATCTGCTCGGGACCGAGAAATTGCCGAAACCCTTCCACTCCGACGTCTCTCGAATCGCGAGCGCGATCAAACCCCGAGCTGCGGCAAGAGATTGTGGTGTATGTTGGTGGCATAGGCGTATTAGGAACACCACAAAGTCGATTTGAGGAGGCGGTAACGGGCAATACCATGGTCTACAAGATACGATATGCCTACCGGGTCCTAATGGACAATCATACTCTGGGTGATGAAATCTTCCTGTTCGGCTATTCGAGGGGTGCATTTACAGCTCGAGCAGTTGTTGGCTTTATTCGATGGGCGGGGATACTTCAGAAGGGAAGCGTGGACAATTTCGACTCAGTCTGAGACGAATACAGAAGCGTTTCGAAGAACTTCAGAGACGACCTAAACTCGAGGCCAGAATCTCAGACTCTGGCAGCACTGCTGGGTGGAGGGAAGGGTAGAGTAAGAGACGACATTGTTTGCAAAGACATCAAGATCCGTTGCGTGGGCGTCTACGACACCGTGGGGTCACTGAAAGCTCCCCCGCTCTTCGTCACCTCCAGGGACGACCTGCAAATCAC
>JAABUV010006236.1_pt1 | contig 13086 bp, 9 predicted proteins | sample 5559971 | NCBI WGS metagenome assembly JAABUV01 (sample SAMN10711881, study PRJNA513362) | rock metagenome | isolation source: Antarctica rocks | place: Antarctica: Victoria Land, Knobhead nord | collected 2015-12-19
TCGCTGGATTTATCATCGACGGATACAAAGCTCAACCGGGAAGCAAGCGCAAGCGGGAGGAAGCGGATGGAGATGATGGAGACAGAGAAGATCGTAAGGTGGCTAGAGACCCGTGGTTGTTCCGCGGGGATGATGGGAGTGTGCACGATGAGAGCGATGAATAAGGAAGAGTGCTTGTTGCTGCTTTGGAATCGGGACTCTATCTAGGGTAGGTGTTGTAGCCCTAGTTTCAAGTCAGAAAGCAGGATATGTAGTTGGAAAATTGCAAGGTTGTTCTTTGTACCTACCAGATATTCAAAGAACGACATGGAGTAATCTCAAAAAATATCAGTGTAGAGTAATATTCTTCGCTGATCAGCAGGCTTAGGAGATTTTGGGCGGAAGCACTTGACATTGACTGCTGAGGTTTGACTATATGCCATACAGATCAGATGGCACAGTTGCTTGCTAGTTTCGACACTCAATTGCTTCGATGTGACCATGGATGAGTTAAAGCATGCGGCCCAAATGCTCATCGGAGTCAATCCTCGACACTTTACTGCTTCAGTTTGACTATATGTATAATTAGCCATGCATCGTGCGAGTCAATTGCGCATGACGCTATGCTGATTAGGAGCATGGTTCTAAACACAAGCCATATTAAGGTAGTCATGCGGCTTGATTGCTCGCTATAGCTCAATACTTACTTGCTTAGTCCTGGTTATATGTTAGTTCAAATCATACAACTCGACTGCTCAGCGAAGCAAGCACTCGATTGCTAAATACTGTGGTCAGTTCATAGCGAAGTAAACTAAATGGCGTCTTCGGGATCAGCATCGCTTGAACATTACTTATAGCATACCTAGCGAACGGCATAAGGTGAATTCGTAGGTAGTTTTAAGAATAAAGCTCGCTTACCTTACACTGGCACTGGACCAAGGTAATATATCACCTGAGGTACTTACGTCAACAGCACAGTCTCGTTTTCCTTCCATCATTCAATTTTGCACCTCAATGAACACGATTTAGCTGCAATCCCTTCTTCTTTTTCCTCCGCGCACGTTTTACGTGTAGGAGCTGCACCCGGGCTCTCTACGAGTCCTTTGATTCGAATCTTAGATTCGAAACATAAACATTCTCTATTGGGGTATCCCTTTTGAGAATTATCAAACCAAAAATGTCCATTCACTTGGATCAACCATTTTTTCAAAAACAGATCTTTCTCTAGGAGCGAAAGCTCGAAAGAAAGCAGCAAGATGTTGAGGGCAAACAAAAACCCATCGAAGATATGAAGGATAGAATTGTAAGCCTTGAATACGACCTTAACCAAGCTAATCGAGCTATAATTTCAAGGAATATAAGCGAGCAAGAATTAATTCGAAAGATGCAAGAGTTAGAGGCCAACAATAACAGCCTTGTGGCCGATTGCACCATCCTCAAGACTAAAAACCTTACGGTAGAAGCCGAGAACATCAATCTCACCAGAGAGATTCGTCTAGCAAGGAATATTTCTTGGCAGGCTCCATACAACACCTATGCTCAGGCGACCGAGCAAAAACCTAATGGCCCGAAGAAAATTAACACCGACAAAGAGCTCTGGGCTATGGTGGGACTCGATGGACCACCATCATCATCATCGACATCGCCTAATACGTCTGAGTCGGGAAAGGCTCCTATGCTTTCCACACCTAAAAAGACATTAAATACTACATGTTCCAAGTTAGCAGCTGAGGGAGGCCCTAAATCTCTGGATGTTTCAGTAACAGATTCGGCTACTCAGTTACCACGGGAGAAATTGTTAACATTTACACCAAAGCCTGCGAAACGCCAAGCTTCTGAGGGTGCCGCCGAAGCTCAGCACAATTGGACTGGAACCGGGGCCTCGGATAGGTCTCTCAATGCACCAACCCGTAAGAGTAGGCCCCTCCCCATATTTGATGCGGAGATGCCCGAACCATTGAAGTCTCGGCTTCCTCCAGCATCGATGTTTCCGCAGCTTGCAACGGTATCAAGGATTCCCGGAGAGCACTATGAGCCATTTCGATCCATAGAATCAAACCCACTGCCAGACACCGATCCGCTGCCGTCTAAACGCCAGAGGTATAACTGAAAGCTAACGGGCATAAAGCAGCAGCCCTTAATCGACTTGACCTAAAAGGTACATCATAACAGCTGTCGCAGTGAGCAAGCCGCCATCTTATGGGCAGACAAATGATACATCAGCTCGAGAACCAGTGAGATAGCTGACTTCTGTCCATGTGCTAAAAGTCGGTTCTTGCTTTCCGCAAAGCATTATCGCTCAAACATCATCAATTCTCAGGTAAGAACCTTGGCACTTGCATCCGCGTATGCCGCGATAGACGCAAAGTTGCGGCTAAATTAATAATTAGCAACCATAAGTCACCTCCTCTACGTCTACTTTACATCAAGAAGGCAATGGACCTGTCTCCTTACGGTGTCAATAAATCTGGTAAGCTTTTCAGGAACTCTGAGTAGTTATAGAATCATAGCATCTAATACTATCATAGACTATACGGTATGGACGCACAAGAGATGGAACGCTACTAACACAGTAATGCCGGTGGAATAGCCTCTATAGGGAAAGGATCCGTGGGGAAAGGAGCCGGCCAAGCATCGCCAGTACACCGATTCATCATGGGTGCGACCAAAAGCAAGACCAAGAGCTTGCCTTGCTGCAGATGTACTCCCTCTCAACGTCATCGTTTGAACACGAAGAGATCTCGAACCTGGACGCATACTCTATTTCCATTCATTCCATTGCAATACCGACTTCCGTCCCTTCGTTTCTGGCTGCAATTCAAGATTTCCTTCAATCTTCAGGCCAAGATTAAAGAGAATTTGAAGTTGGGAGATATCGATGCCATCATCGATGATCTGCCGGAATGGAAGTTGTATCAATCGCATAAAGCGGTCAAGAAGAAGATCAATAGATCTATAAAGCTGACTAGCAATGGTATCTATGGTCAGCTAGTAGATGATTGAAAGTCAGTGAAAAAGGACACGCACGTATCAAAGAGAGGACGCGGTGATGCTCAAAGTAAGAGAGCAATCCGACCCTGCACGGTCAGGTCGCGCGGCCAGACCACGCGACTGATACAGTAAGGTCATGCATTGTACACTAGCTTTATTTTTGATGCTTTCGTAACAAGCCATGCTCGCAATATCGCTTAAGCAGACGACGAGGCAACAGAAGATGAAGAAGGAGGAGGAGGAGGAGAGGACAGAGCACAGGCCGAAGAAGTAAAGCTCAACGGATCTAAGGAAAGCCGTACACAGAAGACCAGCGAAAAGATCATTGATCAAAGAAAAGTTTTCATTATTCTCAAGCCTCTTGTCTTGCGAAGATAGATCGAGAGGCTTCGCGCATAGATGAAAATTCGATTCTATAGCAAAAGACGTTAAGTTGTTAGAATTTCGCTCGAAGAGCTTTCAAGTCATAAGAGAAGCTCAAACGAGTTTGAAACCATTGTTTTTTGAACTATGCTTTCCGTGTCACAAGAAAGGTGACGAAGAAACGTTCGAGCTGAAGTACAGGTTTTAGACGAAGAATTCGAATTAAAAACATAGATATCAGAAGAATTTGATCTGACTGAACATTAAGGAAGTTAAGGCGCATGGTTGGTAGTCAATTTGGGCGATGTCTCTCAGTCGCACTATATTTATGCCGTGTCTACCTCACATGCAGCTGTATGGATATAGAGTGACTCGAGGTGAGTAGACGTGTAGAATGATCACCTTGTGTTGTCGTATGAATGGCAGTGATGCGTGAGCTTCGTATGGGCTCAGCATCACGCAGTCGACCGTGTTGCGGCTCGTTCCGCTTACGACCCAGCTAACAGGTCTAAGAAAGAAGTCTACTGTAGATGCTGATTTTTGAAGCGTGGGCAAAGTCGGCCGTGATCAGCTAATAAACCGGCCATGTTTCCGTCTCAAGACATTCGATGACGCTTTTGTTGTCGAAAAGAGCAAAGACAGGCTAGAGATAAATGATCGATGTGAGTCTTCAGACAAGAGGCGTAATAGAGACAATGACAGTCTTCATGTCTTAAGGTGTCAAAGGTTCACAATTGATGCCTTGAACAAGGAGTGGGGAAATTCGTTGTCGTCCGTCCTACCTTCACACCCAACGAAAGCCGGATGAGGCCGCCGGATAGAAAGTCTGACATTCGCTGCCTTCGTTCCAGCTGCTGGGACCTTCGGTCTCAGGGAATAGCCCGTCGTCACCAGACTGATGTTCTTCTTATCAACATGTAGCGATTACCTCTTAGACTCAATGGCGATAAGGCAGACTTTGATATGAACACAGACAAATATCATGTCCATGATTCATCGAGCTCACGCGGCGATCGAAACCAAAAGATGTTGGGGGGTGCGAAGCTGGACGGGATGAAATTCGACGTTGATACGCGAGACGGACAAACTGCAGATGCTAATCCTGAGCCTAAGTCGTCTGCTGAAGCTACTGCTGTCAATGAGGACGACACGGGGGGATCTGGGGTCACTTGGCAAATCGACAAGTGCCAAAGCGAAGAAGAAGGTAATCAGAAGAAGCGCATGGTATGGGAATGTCTATTCAGAGGGCATGCGTGAATCTCTCAAAGTGAATCCATCAAGTTGACGCTCTTTAGGGGAAAGAACATATACCAGAAACGTTCATTCTTCTTCAAACGTTCGATTCTTGAGCACGTGTCAGCCTAACTTGAAAAAACGGTCACTTATTCTACGTTCCGTGCGCGAAAAGTATCAATGTCATTGAATAGTGCAAGGGTATCTTCCCCTGGCACGATCCGATGCACTGTTGATGCACGTGATTCTCAGAACCTATCCCAATCGAGTTAGTCAGAGATATCTGTTGGCTTAGTAAGCTGAACCTCCACCTTCATAGATTCTACACACTTACACGACTACGCTGGTTCAACATGCAACCGTTCTCTACCAGTCTCACCTTAGTTGGTGCGTTCTTGCCAAGTTCGCGGATCAATCGCACCCTTGTGAATTCTTACCTTACCTAGGTACCTTAACGGAAATATATGGTTTTCTTTAACTGTATCTATACAGTAATGGTTCAAATTACCGTCTAAAGGCGATATTATAGTGAATATACTGACTTACAGTAGCTCATTATATATGTAACAAAATGATAACTGAGTATTAAAAAGAATGATACTCTTACAGTCTAGTTGAATATTCGTTTAAAGATAATACACTGATATCAAACAAAACAGTGTTGCTACGGTAGAACCTGAAGCTCTGTGTAGTTTCAAGATAACTGCTACAATACTGCCAAGCCTTATCTTCGAATAGACTGTATTTCAGACAACATCAACACTTCTGCATTTTCAAGCTTAGAATCGATCGATTCAGCCAATTTCTGCGCGGGGGTGCATCGCACGAGCTTGAGCATAATGCGCATGGTCACTGTGAGTATTGGATAGGTTGGTACGGGGGTGAATGCAGAGCATTGATGATAAGTGAATGACTACGGAGAGGCATTGCAGAAGGATGATGCAGGTATTGCTCATGATACATGATACTGTATTTTACATATGCTTATTTTCATCACCGTTCCTTTTCAAGATCGTTTAGAAATTCTAAGCGTATATTTTATAATAACGTGTCATTAAGAGGACTGCCTAAAGGCGATGTAACTCAGGAATTACAGTAACAATATTTTATGGTAGTACTACGATGCTGCTACGGTAGAGCCATTCCTCATAATTCCGCTAAGGTATCTATTGGCAGCCCAAGCGAGTCAGCTGACAGCCTCGGGTCGCGCCGCCGTACCGCTCATCGCAGGGAAATCGCGCACGTACTATCTTTTAACGTACGAGTAGGTACTTAGTACTGTCTGATCACGACTGCTTTTGCCATAACGTCATCTTTGCCTTACAAATGGCTTCAAAAGTTCTCTCGCGATTCAAACGGTTCGGCAGGGATCGTGGATCAAAGTTCTCCGAACGGCCAAACAGTAAACGTGACGACGATCAGCAAGGCAGCGCGGTCACCTCGTCCAAATTGTTGCCAATTCTACCAACAGGTTAGAGAATCCTTCCTTGAATGGCAGAGACGTCTCTTAGTTACAAGCTCTAGCAAATGAACCGGTCACGTCCTCAACTGCGCAACCAGCATCTTCACCTCAACAAGCGACGTTAACTGCGTGTGCTTCTCCTCCCACAGCGTCTTACCAGTCGCCCCAAACCGAACTACACACCTCGTCATCCCTGCCAGATCAACGGGAGATCGCAGCAGCGCCGTCACTTCGGGATCGCGTGGACGATCGCCTCAGAGAGAAGGATGCACGATTGGCGGAGAACATTGCAGAGAGTACAAAACCTTCTGCCGACGATGTTGTGCAGACGCAAGTTTCACCTTCAGTCCTATGTGAGACTGATACTCAAGCGGGCTCGGCTGTGGCCGACCGCGAAGCCAAAGAGCCTCAGGCATTGACAGAATCCACAGTACAACAGATCTCAGCTCTTTCCACATTCCAGAGACTCTGAAATGATGCTTATGACAGTCTTGAGCATGACAACGACACTGCAAAGCTTGTCAAGGCTTATGTCAAGACTCTAACAAAAGTCCTCGAGGCCAATACAGCCCCTAGCATCTCTACTTCAGAACCCAGTGATGTTTCAATCGAACTGAAAGACTCGACCAAGCGACAGATGTACATGAAGAAACTGGTCGAAGAAGGCCGAACGAAAGTTTTCACGACGTCGAAGATTACGAAGGGAGTGGATGACGTCGCCCAATTCATTCTTTCGGCTAAGAGAATGATCGACCTGACGATCCAGAACATACCGCAGGCTGCTCTCTCATGAGCTGATGTTTGTGTTGAATTGCAAGTGAGCACTCATTCTTCGTGTTTCAGTTGCCTGATTTCTGTGTTGACTGATACTCGTCCAGATCCTCTTGAATCCTGCGAGCGCGACAAAATTCAACCGTGCAGGCATCACTCATGTCGTTTCGAGAATGAACTGATATTGCGCCCTGACCGAACATCTCCTGAATAAGAACAACGTCGTGATCGGCAACGAGTCTTTCGAATCAATCCTACAGCAGTTAGAGAAGACGATTGTCACGCTCTACAGAGCTCTTCTCCTGTATCAGATGAAGAGCGTCTGTTCCTATTATCAGAGTCAAGGTCTAGTCTTCCTTCAAGGCCTCGCGAACCTGAACGACTGGAATGATGACCTGAAGAGTGTTACGAATGTCGAAATTGCCCTTCAGAAGAATTCGGACCAATACAATAAGCAGCACGCAAAACGCCTCTTGGGGAATCTCGTCAACTCTGCTAGGAAGAGGCAGTCACTGCTTGAAGATATTCACCAGGGCCTTCAAGATATCATCGCTCAGCAGAAGGACATGCACAAGAATGAGAAGGACAATCAATGTTTGAAGGCCTTGCGAGCGAGCAATCCCGGAGACGACAAGATACGCATCGAGCAGATCAAGAGCGACCTGCTTCAGGACTCATACCTCTGAATTCTTGAAAACGACGACTTCCAACGATGACGCAACGATCAGCAAAGCCGACTGCTTTGAATCAATGGCGATTTCGGCAAGGGCAAGACGATGCTGCTCTGCGAAATTATCAACGAGTTGAAGAAGTCGATCGTCGAAGTGGGCCTTTTATCGTACTTCTTCTGCCAAGGCATCGACTTACGAATCAACAGCGTCACGGCTGTGCTCCGCGACCTGATTTATCTGCTCGTTAAGCAGCAGCCGCCGCTCATCTCGCACGTGCGGGAGAAGTACGATCAGAGGGTCAAAGAGTCTTTCGAGGGCGTGAATGCCTGAGTCGCCTTGTTCGAGGTCTTTACCAACATTCTGCAAGACTCGAGCTTAAAGAGCATCTATTTGATCGTCGACGCGCTCGACGAATGCGTAACAGACTTGCCGCAACTTCTCGACTTGATTGTTCAGAAGTCGTCTGTATCTTCCTCTGTTAAGTGAATCGTCTTCAGTCGCAACTGACCGGATATCGCGAAGCGACTAGAAATAGCGGAACAGAAAGTGAGGCTGTCTCTTGAGTTAAATACAGATTCTGTCTTCGCTGCTGTTAGCAAATACATCCAGTATAAAGTACCTCGATTGACGCGGCGAAAGAAATACAATAAGGAGACAGAAAGCGTCGTTCAACACCATTTGTTTTTAAATGCGAACGACACGTTTCTCTGAATAGCTTTAATCTGTCAAATGCTGAAGAAGATTGAGCGATGGAACACTCTCGCGATGTTAAACGCGTTTCCGCCTGGACTTGATTCTCTTTACAAACGAATGATAGAGCAAGTTTGCAATTCAGACAGCGCTGATCTTTGCAAGCGGATACTTTCCGTCATAGCTGTTATACGCAGACCTGTCACGCTTAAGAAATTGTCGTCTCTTGTTGAGACGCTGAAGCCTCATTTCGATGATCTCGAATCGTTAGAGAAGATAATAGAGTTCTGCGGTTCGTTTCTGACCCTTCGAGAACGTACCGTCTATTTCGTGCATCAGTCGGCGAAAGACTACTTGCTTACAAAGGCATTCGACGAAATTTTCCCTTGTGAAATAGAAATGATGCATTATACTATCTTCTTGAGATCGCTTGAGATTATGTCTAGGACGCTACGACGCGATATGTACGAATTACACGCCCCTGGATTTACGATCGACAAGATTAAACAGCCTGATTCAGACTCACTCGTCGCGGCAGGCTATTCTTGCATATACTGGGTTGATCATCTGTGTGAGTGGGATTTCAGTAAGGGCGGAAAGTATAGCGGCGGTCTTCTAGATGACGGCGAGGTCGACAACTTCCTAAGAAAGCAATATCTTTACTGGCTCGAGGCTCTTAGTCTTCTTAGAAGCATATCGGATGAGGTGATTTCAATGATCAAGCTTGAGAATTTACTTCAGGTTAGCCTTACTCTTAGGAAATGCTATCTTACTCTCTAGAAAATATTCTAACTTTAATTTAGAAGAAAGCAGAGGCGTCTCAGTTGATCAACCAGGTTCGAGATGCACGTCGATTTATTCTGTATCATAAGTGGGTAATAGAGAATAGTTCTCTTCAGGTGTATGCCTCAGCACTAGTATTCAGTCCGACTCGCAGTCTGATGAGAGAAGCGTACAAGCAGGAGAAGCCAGAATGGATTACGACTAAGTCGATTATAGAAGATCACTGAAATGTCTGTTTACAGATGCTTGAGGGTCATAGCGACGGGGTCATGTCTGTAACATTCTCACACGACTCGAAGCTGCTGGCGTCGGCCTCATATGACAACACAGTCAGGATCTGGGACGTCGGCATCGGCTCCCTTCAGCAAACGCTTGAGGGCCATAGCAACAGAGTCATGTCTGTAACATTCTCACACGACTCGAAGCTGCTGACGTCGGCCTCATATGACAAGACAGTCAGGATCTGGGATGCCGGCATCGGCTCCCTTCAGCAAACGCTTGAGGGCCATGGCAGCGCAGTCACGTCTGTAACATTCTCACACGACTCGAAGCTGCTGACGTCGGCCTCACGTGACAAGACAGTCAGGATCTGGGACGTCGACATCGGCTCCCTTCAGCAAACGCTTCAGAGCCATGACAGCGCGGTCCATTCTGTAACATTCTCACACGACTCGAAGCTGCTGACGTCGATCTCAGATAAGACAGTCAGAATCTGGGACGTCGGCACTGACTTTCTTCAGCAAACGCTTGAGGGCCATGGCAGCGCAGTCACGTCTGTAACATTCTCACACGACTCGAAGCTGCTGACGTCGACCTCATTTGACAACACAGTCAGGATCTGAAACGTCGGCATCGGCTCCCTTCAGCAAACGCTTGAGGGTCATAGCAACAGAGTCATGTCTGTAACATTCTCACACGACTCGAAGCTGCTGACGTCGATCTCATATGACAACACAGTCAGAATCTGAGACGTCAGCATCAGCTTCTGCCATCAGATAGTCACAGTTAACACTGTAATCACGAGATTATCATTCGATAGTACAGACTCAAACCTTCTTACGAACGTCGATAGTTTCAAGGTATACAGAACTGAGCTCTCTACTACATCTGAACATTCTCAAGAGAAAGGCAGTGATGATGATCGCCAAAGATTGGGCATTAGTGAACCGTGAGTCACATGGAACAAACAGAACTTGCTCTGATTATCACTCAGTTACCGAACGGAAATGTTTGATATTTCGTCATCAGAGTCGATAGTCGCTGGTGGCTGTAGATCTGGAAAGGTTTTTATTATCGGATTCTCACCAGTCATCTTATACAACTCTTTAGAACAGCTATAATTCGGAATTGTAAAGCAACTACGTTACAGAGAATTATCTGTTATACCTTTTTTTTTAGACTGAGCCAGAAGAGCGGTGTAGGGAAGCCTATGCCTTTATATCGTTGTTGTCCTAAGATCATCATTTCTAATCACTTCTTCGTGCGAAAACGAGCTTGAGGAGCAGAACGCACCATCATATGCGCCATGTCAAAGTCAGACAAACACCGATATCGCTTCAGGCCCTTCGACTACTCGATCGAATGTTGCCGGATTCGATACTGCGAGCTCAACAGAAGCACAGAGATTACATGGTGCTTCTGAACAATGTGAAGTCCCGAAGAGCACTGATGGAGATCCTTCTGCACCAACGATAGCAAGAAATGCTCCGGAAAGAACAGACTTTCCTGGTGCGCTCAAACCTATCAAAATCAAGGCGCAAGGCCATGTTGCAGACTCTGCACTCGACACATCATGAATGCCTGTCACCGCGCCGATTGAAGCTGGTGATATAGCTGACTACTTGGGGGGCGTGTCCAAAAGCGACTCCAAGCAACAATTTGGTAAGAGATCGTATAGAAAAAGCTATCGTACCCAATCAGGGCAATATATTTCACAAGAAAAGGAGGTCCTAAGACTACGTCGGAGTGACGATAATAGAGGAACCATGGAGAAGAAAAGCCGGAGACGGAGCGAGAAGAAGGATAGAAACCGTAGGAAACGGAGAACAATACGCCATGATCGAAGACGGAAATCCCCGAGGCCAAGGCTCTTAAGAATTCTAGACCATATACTCGTTGCGTTCTATGGCTTACGTCGGCATTAAGCCATTCCTCGTCATAGGTGTTAGAATCTCTCAGAGACTGGCCTCCCAACGCCTGGTCTTTTACACAGAAATGGGAACGCACTATATAGGCCACCCATGGCTTAGGAAGAACAGGCGTACTCCACTTATCCCATATAGCAAGACTAGCATAGAGTTCCAACTTCAGACTATATTATGATTCTGGGATTTGACCATATCATCGTGTTATCAGTTTTCTGGCCTTCGTCATCATGGAGTACAACATTCCAAGGGCACGGGCGTGAACCGTATGTATAGAACACGGGCCGGTTCATTATTTGAAGATCGTCCTCCAAATATGTGTTTGCAGGCCCCGAAAAGAGTGAGAGGTTACGCTTCAGCCAATTGAAAGAGGTTACCAGTTTTCTCAAATGGTCAGGAAACAGTCACTATATATCATTTCTGATCCGACACCAACAATCAAGCTAACGAACATTAGGACGTTGGTCAGTAGTGAGCTGCATGCGACATCATTTTCTTCAAGATTTAGGCCAGGCGCGGGAAGAGGGTGTTCACAGGGGGGAGGAGGGATAGTGGTAGGGAGGGGGAAATAAAGGATAGGATACCATTTCCTTCAATTTTCAGGTCATGTGCGGATGAGGAGATGTTTGGTTGTTAGGCGGGTTGTTCGCTGTGGGGAGGAGAATGGGTGCGTGAGGGAGTTGACGGTGTCATAGTCTGGGATGAGTTGGTGGGTGGTCGATGCAGTTACTGTCGACGGTATGGGGGAAATTCAGTTGATGTGCTCTTCAATGTGACAATCAATTCACCTGTTTGTGTTGAGTCTACAGAGTATTATAGTGAACGTTTCACTTCATGTCTCTTGTAGAACACTTCGTAGGCTTCTTTCGAACTCCGTCGGACTCGGAGATCGATGTATCATGTATGTAGTGGTTTTAGTTAATCCAAGCGGCCCGACATCTACATAGCGGTAATTGATTTATCCAAGAATCATATTGTCTAGGAGCTAGAGTACAGATTAGAAGACAAGAGGACCATGTTCCAAATGCGATATAAATCATACGAGGTACGGATTCTAGTCGTGCCAAACTCCTCTGGTTTTAGTTATCCAGTATGTAGCTTCTCTGAAATTTAGACATGGAAGATGAATTTAAGAAGCTGTGTAGAGTTCTGGATGAGCCAGAATAGATTGGAGTATAATATATCTTCCGCCTCTGAGGCCTCGTGGAGGCAGACGGACCCATCGTAGCATATTGAATAGCACCAATCATTCTAGTGGATAGCTTTTTTGTTCTCTGATGCCTAAAGCATATGTGTCTGGTTGGAGAAGACTTTCTGACATCCCTGGGATGCGGGAGCTTGCGATACACTATTTTCAGTTGGGGTGCTTACGACGATACGTCAACCTCTCGGTTATCAGGCATTACTTAATCTATATAGTGTGTTCTCTGTTTATCGAAGCTGATATGTGAAGCAAAGTAGTGGTGAATATCTGTTGGAGTTGCCATAGCCCACGTCTTGGGTAAATCCAGAGCAGACTGACCTTCGAATCCTTCTTACACGACACGTAATGTGACGTTCGCGATACATAGGACTACTCTTCGTTTTTCAGAGTATATATACATTATCGGAGAGCTTCAGAGGTTGTTCTATGGTTTTTGGAGCGAAGTTGCTAGATTCAGGGGTTGAGGTACACGGAGGGGAAGAGGACATTTTCGGATGGGTCCCTGGGCTTGACAGCGACGCATCGGAGCTTCCCTGCACTCTAGAGTATATACCATCGGCAAGAGGATTCTTTTAAACGAGTCGTTGTTGCTGGTGAAGATGCGAGGGTTGGAAGCGCTGGAAGACTGGCTTGACCTTAAAGTATGGATCTGCCACCTCAAAACATCGGTAACGAGAAGCAAAACCATGTGCTCTAGGGATCGGGGTATACATTGAGACGACGAGAAGAAGTATTGTTCCTCGTAGCGTCTAGAGTGTATTCCTTGGGCCTCAGCCTAGGCGATGTTGATGCTTG
>JAABUV010006237.1_pt1 | contig 13086 bp, 11 predicted proteins | sample 5559971 | NCBI WGS metagenome assembly JAABUV01 (sample SAMN10711881, study PRJNA513362) | rock metagenome | isolation source: Antarctica rocks | place: Antarctica: Victoria Land, Knobhead nord | collected 2015-12-19
GCTGGTCGCCACGCGGCGCCCAGCGCGTACTTCAGGTCAGGGCCGCGGTGCTGGACGGGTGCTTTGGCCACCAGGCAATCCCACTCGCTGCGTAGCGCCCCAGGTTTTTGACACTCCCCTCATGGTGTTCAAGCTGGTCGTGGCGGCCTCGAGGACCTGGCGACGGCTGAAGGGCGAGACCCAGTTGCCCAAGGTCGTCCGAGGTGTCACCTTCCGCAACGGCGTCGAGGTCACCAACACGCCAGCACAGAACGCCGCCTGATCACGGCGTCATCCAAATCCCGGTATAGCTCCCGGGGCTCCGTGCAACACGCTGCCGCGAGTGCCTGGCGCTGGTGGCGGACACTTCGCTTTCGAGCCTGCGCCTGGTACGCGAGCTCGACGCGGTCGCGGCCCGGCGAAGCTTGCCACTCTCGGTGTGAGCGACAACGGATTTGTGTTGCGCCCACTGTGGTATAATGCATAAGCTACGCCACTGTCTCGCTGAGGCAGGCAACAATGAAACGCTGCTCAAGCGATCGACATGGGGGGGAGGCATGCAGGTCGAAATGGTGCTGCGAGCCAAACATGGGCCGCTGGTCACGGTCCGGGTGTCCGAAACAGACATGACCGCGGCACGGCTGTTGCGCTCCGGGAACTTTGGTTTGTTGGTGGCGAAGGATAGCTGCGGAGCCGAAGGTGACGCGTTTCTTGGCCTCCTGTCGGAATGGGACGCTTTGCACGCAGCCGCTGATCACGGTTCCTCAGTATTCTCGATGCCGGTGTCCGCATCCATGACGTCCGATGCCGTAACCTGCCAATCGTATGACATTGTTGATCATGCGCTAGGGCTGATGAACGAAGATCACGTCCGCCACATCCCTGTTCCTCATGGAGAGGGCCTCGTTGGCGTAATCAGCATCAGGAACATGCTTTCGCTGCCATATTCCCGTCCGCCTGCAAGCCCAGTGCCGAACTCTATTAAGTTTGTGGAAGCGTAGGGCAATGCCTGCCAGGGTTGAAAGGATGCTCAAGGGCACCCGTGCCAACGCTGCTGGTAGCATGCTGACGGTAAAGCGTTGTCCATGAGGTCGTTTTCCGGCTTGGACGTTAAGCCGCTTAAGTTGGACATGGGACTTCGAAGGCTGGCCTGTGATGCGATTAAGCAAGCTATCACGGAAATGGATATCTACGGCCATGCCGGAGAGATATGGTTGGATGAACGCCAGCTGTCCGCAGACTTGGGCGTTAGCCGCACGCCGGTTCGTGAGGCACTGGGCTTTCTCGAGCAGGAGGGCTTTATACGATCCGTGCCGCGCCGCGGTGCCTATGTGGTGCGGAAGACGAAGCGCGAAATTGTCGAGATGATCACGGTTTGGGCCGCGATGGAGAGCATGGCGGCGAGGCTCGTCGCGGAGCGAGCCAACACGGAGGAGCTACAAAGGCTTCGCGACCTGGTCACTGCTTTCAAGGACGACCCGTCCACGCACGTCAGTGAGTACTCACAGGTCAACATGGCATTCCACCAAGCCATCATCCGCGCAGGCGGGTGCGCATTGATGGTCGAGTTGACCGCCTCGATCTTCATCCACATGCGTGCGGTGCGGGCCGTGACGATGAAGCAGGATAATAGGGCCACGCGGTCGATACTGGAGCACATGAACATCGTTGACGCGCTTGAACGCCGCGATGCGGATTTGGCAGAGCGTCTCGTGCGCGAACACACGCTCGGCCTGGCCGCGCATGTGGAGAAGCACGGCGATGCAATCGACGCAATGTCCCGGCAGACGGCGACTACGGGAGCGTCCCCCAGCCGCCCGCGCGGGACCCCATCACGCCGGGCTTCAAAGACTGGCGGGACAGCCACGCCTTCTGCGGCGCGGGCCGCGTGGCCGGGACGGACTGCATGAAAATCATGAGCAAGCCGAAGAGGAGCCTACAACCATAATGCCAGCAGCCTTCGCCGGATTCCCGGCTGAGCTTCAACCACCGCGAGGGGCACGCCAAGGCAGAAGCGCCGGGAGAGCAGCGTGCTTGCGGACTGGCACCTTTTTGTCAAAGCGCTGAAAAACGAGGGCGCGGATACCGTCCACACTTTGCCAAGACGATGAGTTCATTTTTTTGGAGGAAATAGAATGTCAGCACTAGCGCAGAGCATTGTTGCCGACTCAACTGAAAGCGAAGCAACGCAGGCGCTGACGGACGGCTTTCACCTTGTGCTCGATGCGCTCAAGGTTAACGGCATCACTACGATCTACGGCGTGCCCGGCATCCCGATCACGGATCTGGGCCGCATGGCGCAGGCCGAGGGCATGCGCGTCATCTCGTTCCGGCACGAGCAGAACGCTGGCAACGCAGCCGCCATCGCCGGCTTCCTGACCAAGAAACCTGGCATCTGCCTCACGGTGTCGGCGCCCGGCTTCCTCAACGGTCTGACTGCGCTGGCCAATGCCACGACTAACTGCTTCCCAATGATCCTGATCAGCGGCTCGTCCGAGCGCGAGATCGTTGACCTGCAGCAGGGCGATTATGAGGAGATGGACCAGCTCGCCATCGCCAAGCCGTTGTGCAAGGCCGCCTTCCGCGTGCTGCACGCCGCAGACATCGGCATCGGCGTGGCGCGTGCCATCCGCGCTGCCGTGTCCGGCCGTCCCGGTGGCGTTTACCTCGACCTGCCGGCTAAGCTGTTTTCCCAGGTCCTCGATGCACAGACTGGAGCCGCATCGCTTGTCAAGGTGATCGACGCGGCGCCCGCCCAGATGCCCGCCCCGTCTGCCGTGAAGCGTGCACTCGACGTGCTGAAAGGCGCCAAGCGCCCCCTCATCATCCTCGGCAAGGGCGCAGCCTACGCGCAGGCCGACGACGAGGTTCGCAACTTGGTCGAGAAGAGCGGCATACCCTACGTGCCGATGAGCATGGCCAAGGGCCTCCTGCCCGACACGCACCCGCAATCGGCCGGCGCGGCGCGCTCGACGGCGCTGAAGGAGGCCGACGTTGTGCTGCTGGTCGGCGCCCGCCTCAACTGGCTCTTGTCGCACGGCAAGGGAAAGACCTGGGGCGAGCCTGGGACGCAGAAGTTCATCCAGATCGACATCGAGCCGCGGGAGATGGACAGCAACGTCGAGATCGCCGCCCCGCTGGTCGGCGACATTGGCTCCTGCGTGTCCGCCCTCCTGCAGGGCATGGACGATTGGCAGGCCTCGTCCGAGGAGTGGATCGGCCGCATCAAAGCGCGCAAGGAAGCCAACATCGCCAAGATGGCGCCGAAGCTGATGAGCAACGCGATGCCGATGAACTTCCACGCCGCGCTTGGCGCGTTGAGGACCGTCATCAAAGAGCGTCCGGATGCCATCCTGGTCAACGAGGGCGCCAACACCCTCGACCTCGCGCGCGGCATCATCGACATGTATCAGCCGCGCAAGCGCCTGGATGTCGGCACCTGGGGCATCATGGGCATCGGCATGGGTTTCGCCATCGCCGCCGCGGTGGAAACTGGCAAGCCCGTGCTGGCGGTTGAGGGCGACAGCGCCTTCGGCTTCTCCGGCATGGAGATCGAGACGATCTGCCGCTACAAACTGCCGGTCTGCATCGTCGTCTTCAACAACGACGGCATCTACCGCGGCACCGACGTGAACCCGACCGGCGGCCCGGACGTGGCTACGACCGTCTTCGTCCAAGGCGCCCGCTACGACAAGATGATGGATGCCTTCGGCGGCGTCGGCGTCAACGCTACGACGCCCGACGAACTGAAGCGCGCCGTGGACGCGGCGATGGACTCTGGCAGGCCGACCCTCATAAACGCGGTGATCGACCCGGCGGCTGGCAGCGAAAGCGGCAACATCGGCAGCCTCAATCCGCAAAGCGTTCTTAAGAAGACATGATACGGCTTCATCGAGCCAAGTCTTGAACAACTGAGGAAACAAAATGAAAGCTCTTGACGGCGTCAAGATACTTGATTTCACCCACGTGCAATCCGGTCCGACCTGCACGCAGCTTCTGGCCTGGTTTGGCGCCGACGTGATCAAGGTGGAGCGGCCCGGCGAGGGCGACATCACCCGCGGGCAGTTGCGCGACATTCCCGACGTGGACAGCCTTTATTTCACGATGCTGAACCACAACAAGCGTTCCATCACTATCGACAGCAAGAACCCGCAGGGCAAGGAGGTGCTGGAAGCCCTGATCCGGACCTGCGACATCCTGGTGGAGAACTTCGCCCCCGGCGCGCTGGACCGCATGGGCTTCACCTGGGAGCGCATCCAGGAGCTGAACCCGCGCATGGTGATGGCGTCGGTGAAAGGTTTCGGCCCCGGCCCGTATGAGGATTGCAAGGTATATGAGAACGTGGCGCAGTGCGCCGGCGGCGCCGCATCCACCACCGGGTTCGACGACGGCCCGCCGCTGGTGACCGGCGCGCAGATCGGCGACAGTGGCACGGGCCTGCATTTAGCGCTGGGCATCGTGGCGGCGCTGTATCAGCGCAACACGTCCGGTCGCGGGCAGAAGGTGCTGGCGGCGATGCAGGACGGGGTGCTGAACCTGTGCCGGGTCAAGCTGCGGGACCAGCAGCGTTTGGCGCATGGCCCGCTGCGCGAGTTCCCTCAGTTTCCGGACGGCGAGTTCGGCGACGCGGTGCCGCGGGCCGGCAACGCGTCCGGCGGCGGCCAGCCTGGCTGGATTCTGAGGTGCAAAGGCTGGGAGACCGATCCCAACGCTTACATCTACTTCATCGCCCAGGCCCCGGTGTGGAAGGCCATTTGCGAGGTGATCGGTGAGCCGGCCTGGGTGACCGACCCCGATTACGCGAAGCCTACCGCCCGGCTGCCGCGCCTCAAGTCAATCTTCACCCGCATCGAACAGTGGACGATGACCAAGACTAAGTTCGAGGCCATGGAGGAGTTGAACGGGCACGACATCCCTTGCGGGCCCATCCTGTCCATGAAGGAGATTGCTGAGGACCAGTCGTTGCGCGCGACCGGCACGGTGGTCGAGGTGGACCACCCCACGCGTGGCAAGTACCTGACCGTTGGCAATCCGGTCAAGATGTCCGACAGCGAGACCGTGGTGACGCGCTCCCCATTGCTGGGCGAGCACACCGACGAGATCCTGCGCGACCTGCTGCGCTTCGATCCCGACCGCATCAGGTCCATCCACGAGTCCGGCGCCCTGAGCGTCAAGCCCCGCATGCCGGCCGAGTAGCCCAGCTCAACCACTCGACGGGCCGGCGTCCGCGCCGGCCCGCTTCCGATGCGCGCCCGAACGCAAGCCTGTACGTACCCGAACCCTGGAGCACACGATGCTGGATACAACCCAGACCGCCAAGGACACCGTCCGCAAGATCTTGGACACCATCAAAGCCGAAGGCCGCGACAGCCTGACTGCGCCGGAAGGCAAGCTGGTCTGCGACGCCTACGGCATCACAGTGCCCCAGGAAGGGGTAGCGTCTTCCGGCGACGACGCCGTCAAGCTGGCCTCCACGATGGGCACGGTCGTGCTGAAGATCGTTTCCCCGGATATCTTGCACAAAACCGAGGCAGGCGGCGTGCTCGTCGGCCTCAAAACCCCTGACGAGGTGCGCCGCGGCTACGATACCATCCTCGGCAACGCGAAGGCTTACAAGGCCGACGCTAAGGTAGTGGGCGTCCAAGTGCAGCAGATGCTGATGGGCGGCCAGGAAGTCATCATCGGCGCCGTGACTGATGACAGCTTCGGCAAGCTGATCGCGTTCGGTCTAGGCGGCGTGCTGGTCGAGGTGCTCAAGGACATCACCTTCCGCCTGGCCCCAGCCACCCACGAGGACGCGCTGTCCATGCTGGACGGCGTGCAGGCGGCCGAGATGCTCAAGGGCGTCCGCGGCAGCGAGCCGGTCAACCGCGAGGCGCTGTCCAACCTGATCGTCCGCGTTTCGGAGCTGGTCAGCGACTTCCCGGAAATCTCCGAGATGGACCTGAACCCGGTCTTCGCGACGGCCAAGGGCGCCATCGCCGCCGATGTCCGCATCGTGGTCGACTTCGCCCCCAAGGCCCCGCGCCACCGCCCGGCGCACGACGACATTGTCAAGGCGATGAACAGCATCATGCGCCCGGACAGCGTCGCCGTGATCGGCGCTTCGGCCGAGGACGGCAAGATCGGCAACTCCGTGATGAAGAACCTCATCAACGGCGGCTACCAGGGCAAGATCTACCCGATCCACCCGAAGGCCAGCGAGATCCTGGGCTACAAGGCCTACAAGTCGGTCAAGGACGTGCCGGAGGCCGTCGACGTCGCGGTGTTCGCCATCCCCGCCAAGTTCGTCGCCGGTGCATTGACAGAATGCGGCGAGAAGGGAATCGTCGGCGCCGTCCTGATCCCGTCCGGCTTCGCCGAAACCGGCAACGAGGCGGGCCAGCTCGAAATCCAGGAGATCGGGCGGAAGTACAACATCCGCCTGATGGGGCCGAACATCTACGGCTTCTACTATACGCCGAAGAACCTGTGCGCGACGTTCTGCACCGCCTACGACGTGAAGGGCCACGCCGCCCTGTCGTCGCAGTCCGGCGGCATCGGCATGGCGATCATCGGCTTCAGCCGCTCGGCCAAGATGGGCGTGTCGGCCATCGTCGGCCTAGGCAACAAGTCGGACATCGACGAGGACGACCTGCTGACCTTCTTCGAGCAGGACGACGAGACCCACATCATCGCCCAGCACTGCGAGGACCTGAAGGACGGGCGCGCCTTCGCCGAGGTCGCCAAGCGGGTGTCGCAGAAGAAGCCGATCGTGATGCTGAAGGCCGGGCGCACCTCAGCGGGCGCCAAGGCGGCTAGCTCGCACACCGGCGCGCTGGCGGGCAACGACAAGATCTACGAGGACGTGCTGAAGCAGTCCGGCGTCATCCGCGCCCGCAGCCTGCGCGAGATGCTGGAACTGACCCGCGGCATCCCAGTGATGCCGACGCCCACGGGAGAGAACGTCGTCATCATCACCGGCGCCGGCGGCTCCGGCGTGCTGCTGTCCGACGCTTGCGTGGACAACGGGCTGGAGCTGATGGCGATCCCGCCGGACCTGGACGCCGCGTTCCGCAAGTTCATCCCGCCCTTCGGCGCCGCAGGCAACCCAGTGGACATCACCGGCGGCGAGCCACCGATGACCTACGCCAACACCGTGCGCCTCGGCCTGTCGGACGACCGCATCCACGCCCTGATCCTGGGTTATTGGCACACCATCGTCACCCCGCCGATGGTCTTCGCCCGCCTGATGGTGGAGACGGTCAACGATATGAAGGCCAAGGGCATCTCCAAGCCCGTTGTCGCCTCGCTCGCCGGCGACGTGGAGGTGGAGGAGGCCGCCGAGTACCTCTACGCGCACGGCATCCCCGCCTACGCCTACTCGACCGAGCTGCCGGTTCAGGTGCTGGGCGCGAAGTACAAGTGGGCGCGCGGCGCCGGGCTGATCAAGTAAGGCAGGGATAAAGCGGCACATGAACAAACCAGGAATGCCATGAACATCCACGAGTATCAGGCCAAGGAGCTGCTGCGCGGCTACGGCGTCGCGGTCCTGGAGGGCCACGTCGCCTGGACGCCAGAGGAGGCCGAGCAGGCTGCCACTAAGCTGCCCGGCCCGGTTTACGTCGTGAAGTCCCAAATCCACGCCGGCGGACGCGGCGCCGGCAAGTTCAAGGACGACCCGGACGGCAAGGGCGGCGTCCGCTTGGCCAAATCCCCGGCCGAGGCCCGTGCCGCGGCGGAGGCGATGATCGGCAAGACCCTGATCACCAAGCAGACCGGCCCTGCAGGCCGCCGGGTCAGCCGCGTGTACGTCGAGGCCGGCTGCGCCATTGAGCGCGAGCTTTACTTGTCCCTGCTGGTGGACCGCGAAACCAGCCGCGTGACCATCGTCACCAGCACGGAAGGCGGCATGGAGATCGAGCACGTCGCCGAAACCCAGCCCGACCGCATCATGCGCGTCGCGGTGGACCCGGCTGCGGGCATATCGGGGTTCCACGCCAGGAAGCTGGCCTTTGGGCTGGGCCTGGAGGGCAAGCAGGTCGGCGCCTTCACCAAGTTTGTCACCGCCATGTACAAGGCGTTTATCGAGCTGGACTGCGAAGTCGTGGAGATCAATCCGTTGGTGGTGACGGAGAGCGGGGAGGTCGTCGCGCTCGACGCCAAGGTCAGCTTCGACGACAACGCGCTTTACCGCCATCCCAACCTGGAGCCGCTGCGCGACGAGAGCGAGGAGGATCCTAAGGAGTTAGAGGCGAGCCGTTACAGCCTGAACTACATCTCGCTCGATGGCACCATCGGCTGCATGGTCAACGGCGCCGGGCTGGCAATGGCGACGATGGACATCATCAAGCTGTACGGCGGCAGTCCGGCCAACTTCCTCGACGTGGGCGGCGGCGCCACCAAGGAGCGGGTGACGGCGGCGTTCAAGATCATCCTGTCCGACCCGCACGTCGAGGGCATCCTGGTCAACATCTTCGGCGGCATCATGCGGTGCGACGTGATCGCGGAAGGCGTGGTGGCCGCCGCGCGCGAGGTCAGCCTGGGGGTGCCGCTGGTGGTGCGGCTGGAGGGGACAAACGTGGAGCTGGGCAAGGACATCCTGGCCAAGTCCGGCCTGCCGATCGTGAGTGCCGACAACTTGGCCGACGCCGCCCAGAAGGTGGTCGCCGCCGTGAAGGAGGTCGCATAATGGCCGTGCTGATCGACCAGAACACCCGCGTCATCACCCAGGGCTTTACCGGGGCGCAGGGCACGTTCCACTCGAAGCAGGCCATCGCCTACGGCACCAATGTGATGGGCGGCGTCACGCCGGGCAAGGGTGGCACGCAGCACCTGGGCCTGCCGGTGTTCGACACCGTGGCGCAGGCGCGGGAGGCTACGGGCGCGGACGCGACAGCCATCTATGTGCCGCCTCCCTTCGCGGCGGACGCGATCCTTGAAGCCATAGACGCCGAGATCCCGCTCATCATCTGCATCACCGAGGGCATCCCGGTGCTGGACATGATTCGGGTCAAGCGGGCGCTGTCGGGCAGCAAGTCGCGCCTGGTTGGGCCGAACTGCCCCGGCGTGATCACGCCCGACGCCTGCAAAATCGGCATCATGCCGGGCCACATCCATCGGCGCGGGTCGGTGGGGATCGTCAGCCGCAGCGGCACGCTAACGTACGAGGCCGTCAGCCAAACCACGGCTGCTGGGCTGGGCCAGAGCACCTGCGTCGGTATCGGCGGCGACCCGGTAAAGGGGACGGACTTCATCGAGGTGCTGGAGCTGTTCCTGGCCGATCCCGAGACGCAGAGCATCATCATGATCGGTGAGATCGGCGGGCAGTCGGAAATCAACGCGGCCGAGTTCATCGCGCACTCCAAGAGCAACAAGCCGGTGGTAGGCTTCATCGCGGGTGCAACGGCCCCTCCGGGCCGGCGCATGGGCCATGCTGGCGCCGTCATCAGCGGCGGCAAGGACACCGCGGAAGCCAAGTTCGAGGCCATGCGCAAGGCCGGCATCCACGTCGCCGAAAGCCCGGCAGCGCTGGGCAGCACGATGATCAAAGCTTTAAGCGGCTGAGTATCCGCCGGTGATGCGCAGAAGCGTGCCCGGCACAACAAGGGAGGAGACCACGTCATGTCCATGAGCGCGACAACAGCCAGCAACCCCGAAAACGGCCGCTGGTGGCAACTGGCGTTCGGCGTCATATGCATGATGCTGATCGCCAACCTTCAGTACGGCTGGACGCTGTTCGTCAAGCCGATCCAGGCGGCGCACCACTGGGAAGTCGAGGACATCCAGTTGGCGTTCAGCATCTTCATCGCACTGGAGACCTGGCTCACGCCCGCGGGCGGTGCGCTTGTGGACCTGTTCGGGGCACGCCGGGGACCGAAGTATACCATCGCCCTCGGCGGCCTGATGGTCGGCATCGGCTGGGTCGTCAACTCCTACGCAGACTCCTTGACGCTGCTCTACATTGGCTCGGCGATGACTGGCATCGGCGCCGGGTTCATCTACGCCACCTGCGTCGGCATCGCGGTGCGCTGGTTCCCGGACCGCCGCGGGCTGGCGGTGGGTCTGACGGCGGCGGGCTTCGGCGCGGGCGCGGCCATCACGGTCCTGCCGATCAAGGCCATGATCGAGGGCAGCGGCTACGCGCACACCTTCCTCGTGTTCGGCATCGGCCAGGGAGTGCTGCTGTTCATCGTGGCGTGGCTGCTCCGCATGCCCGAGCGGGGCGAGGTGCCCAGCGCGCCGTCCAAGAAAATCCAGCAGTCCTCCCGCAGCTTCACTCCGCGAGAGGTGCTTGGCACCCCGGTGTTCTGGCTGCTCTACGCGATGTTCGTGATGGTGTCGTCCAGCGGCCTGATAGCGACGGCCCAGTTGGCGCTCATCGCCGCGGACTTCGGCATAGATAAGACCCTGCTGCTGGGCGGCGCGTCCGTGCTAGCGGTGGCGCTGGTGGTGGACAACATAGCCAACGGCGGAGCGCGGCCGTTCTTCGGCTGGGTGTCGGACCAAATCGGGCGCGAGAACACGATGATCATCGCCTTCACGCTGGGCGGCGTGTCCTACCTGCTGCTGGGATCGGTCGGGCACCAGCCCTGGCTGTTCGTGCTGTTCGCGGCGCTGATCTTCTTCACCTGGGGCGAGATTTTTAGCCTGTTCCCGTCCACCTGCACGGACGCCTTCGGCCCGAAGTACGCGACGATCAACACCGCCCTGCTCTACACGGCAAAAGGTACGTCGGCGCTACTGGTTCCCTTCGCTAACATGATCAAGACGGCATCCGGCAGTTGGTACACCGTGTTCCTGGTGGCGGCCCTGATGAACTTCGGCGTGGTGCTGCTCGCGTTGTTCGTCCTCAAGCCGCTGCGCCGGGCACAGGATGCCCGGTCGGACCGGATGCTGACGTCAACCATCGAGGCTGCGCCAGCGGCGGCGATCATGGAGGCTACTGCCACGCCGCAGATGCGGCCGCTCCGCTAGGCTTCGCTTGCGCGGGGGAAAGCCCACTCCTACAGAGCGGTTCTTGAGGCAGTATCTTGCAGCCCTGGTTGGCGTGGCTGCGTCAGCCAGGGCTGCCAAACTGAACGCTGCACTCACCGGGGCAATGGCCACCGCCGCGGAGCGGGGCTACACAGCGGGACCACCAAGTTGCTTGAGTCAAACGTCAACAGCAGGAACGGGCCATGGCGAAGGAAGCGGAACAGGGACAGGCGGCACCGGCTGTGGTGCCGGGCTACGGCGAGGCGGACGATGAGGCTGCGTCGATGAACAAAGCGGCGCACGAAGAGGAAACCCACGGCCGGGCCGGTGTGGCCGACTCCAGCCAGTCGGCCTCGGATGCTCCTGCAAAGGTTGTTCCCGACGCTGCAGGCCCCCTTGGCTACGGCACAACCGAGACAAACGTGAAGCAGCGCATTGCCGAAGCCGCGGCGCGTGAGGGTTCGAAACCACCAGGTCCCGTCTAACACAGATGGCTCTTGTTGGGTTCCGGGGTGGTGGTGAGTTCGTCACGCAACCAAGCCGGCGATGAGGACGCCGAGCAGGGCTTTGCCGCGTCGGCGCGCGTTACGCACGAACTGGAAGAAGCCGAGGTAAAGCGGCAGCTTGTCTTGCGAGATGCCGCAGTGCGGTCGCAGCCAGGAGCGCAACAGCGACCAGAAGCCTTCCATGGTGTTGACGTGGACCTCGCAGAAGCCGTCGCCGTCTTCGTCGCGAGCGTATTCGCCGCGCCCATGGCAGACAGTCTTGTGCCCGGGCGTGGTTCAGAATCCGCCGATTTTGGGTTACACAGACGCGCGGAAACCGCCGGCCCGTGATGGTCGGATTTCGGTTGGAGGGATATCCGTAGCGGGAGGCGGTCAGCCTCCCCGGGTCAAGCGCACTGGAGTTGGAGTGGTCCCAGGCCCAACAGGGTGAGCCAGTGCGGATGGCCCTGGCCGGTCATCAACTCTCGCGGGCTTTTGCCGTTACGTTCGGCACGTCGGCTGCGCATGAAGCGGCGGTGGTTCAAAAAGAACCGCAGCAGGTCGAGATACGAGCCACCCAGGTGGCGGCGCAGCGTAAAGTAGGTGCGCAGCCGCGAGTTCAGGTTCTCCACCAGTGAACTGCTGCGCGGTGTTTGCGCCATGGTCCGGCTCACCGCGTCAAAGAGCGCGTGGAACTTGCATCCCGTCTCCGCTCGGAGCCGGTTCCATCCCTGCCAGTATGCGGACGAGGTGCTGGGCAAGCGGTGCAGCACGCACGCCTCTCGCACGAGGGGTTCGGCGATGGCATGGGTTTGCGCGATGTCGGCCAGTTTCGCATCGAGCACACCGGCGAAGGCGAGCAAGGTGTCGCGCTGGTTCTGCAGCGCAATACGCACCGGGCGGATGCGTCGTGCGTCCTCGGGCTCGCGGCGCGCCAGCTCCTCGACGATGAAGTCGAACAGCACTTGCCGGGTGGCCAGAACCGGCCCGGCCAGGGCCAGAACGTCATGGCGCAGCCACCCGGTGAGCGTTCGGATGTCGCGGGCCAGTTCATGCGCCTGGGTCTCGGTCTGCCGCGCAAGCGCCAGCTGAGTGGCAAGCTCGTCGTCTGGATCTCCTTGGCCGGTGCGGTCGATCTTGGCCCGCAGCTTCTGGCGCCGGGACGTGGCGCCCTTGGCAAGGCGCGCCAGCATGTTGGCGAGGCCTTCGCACTGGCGCTGGATGTGAAACACGTCGCCATGGCACGGCGTGTCGCCCCAGGCCGCCGTCTGCCCGGCGCGCAAGCCTTGCCCCGCATCAGCGATGGTGTAGTCGGGCCGCAGCCCCTGCTCGGCGGCGTTGAGCAGATGCACGCCCCAGGTGTCCGCGTCGCGATGCCGCTCTGCGGCTAGCAGCCTGTCGGAGTGAGGTTACGAGCTATTATCGCGTGCCTGGGCTAATCATGCGTTGCTGGGTGGCACTGGGACGGTTTCTCGCGGTCGAACTTGCTGACTGAGGAGTATGGTGGCCAAAATGGCACCGCGGCGACGCGCGGCGGTGCCAATCTAAGCCCAAATCGTGGGCTTCCGCCTCAGTTTGTGGCCGCAAGGACGAACATCCGCTTCATGTTCCAAGCCACGGTCACGAGGCTCCACTCGCCGCGGACACGGTCGAGCCCGCGGAGCAG
>JAABUV010006241.1_pt1 | contig 13078 bp, 9 predicted proteins | sample 5559971 | NCBI WGS metagenome assembly JAABUV01 (sample SAMN10711881, study PRJNA513362) | rock metagenome | isolation source: Antarctica rocks | place: Antarctica: Victoria Land, Knobhead nord | collected 2015-12-19
TAAAAGGATGGCAGAGAAGGAGGCTAGATACTCAATGCACTCTAGAACGCACTCTTCATTTCTGTGGATAATTGAGCTGTAATGGCAGAATTAATCGAAAGCCATGCGTCCTGAAATTTAAAGTGCGAGATAGAATATCTGGTTCCCAGAGCGCAATGGAAGAACCCGGATTAAGAGAGGCAAATGCACGCAGTCGGAAGGTATCTGCAATGAGCCCCCTTGGCTCTGCTACAGTACTCGCTGCTGCTGTCCTTTATGATTGTGCCGCGTGCCTTGACCTACTGTACCTTACGGGTACCGTTCCGTCTTCTAGCCGTGACCCTCGGACGGGCAGTTTCAACGGTCAAGGTCGGGCTTACGGATCACTAACTGGAACTATCGTTGTATGCAAAACCTTGTACGTTTTTTAGGATTTGCCGAGAGCCCCACCAAAATTAGTGGTAAATCTCCAAAAGTGCAAAATAAGAAAACAGAAATTGTAAAATCAACCTCACTGCCCCTCCTCATGCCGTAGCATTAGGAATTGAAGTTATACCCACCTGCCATGGCCCTCAGAAGATTCACTGTTCCTTCTTCTGCTACTGCTCCTCCTGCTGTCACTCGTTCCAGGAAAAGAGCGGCATTCAAGTCACTCAGCAAGCTCAGTTTGACTCTTAGATCATCTGAATCATCTGAAGTTTCAGAGATTGATAGAAGTGTTCTTTCTATCCTGACTGCTGCTGCTGCCGTCGTGATTGTGATCTTCTCGCCGTCGCCTTCGTCGTCATCGCCGTCGCCGTCCCTCCCTTTTGAACGATTTCGACGATCGATCAGTTCAGACGATTCAGAGACTCAGAAGTTCTATCGTAGTGTGCGAACTTCACATGACGAGACTCAGACTTCTGATGTAGTTCATCAATGATATCAGCTGCATTCAAAAACTTCGTCAGTCATAGAGATTGATTCAAATACTTGATCAGATAGCGAAGCTTCTTCATCAATTTCTTCGTCAGTTTCTTCGTCAGTTTCTTCATCAGTTTCTCGATCAGTCTTTTTGTCAGTTTCTTCATCAGTTTCTCGATCAGTTTCTCAGTCAGTTCAGAAGTCGAAGAAGAAACGAGAAAGCAAAGCTTTCAAAGCTGTCATCGTTCTCATCATCATCGTCATCATCGTTCTCATCATAGTATTCTCAAAGTCTTTTGTCTTAGAGCTTGCTGTTTCAGAGTCTTTTATTTCAGAGTCTTTTGCTTCAAAGTCTTCTGTCTTAGAATCTTCTGTTTCAAAGATGATTTCATACTCAATGAACTGTCAGCTTCTTTATGAGATTTCAAGCATACACGATGAAATCTTGCAGTGTATCAATGATAATTTCAACAGCAATTTAAATCTTGAACTCTTAAGCTTCAGACATGTTACGAGCGTATCAAGGCTGAATAGAGCTAGTCAAGATCTTTAGTCAAGATCTGACTCAGTCTTTATTTTCTTTCTTCAACATCTTTTTGTTCAACATCATCTTTCTTTCTACATCACATTCTACTCATGTCACAAACACATTTTCTTCAAACTTAGCGCAGTCTCTAAATATTACTTAAATAGAAGCTTTTGTACTCATCTTCTTCTGTATTCTTAATATTCAGTTATAGCTATTTCTAAAGATCAAGCATTATCAACTCTGATCTTCACTGATTGTATCATCTAGGCACAATTCTGACATTATATTAAGAATTCGTTAATCACACGATACTGATTTCATTATTCATTCAACCAACTCGTACAGACGAATCGAGTCTAAAGAAATTTGTTTACCTGATGATTCAATCTTGAAAGACAAGAACAACATCAGAGAATTCATAAAATCAACGAAAACATATGATCATTAAATTGCTAGAAGATCTATCGCTCATTCAGTATGCATTCATTCAAAATCGATTAATAGAATCTACGATAAAGAATCTTCGTGAATTGCTAGAGAATCAAATCGATCAAGAGAATTATAATAAAGAATCTTCGTGAATTGCTTCAAGATTAATCACTTTCACAAACATCTTTTTTGTTGAACAAACATTCGTCTTTCTTTATAAAATCACTGAGCTTCGTTCTTCATTCAGTTCAAATCAATTCTCATCTTCTTCACTATGATATTTAAGAACACATTTGATAAAGATCAAGCTTTCGCTGACTTCTTGCAATGAACACGTTCACAAGCTTTCTTTTTTATCGTTGACTCACAACACGCTTCTTCATTTATTGCTTTCGACGAATCAAACGCTGAAATCACTATACTTGATAATATAAAAGTATGAAAGAAACATATCTATGATTTTAATAGAGAAACAGATCATCTCGTCGAGATGAAACAACGAGACAAGAGCGAAATTCAACAGTTGAAAGCAAAACTACAAGCTTTCACTGCTATCACAGTCAATATAATTATCACTGCTTTCTTGATTGTCATTTACTTCGAACGATCTAAATATCACAAAATACTTGATTCTTTGATGTTCACTGATGAAAAGAATTCTACTTGAGAGAACTAATCTCTTGACATATGAAAGAAGCTAGCAATGAACGTTGACATCTTTTCAAATGAACTCTACAAGCTGAGCTACATTAACTCTCAACTAGCAGATGACATCATCAAAGTCACTCAAGTCAGACGCGATCTCAACTGTGATAATCTCTATCTGACTGTCAATGAACTTCTAGAGAAACTAGCTCAATCGTTTCATGACTCTGATAAGAAAGACAACTATCGTAGAGAATATATTAATCTGATTCAAGAATCAAAGAAATTCAGCGATTTCTTTAATCAGTTTCAACAACTATACATTTATCTAAAGAATAAAATAAATTCTCGTCTTCAAATCTTTTGAACAGCTCAGATGAAGTTGCTCATCAAGCTATCAGATATTCAAAACTATCTGATTCACTTGAACAATGAACATAAAGCAGTTCAAGAGATCAAGAACAAACTACTCAAACGTGATGATTCAAAGATCATCATTTCTAAAGCAACTATTGCTGTTCAATCTTCTGCTTTGAAGTCTGACTGATCAAAGTCACGCAGCGCAGTTTTGACTAGCATCAAGAATGCAAACGTTCTAGTCGAAATCTGTTTTGTATGTCACAAATCAGATCATAGTTTCAGAGAATGCTTGAATCGATTTATCAAAGTCAATGCAGTTGACAAGAACTACGATTATTTTGAACTCGATACTGAATCAGAGTTCGAGTCAAAAAACTAGTCATCTCTTCAACAATCACTAAAGTGAAGATTATATCTTTGTGCAATCTAGACGAAATTCTATCGAAAGAGAATTACTTTGATAAGTCGTTTCTAGTCGATGCTCTTCTCATCTCGCAGAACAAATCATTCAATCTTCGCTCTTTGATAGACAGTGATTCAGCCGTCTATATGATCATACATATCAATCTAGTTAATAAAGTATGTAAAGAGCTAAAAATTCAACCTATATCACTGACAAAAGAGAAGTTAATAAAAGAATATGATGAAAAGATATTTAAGAAAACTATCACTCATAAAATTCTATCGAATCTCATCATTGAAAGTCATAAGAAATTGACTGTTTCTATGTTGATAGTTGACATCGATCATCACGAAGTCATATTAGAAAAATCATGAATGAACAAAAATGAAATATTACTGAATATGCAAATTGACATCATCGTTTTTTTGAATCAATTAAATACTTTCATTTCGATTTTTTCGATTTCTTTCAATTCAAAGCACTTAAGTTGATCATGATCAACTTCGTCTACTTCTATCTTTCAGTCAAAGATTTCTAAAATGCTCAAACGATCTGTTTCAACTACGATTCAGAAAGAGTCATTCTCAATTCAAAGCATAAACGTCACTTCGTTCAAAACACTGTTGAATCGCTCAAAGAAGAATCAGACTAAAGTATTCGCTCTATTCATGAAGAATATTGATAGAAAAATCATGTACAACACTCAGTATGATTTAAACGCTTTGAATGTCTCTTTCATCAAGAAAACTACTCAGAATTTGAAAGTTATTAAAGTCAAGCTGTCTTCAGAATATCATGATTTTCTAGATGTTTTTGATCGAGTTCAATTGAATAAACTATCTTCAAATCGCTTCTACGATCATAAAATCGAGCTGACTAGTGATTCAACTTCTTCTCATTGTCAAGCATATCAAATGTCTTCTCTCAAGCTTCTGAAAGTAAAGAAGTATTTGAACAAGAACTTGTCAAAGAAATTCATCACTTCAAGTCAAGCTTTCTACTTGTCACTCGTTTTATTTGCTCTCAAAGCAAATGAAGATCTTCGCTTCTGCATGAATTATCACAAGCTAAACGTCATTTTCAAGCGAAATAGATATTTGCTATCTTTAACAAACGAGATCATCAATAAGATAGCAGATTGCAAGCATCTGACTAAAGTGAATATTATATCAGCATTCAACAAACTTTGAATGCATCTTGATAACGAGAATTACATCACTTTTATCACTGCTCTAGAAGCATATAAATATTGAGTGCTACTCTTTGAATTAACTAATGAATTGATCTTCTTTCAGCAATATATGAACGATGTTTTATGAGAATTTCTGAATGACTTTTGTCAAGCTTATCTGAATAATATTCTCATCTATAGCAAAATCAGAAAGAAACATAGAAATCACGTCAGACTAGTGCTAAGACAACTACGCGAAGCTGAACTACAGATAGATATTCGAAAGTGCGAATTCAATGTAAAGAAGACAGTCTTTCTAGAAGTCATTGTATCAGAACAAGATCTTCGCATGAATTCAAGCAAGATGATCATCATAGTCAACTGAACTACTTCAATTAATTTGAAAGAAATTCAGAGCTTCGTGAAATTTGTGAACTTCTATCGTCGTTTCATTAGAGACTTCTTCAAGCTAGTCAAATCGTTCATTCAATTGACTAGAAAAGACACGTCTTTTGTTTGAAACAAAGTCTGCGTTCAAGCTTTCAGAAATCTGAAGAAACAGATCAGTTTCGCTTCAGTTCTTCGTCATTTTGATCTCAAACGTCAGACTATTTTGAAAATCAATGCATTGAACTATGTAAAAGGTGAAATACTGTCTCAGTACAACGATGAAAGTGTACTTCATTTGATGATCTTCTACAGCAAAAGCATGATTCTTGCTGAAATCAACTATCATATCTATGACAAGAAATTGCTGATCATTATTCGTTGTTTCAAACATTGATGACTTGAGCTGAAATGTACTGAATTACTCATTCAGATATTCATCAATCATCAAGCTCTAAAGATCTTCATAAAAAACAAACAGCTGAGTCGATGTCAAGTCAACTATCTGAACATTCTATCGAAGTTCAATTTTCAGATCATCTTTAGATCAGACAAAATGAACACTAAAGTCGATGCGCTAATTCAAATGTCTCTAGTGAACGTCTCTGAATCAGCTAAACGACTTAAAGATTACTTTCAAACTATTCTTATCTCTGATAGAGTTGATATTCTATTTATTGACTTGAAATTAAACGCAAATTCGAAATCAGAAGTCAATCTCTATCAGAAAGTATGATTAGTCAATCAAATGAATGAGTTTTGCAGCGAATATAGACAAGCTAAAAACGACAACAAGCTCAAGATTCATAGCACTAAGATGAAGAACTGCAAAATTATTGATGACGTTCTATTTAGAAAAAGATTACTTTGAGTTCTTGAAAACATACACACGAAACTACTACAAGAAGTGCATGATCAATCTTTCATCTTTCACTTTAAAAATAAATGAACTATTGATTTAGTTCAACGCTTCTACTATTGATCAGATCATCGAGCTACTATCAGACAGTACATTCGAAACTGTTAAATCTGTCAACGAAGCAAAGTTTCTAGAAATGCAATTAACGAACTTCATCAACCTCTATTTATCTCACTAGAACGATGAAAAGATATAGCTATGAACTTCATAACTGAGCTATTTTTGCTGAAGAACTATAACGTCATTTGCATAATCATATGTCATCTCTTCAAAGAACATCACTATGTTTTCTGTCATTGAGAAGACGATGACATCTCAGTTGAAGAGACAGTCTGAATTATGCTATGAAATGTTTATCGACTGCACGATATATTCAGTTCTATTGTTTCAAATAGAGACTCTCAATTCATATTCATCATGTGAAAGAGTCTTTGTAAGCGACTACGAATTATCGCTAGTCTATTCACTGCTTATCATTCTGAGATCAATAATCAAACAGAGTGAGTCAATCAAGACGTTGAACGCGAACTCAGAATCTACTGTAATTACATGCAGAATGATTGAGCTAAATGAATATCTATGATTGAGTTCAGTGACAATGTCAATACATTCTCGATTATCTCAATGATTTCTTTCTACTTCAATAAAGAATTTCACTCTTGAATAAGTTTTGATTCAGATACAACTGACTATGAAATCACGTGTGAACGAATTGAAGCTAGAAAGCAGATGATATTGTCATTTGAATGAAAGAGTTACTGAACTTCGATCGTCAACAATTGAAAAAGACTAAGCTGATCATCGAAGTTCAGATTAATAAACATAAACGAGACGTCATCTACAAGATAAATGATCAGATCTGACTATCTTTCTGAAACGTTAAAATCACAAGATCATGCAAGAATTTGAAAGATAAACAGCTAGATTTCTATTCAATCATTGTCAAAGTCGAGACTTTCTATCATCTTCGTCTATCTACAAGCATGAAGCATATACACTCGATGTTCAGCTCTAAGATACTATGATTGTATTCAAATGACTCTTTGTCAGATCAGCATATCAAATCATTCAGATCAATCACTATTAAAGACGAAAAACATTGAAAGATAAATGATGTCAGAATCGTGTCTAAATGAGTCAATCAGCGAAAGTCAGAATTGAATAGTGCTTGATCTTTAGAGATAGCTATAACTGAATATTAAGAATACAGAAGAAGATGAGTACAAAAGCTTTTATTTAAGTAATATTCAAAGACTGCGCTAAGCTCGAAGAAAATGTGTTTGTGACACAAGTAGAATGTGATGTAGAAAGAAATATGATGTTGAACAAAGAGATGTTGAGAAAAGAAAATAGAGACTGAGTCAAATCTGAGCTAGAGACACTGACTAGCTTTATTCAGTCTTGATACGCTTGTAACAGAATCGACGATAAAGAATCTTCGTGAATTGTTTGAGAATCACTCAAAAAACTCATAAATCAAAAATATTTCTCTAATCAACAACATTCTTTCCTGAAGATTAAACACTTGATCATATGTCTTCATTAATACTGTCGAGCATCATCATTCGCTTGATTTCGTTCTTTCTTCAAATTTCATCATGTCAAAACGTTCATCTATCGAAAAACGTTTCAAAGAATTTTGAAGTCGCTTTTCTCAAATCTCTGAGACTGATTCATTGAAACTCTCTAGTGCTGAATCATTCATCAATGAAGACGATGAGTCATTCGCTGAAACAGTAATACTCTCTGTTTCTATCGAAAACTGAAAGACTCGATGCATGATTCTCGACAGAGAAACAGATCGACTCAACGAGCTGAGTAAACAACGAGACGACGAAATCAAAGAGTTGAAGACTAGACTTCAAACTAAAGAAATCACTTCTTCTGATTTCATCTACTCTGAGCGTTCTAGATCTCAGAAAATACCTGATTCTTTCTGATTTACTGACGAAAAGAATTCTACTTGGAAAAACTGATACGACAAAATTCAGAATAAACTAGAGATCAACGTCGATCTCTTTTCAAATGAACGAGTCAAACTGAGCTATGTACATTTCAGATTATTCGATGACGCAGCTGATGTCGCTCAATCTAGACGCGAACGTGACTGTGTCAATCTCTATAAGATCGTCGATGATCTTTTGAAAGAACTAGCTGAGTTGTTCAATGATTCAGATAAGAAAGTCAACTTTCGTAGAAAATACTACAACTTGATTCAAGAATCAAAGAAGTTCAGCGAGTTCTACACTCAGTTTCAACAATTATCTTTCTATCTGAAGTATCACGAAAAGCAACTAATCGTCGATCTAAAAGATAAAATAAATCCTTGTCTTCGATTCATTTGAATAGATCAATTAGTTCAACCTGATTCTCTCAAAGAGATTCATTTCTACCTGATTCATTTGAATAATGATCAGCGAGTCATTCAAGAAATCAAGAACAAAGTCAATCTCATCAAACACGTCGATGATCTGTCAAAGATCATCTTTCATAAAGCTGTTGTTACTCAGTCAGTCAATCATTCAAAACCTGATCATCTAAAGTTGCGTGACGCGATTTTAACTAGCGTCAAAGAAGCAGACGTTCTAGTCGAAACCTGTTTCATATGTCATAAATCAGATCATAGCTTTAGAGAGTGCTCTGATCGACCTATCAGAATCAATGCAGTGAACAATGAATACGATTGTTTCGAATTCGATTTCAATTCGAATTTCGATTCAAAAAACTAGTCATCTCTTCAAAAGTCATTGAAGAAATAGAGATTATATCTTTGTGCAAACTAGACGAAATTCTATCAGAAGAAAATTACTTTGAAAAGTCGTTTCTAATTGATGCTCATCTCATCTCGCAGAATCAATTCTTCAGTCTTCGTTCGCTAATAAACAGTGATTCAATCGCTTATACGCTCATACATGCTAATCTAGTCAATAGAGTATGCAAGAAACTAGAAATTCAATCTATATCTCTGACAAAAGAGAAGCTAATAAGAGATTATGATAAAAAGATATTTAAGAAGATTATCACTCATAAAATTCTATTCAATCTCATCATCGAAAGTCATAAGAAATTGACTGTATCAATGTTGATAGCTGATATCAATCATCATGAAGTCATATTGAGTAAGCTCTGAATGAACAAAAACGAAATATTACTGAATATGCAAAACGACGTCATTGTTTTTTCAAATCAATTGAATACTTCTATTTTGATTTTTTCGATCTCTCTCAATTCAAAGTACTCAAGTTGATCGCGATCAACTTCGTCTTCTTTAATCACTCAGACTAAGATCTCTATGATGCTCAAATGACTTGTTTCAATCACTGCTCAGAAAGAGTCATTCTCAATTCGAAGCATAAACGCAGCTTCGTTCAAAACACTGTTGAATCATTCAAAGAAGAATCAGACTGAAGTCTTTGCTCTATTCATGACAGACATCAATAGAGAAATTGCGTACAATACTCAGTGCGATTTGAACGCTCTAAACATCTCTTCAATCAATGAAACGACTCAGAATTTGAAAGATATTAAAGCGAAGCTGTCATCAAAATATCATGAGTTTCTAGATGTTTTTGATCGAGCTCAATTGAATAAACTATTTTCTCATCGCTTCTATGATCATAAAATTGAGCTCATCAATGATTCAACGCTTTCTTGCTGCTGAGTTTATTGAATGTTCTCTGTCAAACTTCTGAAGATAAAGAAGTACTTAAATGAGAATCTGTTGAAGAGATTCATCACTTCTAGTCAGACTCTCTATTTCTCTCTCGTTCTATTCATTCTCAAAGCAAATAAAGATCTTCGATTCTGCGTGAACTATTGAAAGCTAAATGTCATTTTCAAAAGAAATAGATATTCTCTATCGTTGATAGACGAGATCATTGATAAAATAGTGAGTTGCAAGCATCTGACTAGATTGAACATCATATCAGCATTCAACAAACTTTGAATGCATCTTGATAACGAGAATTACATCACTTTTATCACTGCTTTAAAAGCATATAAATACAAGATGCTATCATTCAAACTGACTAATGAATCGATCTTCTTTCAGCAATATATGAATGATGTTTTATGAGACTTTCTGAACGACTTTTGTCAAGTCTATCTAGATAACATTCTCATCTATAGCAAAATGAGAAAGAAACATAGAGATCACGTCAAACTAGTATTGAGTCAACTACGCGAAGCTGAACTGCAGATGAATATTCGAAAATGCGAATTCGATGTACAAGATGATGCAATAAAGTATTCAAAATAATCATTGTATCACAATTGCATTATATGTGAACATCAACAAAGATGCAAATATTTACATATAAGAGCAATAACGTCAAATACATATAAAAAATGTTAAGTGATTGAAATTATAATATACATCTAATCATGAAAGTGACTGTCATCAATTTTTTTAAGATTTGATTCACTTGACGCTTCTGCAGTTAATGTGTTTGTTGAGTGACATGTTTTAATTGATCATAGAATCTCTGCGTAAATTTAATCATCAAAACTTTGCAATCACACATAATAATCAATACTGAGTTAAATCTGATTATTAGTAACTTCATTTATAGTTCTGAACTAAATCTTTTTAATAAATCAATAAAAATCGAATACGATAGAACGCGCATAAAGATAGATATAAAGATTTATGTAATAAGTTACGTTGATTTTATGTTGATCTTCTACGTTGTATGATGATCATTTTGAATACTTTGTTGCATCATCTCGTAGAAGAGACTGTCTTTCTAGAAGTCATCGTATCAGAACTAAATCTTCGTATGAATTCAAGCAAAGTGACAGTCATAGTCAGCTGAATTACTTTGATCAATCTAAAAGAAATTCAGAGCTTTGTGAGATTTGTTAACTTCTATCGTCGTTTCATTAAGAACTTCTCGAAGCTAGTCAAATCATTCATTCAGCTGACTAGAAAGAACACATCTTTTGTTTGAAACAAGATCTGTGTTCAAGTCTTTGACAATCTAAAGAAACAAGTCAGCTCAATCTCAGTACTTCGTCACTTCGATCTCAAACGACAAGCTATTCTGAAGATCGATGCTTCAGACTATGTAAAAGATGAAATACTATCTCAGTATGATGACAAGAAAGTTCTTCATTCGATGATCTTCTACAGTAAAAGCATGATTCTCGCTGAAATCAATTATCACATCTATGACAAGAAATTGCTAGTCATTATTCGATGCTTCGAACACTGATGACTCGAGCTAAAGTGCATTGAACTACTCATTCAGATATTCATCAATCATCAAGCTTTGAAAATCTTCATGAAAAATAAACAGTTGAGTCAATGACAAGTCAACTATCTGAACATTCTGTCAAAGTTCAACTTTCAGATCATCTTTAAATCAGGCAAAATGAATACTAAAGTCGATGTTTTAACTCGAATGTCTCTAGCAAACGTTTCTGAATCAGCTCAATGACTTGAAGATTGTTTTCAGACTATTCTGATTCTCGATAGAGTCAATGTTTTACTCGTTGAATCAAAAGCAAATCTCTATCAGCGAATGCATATGATCAATCAAACGAATGAGTTCTGTGATGAATATAGACAAGCTATGAACGAGAATAAGCTCAAATTTCATATCACTAAATTAAAGAACTGCAAAATCATTGACAGCGTTCTCTTTAGAAAAGACTTACTGTGAATTCTCGAGAATATGCATACGAAACTGCTACAGAAAATTCATGATCAGCTCTCAATCTCTCACTTTGACAATAGATGAACTATTAATCTAATTCAACGATTCTACTATTGATCAGATCATCGAGTCACAGTCAGACAGTACATTTGAAACTGTCATGCCTGTTAGCGAAGCAAAGTCTCTAGAAATAGCATCAATGAACTTCATCATTCTTTACTCATTTCACAAGAACGCTGAAAAGATATAGCTATGAACTTCATTACTGAGCTATTTCTATCAGAAGACTATAACATCATTTGCACAATCATATGTTGTCTCATCAAAGAACGTCACTATGTTTTCTGTCATTGAGAAGATGATGACATTTCAGTTGAAGAAACGGTTTGAATCATGCTATGAAACGTTTATCGACTGCATGATCTACTCAGTTCTATTGTTTCGAACAGAGACTTTCAATTCATATCAACTATGTGAAAGAGTCTTTGCAAGCGACTGAGAATCACAGCTAGTTTATTCACAGTCTATCATTCAAAGATCGACAATCAGACGAAACGAGTCAATCAAGACGTTGAACGCGAACTTAGAATTTACTGCAATTACATGCAGAACGACTGAGTTAAATGAATATCTATGATGAAATTCAGCGACAATTTCAATATCTTCTCAATCATCTCAATGATCTCTTTCTACTTCAATAAAGATTTTCACTCTCGAATGAGTTTCGATTCAGATATGACTGACTATGAAATCACTTGTGAACGACTGAAAGCTAGAAAAGCAGATGATATTGTCATTCAAATGAAAGAGTTACTGAGCTTTGATCATCAACAATTGAAAAAGACGAAACTGATCATCGAAGCACAAATCAATAAACATAGATGAGACGTCATCTATGAAGTAGAAAACTGAGTTTGACTATTCTTCAGAAACGTCAAAATCACGAGATCATGCAAAGATTTGAAAGACAAACAACTAGATTTGTATCAGATCACTGTCAAAGCGAGAGTTTTCTATCATCTTCTTCTATCAGTCAGCATGAAGCATCTGCATTCAATGTTCAGCTCGAAGCTACTGCAATCGTATTTAGAAGACTCTCTATCAGAACAGCATGCAGAATTTCTCAGACTCATTATTATTGATGATGATGACGATGAACACTGAAAGATAGATGACATTCTGAACTTCAGACGTTATCGAGATCAAATACAGTACAAGATCAAATGAAAAGATCTAGATAGAGACGATGAATGATACTATGTTGATAAAGATGAATTCGATGACTTCGAGAAAGTTTTGAATGAATTTCATACGCTATACTCAAGAAAGTCACGCTAGTATCGAAATAACTCAATAAGAAAGCAAGCAAATGAGCGACATTCATGTGAACATGAATTTTCAAAGAGAAGAGTAATGTTACGAGCGTATCAAGACTGAATAGAGCTAGTCAATGTCTTTAGCTCAGATCTGACTCAGATCTGACTCAGTCTCTATTTTCTTTTCTCAACATCTCTTTGTTCAACATCATCTTTCTTTCTACATCACATTTTACTCGTGTCACAAACACATTTTCTTCAAACTTAGCGCAGTCTCTGAATATTACTTAAATAAAAGCTTTTGTACTCATCTTCTTCTGTATTCTTAATATTCAGTTATAGCTATCTTTAAAGATCAAGCACTATTCAACTCTGACTTT
>JAABUV010006242.1_pt1 | contig 13078 bp, 11 predicted proteins | sample 5559971 | NCBI WGS metagenome assembly JAABUV01 (sample SAMN10711881, study PRJNA513362) | rock metagenome | isolation source: Antarctica rocks | place: Antarctica: Victoria Land, Knobhead nord | collected 2015-12-19
GAATTTGCACTTTCAAATATTCATCTGCAGTTCAGCTTCACGTAGTTGACTCAATACTAGTTTGACGTGATCTCTATGTTTCTTTCTCATTTTGCTATAGATGAGAATGTCATCTAGATAAACTTGACAAAAGTCGTTCAGAAAGTTTCATAAAATGTCATTCATATATTGCTGAAAGAAGATTGATTCATTAGTCAGTTTGAATAATAACATCTTGTATTTATATGCTTCTAAAGCAGTGATAAAAGTGATGTAATTCTCATTATTGAGATGCATTCATAGTTTGTTGAACGCTGATATGATGTTCAATCTAGTCAGATGCTTGTAACTCATTATTTTATCAATGATCTCATTTATCAGCGATAGAGAATATTTATTTCTTTTGAAAATGACATTTAGCTTTTGATAGTTCATGCAGAATCGAAGATCTTCATTTGCTTTGAGAGCAAATAGAACAGAGAAGAAATAGAGAGTTTGACTAGAAGTGATGAATTTCTTCAGCAGATTCTCGTTTAAGTACTTCTTTACTTTCAGAAGTTTGACAGAAGACATTTGATAAACTCGACAGCAAAAGAGCATTGAATCACTGATGAGTTCAATTTTATAATCATAGAAGCAATGAAAGAATAGTTTATTTGATTGAACTCAATCAAAAACATTTAGAAACTCATGATATTTTGATGACAGCTTCGCTTTAATATCTTTCAAATTCTGAGTCATTTCATTGATTAAAGAGATGTTTAGAACGTTCAAATTGCACTGAGTATTGTACGCGATTTTTCTATTAATGTTCATCATGAATAGAGCAAAAACTCTCATCTTGTTCTTCTTTGAATGATTCAACAGTGTTTTGAATGAAGTTGCGTTTATGCTTCAAATCAAGAATGACTCTTTCTAAGCAGTGATTGAAACGAGTCGTTTGAGCATCATAAAGATCTTAGTCTGAGTGATTGAAGAGAGCGAAGTTGATCGCGATCAACTTGAGTGCTTTGAATTGAGCGAGATCGAAAAAATTGAAATAGAAGTATTCAATTGATTCAAAAAAACAATGATGTCATTTTGCATATTCAGTAATATTTCGTTTTTATTCATTCAGAACTTACTCAATATGACTTCATGATGATCAATATCAGCTATCAACATTGATACAGTTAATTTCTTATAACTTTCGATGATGAGATTGAGTAGAATTTTATGAATAATGATTTTCTTAGATATCTTCTCATCATAATCTCTTATTAGCTTCTCTTTTGTCAATGATATAGATTAAATTCTCAGTTTCTTGCATACTTTATTGACTAGATTAAAATGTATGATTGTGTAAACGACTGAATCACTGTCTATTAGAGAACGAAGACTGAAAGATCAATTCTGAGAGATGAGATGAGTATTAATTAGAAACGACTTTTCAAAGTAATTCTCTTTCAATAGAATTTCATCTAGTTTGCACAAAGATATAATCTTTATTTCTTCAATGACTTTTGAAGAGATGACTAGTTCTTTTGAATCGAAATTTGAATTGAAATCAAAGCGATCATATTTCTTGTTCACTGCATTAATTCTAGTAGATTGATCAAGACATTCTTTAAAGCTATGATCTGATTTATGATATATGAAACAGCTTTCAACTAGAATGTTTGCTTCTTTGACGTTAGTTAAAATCGCGTCGTGCGACTTTAGCTGATCAGACTTTGAATAATCAACTGACTGAGTGACAATAGTCGCTTTATGAAAGATAGTCTTAGAAAGATCATCAACATGTTTGATCTTGTTCTTGATCTTTTGAATGACTCGCTGATCATTATTCAAATGAATCAAATAGAAACGAATTTCTTTTAGAAAATCAGATTGAACTAGTTGATCTATTCAAATAAATCAAAGACGAGAATGAATTTTATCTTTCAGATCAATGATCAGTTGCTTCTTGTGATAGTTTAGATAGAAAGATAAACATTGAAACTGAGTATAAAATTCATTGAATTTCTTGAATTCTTGAATCAAGTTGTAGTATTCTTTATGAAAGTTGACTTCTTTATTCAAGTCATTGAACAACTGAGTTAGCTCTTTCAAAAAATTGTCGACGATTTTATAAAGATTGACACAGTCTCGTTCGCATCTAGCTTGAGTGATTTTAACTGTGTCATCAAATAATCTAGAATGTATATAGCTCAATTTGACTCGTTCATTAGAAAAGAGATCAACATTGATCTTTAGTTTATTCTGAATTTTTCCGTATTAGTTCTTTCAAGTAGAGTTCTTTTCATCAGTAAACAGCGAAGAATCAGATATTTTTTGAAATCTAGAACGCTTAAAGTAGATGAAATCAGAAGAAGTGTTTTCTTTAGCTTAAAGTTTAGTCTTCAACTCTTTGATTTCGTCTTCTTGTTGTTTATTTAACTCGTAGAGTTGATCTGTTTCTTCATTAAGAACTAGACTTTGAGCCTTTCAAATTTCGTAGAACACGAAGAGTATCATCATTTCAATGAATGATTCGTCATCTTCATGAATAAATGATGCAGCACTTGATGATTTCGTTCGTAATTTCAATGAATCAGCATCAGAGATCTGAGAGAAACGATTTCGAAATTCTTTGAAATGCTCTTCAGTAGATGAATGACTAGACATGATGAGATTTGTTTGAAAAAGAAAGATTGAACGAGTGATGATGCTCAACGATTGAAGAAGAAAGACGTATAGAGTGATGTTTAATCTTCAACAAAGAAGATAAGATTTGTTTGTTGATTTGATTGATTCTTTAGCAAACAACGAAGATTCTTTATCATTGAATCTATCAATTGATTTAATTCTTGAGTAATTCACGAAGATTCTTTATCATGATTCTTGTAATTGAGTGAACTTTGCGTACTTAATGAGCAATAAGTAGTCTAGCAATTCAAACAGTCTTGTCGTTGATTCTATTCAACTCTCTAATGTTGTTTTATCTTTCAATTATCGTTGATCATCAGATAAATGAATTTCTTTAAACTTGTTCTGTCTAGATGAGTATGTTGAATGAGTAATGAGATCAGTATCATGTGATTAACGAATTCTTAATATAATGTCAGAATCATGTCTAGATAATACAATTGATAAAGATTAGAGTTGATAGTGCTTGATCTTTAGAGATAGCTATAACTGAATATTAAGAATACAGAAAAAGATTGATACAAAAGCTTCTATTTATGTAATGTTCAGAAACTGCATTAAACTTGAAAGAAATATGTTTATGACATGAGAAGAATGTGATGTAGATGAACAAGATGTTGTTGAAAGAAAAGAATGTTGGGAAAGAAAAAGAAGTTGAGTCATATCTGAGTCAGATCTCGACTAGATTGTTGACTAGTTTTAATCATTACACAGAAAACTTGTTAGCATTTACTGCAAATTGATTAAAACTTCAGTCTTGATACATTTGTAACATCTTCTTGATCAACTTTTATTGACTGCAGTTCAAATTTATCTTCTGACAATAGCATCTGATGCTGATATAGCTTTCAATCATCATTTGCTTTAACTGACTTAACGTTTGACATTCTGATCAGCATGTCAACTTTCAGATTCTGTTTTTCCGACTGATATATGATCTTGAAGTTATATTTAAATAACTTCTCAGCTCATTTAGCTTGTCATCTGATCAGTTCTTTGATGATCATGAAGTACTTCAAATTCAGATGATCAATGAAGATCTTGATTGAAATATTCATACATTTTAATTCAAGATGTCAATGTTTCAAACAGCAAATAATGATCAGCAGTTCTTTGTCATAAATCTTGTAGTTGCATTCTGCGAAAATCATGTTCTTGCTATAGAAGATCATTGAATGTAGAATGTCTTCATCGTCATACTGAGATAATACTTCGTCGTTTACATAGTTCAAGAAGTTCGTTTTCAGAATAGCTTTTCTAATCAAGTTGAAATGCTTCAGAATGAGAATTGTTGTCATCTGTTACTTTAGTTCTTCAAAGATCATCTGACAGATCTTTGTTCATTCAAAGAAATGATCTTTTTGAGTCAGCTTTATCATGAGTTGAACAATTTTTGAGAAGTTCTTTATGAATCATCAATAGAAATTGCAGAAGTCAATGAAGATCTGCACATGAGTTAATGATTGTAACACTTTTCAGCTTCGAATCACATCTACTTTTCAAAAGTTCATTCACAGATCATTAATAAATATCAGTAGTTTTAAAAACGAGATTTTCTGAATCTTGAATTCATACTTGTCAATGTTCATCTGTAAATCAGCTTCACGAAGCTTGTTTAACACTTCTTTCATGTGAGTTTTATGTTCTTTCAATGTTTTACTGTAAATGAGAATATTATTCAGATATGTCTGACAGAACTTATGCAGACAGTCAAATAACACATCGTTGATATAGTGCTGAAAGAACGCAGATTCATTGATTAATTTAAAGAGCATTACTCTATACTTGTAAATGTCAAAGAAAGTAACAAAAGTGATTAAATCTTCACTTTCTGAACTCATGCGCAGTTTATTGAACGTGATGATAATGTTGAGTCAAGTCAGATACTTACTGTCTTGAATTTAAGTTAATACTTCGTTTATCAAGAGTATTGAATAACGATTTCTTTTAATCAGAGCATTCAGTTTTCAATAGTTCATGCAAAAGTGAAAACTATTATCTTTCTTTTCAACAAATAGTATTGACGAAGCAAAAGAAGCTTTGCTGAGTATGATAAACTTCTTCTTCAAATTCTCTTCTAAATACTCTTTGATTTTCTGCAGCTTGTGACTCAACATAAAGTACAATCAACTTCAAAAAGATTGACTTTCATCTTTTAATTCAATCTTATGATCGTATGATTGATGCAAGAACAACTGCATTGTCTTTTCTTTATCAAAAACATTCAGAAAGTTATGATAAACTATTGAAAGCTTCTTCTTCAGTTCATTTAATGACATGATTGAGATTATTTTATTCAGTTTCGCGAAATCTTCAACTGAGCTAAGCGCTTTATTGATTTCACTAATGATTAAAAAGAAGATCTTGATCTTCTTATTCTTGACTAAAGTTTGATACACAGTGACTTTGATCATGATAATATTAACGAGTTTCTTTTTCTCAGTTGACTGAAAGAGACGAAGTTGATCAAGATCAACTTGAGTGCTTTGCTTTCATATGAGTACAGATTCAATGAATCAAACAGATTCAATGAACTAATTCACTAGTTTCTGATTCATGAGTCACTTTAAGATGATTATTGATGTAATCATTAAGTTCAAGTTCTTTTGTTTCATTTCACAGATTTCACTTGAGTTAGATTTGTGAAATGCTGATTGACTGCTTGTTTTTAAAACAACAGATTTCAATGTTTGAATATTTAATAAGAATATTAATTAATTGTTTGCAAAGTTTATCAAAATTTGATTTCTTTTTAATCAGAGATTTTCAATGATTATCTTATGTTGTTCTAGACAAGTTATTAATAAAGACATCATTTTATTCTTGTGTTTTTGTATCATGATTGATGTATACAGAGCATATGTAATTGATTGTTGATCAGAAGTTTCGTCATATAATTGAATTGACTTTGATTTTAACAGTAATATTGACTGAATATCAAAGTGTTCACATAGCTCTGACATCAAAAATTCATTGCTGAAAGTCATGTCAATGACTTCAATATTTATCAAAGCGAAGAATCTGAATATCTTTTCTAAACTATTCAAGATGATATCAACAGTGAATGACTTGAAATTAAATGAATCATCAAACATGCTGATGAAACAAAATATGAGTATATTGCTCTCAGTCACTACTTTGACGAAAACAGATCGTTTTTTGAACTCGTAGCAATCTCATGCACTTAAGTCATTTTAAGACAGTTATATGCTTTATGTTTTGACTTCTTGCATTTGAAGCAAAGTTCTTTCTTAAACAACTTTTTCTGAATAGAATCAAGATTTGATCTTCTGAGCTTCTTTCACAAAGAAATTAATGACGTGAGTTGAGCAGTTGATGTGCTAGAGACAGAGCGAGCAGCTTGAATTGCTGATGCTTTGATGATTGATTGAGCATTCAATTCAATTAATCTAACATCAACTTGCATGCAGATATTAATAAACTTATTCAAATTTGTGATTCATTCATTAAGCGTTGCTCGCTGAAGATCTGAGCTGATCTTATACTAAAGATCATTTAATAGAATCTCATTATTGTATTCTAGTTTTGCGTTAAATTTCTGAAATTTCATTCAAAATTCATGAAAGAAGATCTTGTTCTGATACAGCTTCAAGTACTGTTGTTGAGTCATGTGATGATGATTAAGATTATCGTACATCTTATTTATGATTGACAGTACTTCTTTGACTTCTAGAAATGAGTTCAGAGATGTATTTCTCATTCAAAATGTAATATGTTTGATTGCAGCTTCACTGACTCAACTTTCAATGTATGCAATCTTCAACTCTTTGATAGAAAAATGATTCTTGTTTATCTTCAGCTTGTTTCACATTTAAAACAGTTCATTGTCTACGTTCTGCAACGAATCTTCAAACAGTGAAGAATTTGATAACTTAATCAACTTCAAGAATCAATCTTCAGAAGTTAAAGTGCTTTGTTAACTTGATGCAGCTTTTAAATAATGTATAATCACGTTCTTGTCTCTATTCTCTTTCTGCAGATGCATCTGTATAATCTTCAATATGATGTTTATCTTGTTGACATCTTCTAACATCTGAATCATGTCATTGTGAATCTCGATTTCAATGTTATGCTGTTGACATATGTACTTGATAAAGATAACGATGTTGTCTGCTTCATGAATGCTTATTCAAGCATTCAATTCAGTGCTGATGCAGATCTTGATCATTTCATGATCAAAAAGTAACGCGTTCATGTTTTTTTCTTCTGTATTCAACGATGCATTCATGTTTTCTTCTTCTGATACTGTTTAATTCTGTGATAAAAGTGATTTTCTTCTGACATTTTGAAGTTCATAATGAGTAATGCTCGCTGATTCTGAGCTTCTAGTCATTGTATGAATAGAAAATTGCTGATCGAGATTCTAATGTTACTCTATCGAACTTTCTGAGTTCAAGTACTGCTGAAATTTCTGATTTCTGATGACGAGCTCAATAAAGAGTTAATCAAGAGCAACGCGTTCATGTTTTTTAATTCTGATTCTATTGAAATTTCTGATTTCAAATAAAGATTCTTCTTTAGAAATTTCTGATTTCTATCAAGCTTTCTGAGTTCAAGTTCTGATTCTGCTGTTGAAATTTCTGAATTCAACTTCTGATTTGAGTTGTGTAGCTTGTTTTTATATCATCTACACGTCAATAGCAAGATTAATGAGCTTTGAACTAATATTATGAGTCTGCATAGAGCGAATCATATGAGTATATTTTAACTAGAAGTTCAAAGCTGAAGAAGAAAGAAAATGCAACACGTCGTGAGTTTTACTCACGAAGGCACGCTAGGTCGCTAGCGTGTCAACATCAGCTCTATACTAGTCTATGATAGTCTGACATGATCTATGTTAGACTAACTTGAAGTGCACGCTTGCAACAAGATCATTCGAGCTAGAATTCAAGCGAGCAAAGCAGAGAATATATTCAAACACATGAAATGATCATTAGCGTTGATCAAGCAAACATTAGCAAGAGTCAGAATCATAATGAAGAAACAGATTGATAAGCATTGAAAGAAAATGATTTACAAGATAAATGACATAATGTTTCTGAATTTTAGAAACATTATGATTGCAAAATCATCAAAGAAGCTGAACGATAAAATGCTAGAATCTTTCAAGATTCTGACTGAGATTGAACATGCATATTGATTGAAACTGTCATCGACAATGAAGATTCATTCAGAGTTCATCTTGAATCTACTACGACTGAATTCAAAAGATTCTTTGAAAGAACAACGAAATGAGTCATCTGATTCTATAGTGATAGATAACAAAGATGAATGAGAAGTGAAGAACATACTGAACTTCAGACACTACAGAAGATGACTGCAATATCATGTCAATTGAAAAGACTATGACGTCGATCTACATTGATACAATGTCAATGAAAATGAGTTTGAGAGTTGCTTAAAGATCATAAATGACTTTCATCAGAAGTATTCAAACAAGTCAAGTTAGAAATCAACTCAACAAGAATTAATTCATCAAACTGCAGCAATGAGAACATTGCTAAATGAAGAGAGAGAGTAATGTTATGAGCATGCATCTCTGTTACTTCTGATTAGTCTGATTAATCTAACATAAACTAGTATAAAGCTGTGAGTAAAGCTGTTGTTGACACGCTAGCGATCTAGCCTGTCTTCATGAGTAAAACTCACGTCATGTTGCATCTTCTTTCTACTTTAGCTTTGAACTTCTAGTTAGAATACACTCATATGATTCACTTTATGCAGACTCATAACAGAACTGTACATCACAGTCATTGATTCTTTGATCAGAAGCTCAGAAGAAGAGTGAAAGATGCTTAAGTGATTACAGTTTAAGAATGAGATTTTTTCATATGAAAATTCTCAATAAATTGTCTTTTGATTCTCGTTTAATGAGTTATGAAGTCTCAGTCATCTTGAAATCTACTTCTCGCGATTTCAAGACGTCTAGTCTCATGTTCATTTCATCATCATGTAAGTCAGATCATGTCAAAATTACGAAATGCTTTTTTTCTGATCAATTCAAAGTTTCAACTGACAATCAATAAACTCTGAGTATCATTCAAAAGTGAATCAACAAGAGAATCAATGATCTTAAAGTCTTCAGATGCAGATAATCTTCAACTTTCTGAACATTAAGAAACGTGATCAATTGAAGAGAGTGACATAATTTACAAGTGATTGAAAGAGTCAAATTGAGATTCAGACGTGATTGATAAATCAAGAAGAATGAAAACTTTATATGAATGATTGCTTGACAGTAACTGACTTGAAAACGAAGATAATGAGACTTTGTTTTCGCTGTGTATATAACTAGCTGATTAAACATGACATGAGATTTTCATCACATCTAATCATCGAAAGCTTATTAACATGTCTCATACTTCAAAGTGTGTCTCAATAAAGAGTTGACTGAGTAACATTCTTTGCAGTCTTCAATTTTCAAGATAGCTTTCAATGAAGCTGAAATGATGTGTTGCTTATGTATAAACTGATCACGTCGAGTCGAGTCATTGAGATCAAGTTGAGTTCTTAACTTGTCAAGACTCAATTCAAGTCAGAATTCTTGATTCAAGTATTTGAGTCAAGTTAAAAGATTCAACTCAAGTAATTAAATTGAGTTAAAGAGTTGAAATTGAGTATTTACTTGACATTCTCGATTCGATTTGTCAAAACATGAAGTGAGATACTATTAATATTTATCTGAATGTTTGATAATGCAACAGAATAATGCAATTGATTGAAGAAAATTCATGCTTGTTCATTTACTACTGCTAATCTGCAATCACTATTATTTCATCATTCTTCTTTTTCTTCTTCGTTTTCTTCTTCTTCTTCTCATACTTCTTCTTGTACTTCTTCTCATACTTGTTCTCATTCTCAATCATATCTGCATCGTCATTTCTCTTGCGAAATTTCATCTTCTTGTTATCATCGTTAATCTCAATGATATTATCAGATTCATCATTTGATGAATCTAGTGAATTAACTATCTTTTGATCAATCGCATTTTTTTTATTTGAAAATGCGCTTATGAATTTGTTGAATTCTTGTCTGACATCTGAATCATTCATCATCTTTAATTCATTCAATTCTTCATGATGTAAAATGTGTTACTGAATTAGTTTAATAGTAAATATCATGTATCTTGACATGTTTTTCTCAAGTTCATCTTGTTGTGCAATAGTTTAATGTATACATTAATCTTGTTTTTCACATCAAACAAAGTACATACATCAACAGTAGAAGTAGTATTGAACGTTGTCTTCATGACTATCACTTCAAGCTTCATTCGCTTTATAATTTTCTTCTTTCTCATCTTCTTCATCAAATTCGTCTTGAAGCATTGAGTTATTATACAATCAGCTTTTGAAACACATATGCATTACTCAAATGCATTATCATGCAGACTCTTTTTCACTCAATCATTTGTGATCATATCTTGTATATTGTTCTCTATTTTTATCTGCTTTACTTTGATGACTTTCTGATAAACATTGATGCTTCTCAATTTAATGAGTTGTTTATAAAGAATCATTTGATCTGCACTTTGTTTGATATAAAGAGTTTTCTGATTTTTATTTCATTTCATTACATAATTTCTACTTGCAATTGACTGCAACTTGATTGATAGATTGAACATTCTGCGATTTTGATTAGTCTCAATAATAATAATAATAAATTCATACATTCTTGTGACGTCGATTAGATCAACTCATGAGAGACTCTATGCTATCTGTATCGAGTAAACAAAACCCTCTGAGGTAGAAAATCACTCGCAGTCTACACGACTGCTTCACGCAGTCGAAACAGTGAGTTTTGAGACTATGTATCAAATTTGTTCGCGTTGATTGCACGTTAAAGAACGAGTGTTCTAGTCACTCTAAATTGCTTCAAGAGCTTCGTTTTCATCATCATCTTCGCTACTGCTCTGAGACTCTTCGTGATGATGACAATTATTCAATAGTTTGAGAAGTCAGCATCTTGTAGCATTCTTGATCGCAGATGCGATCAGTTTGAGCAGTGCATGAGTACATGCTTCGTCGTCTGATGACTTCATTCGCAGTCGCATCGCGAGCTATTCATGCCTGAAACGTTTCTAGAGTGCAGATAAGCATTCAGATCTATGCGTTCGATTCTGATGTGCATTGCGAGAATGCTTTCTGCTTTCTGAAGATCATCACGCATCTTTATCGTCTTATTGCTCAGATGCAATCTTTGTGCTGAGATTGCGTTGATGTCTGCGACGCGTTCTCTGTACTTTTCTCATCGTTGATTTCATTGATCTTTGTGATACTGCGTTATTGCGATGCTATTGCTTGTTGAAATCATTGTGAAGAAGAAAGTGTGTCGTCTGCGTCTCGACTGTATCTTCGCATCTTCTTGAATGAAGACATTCAGAAGTACTATTTTCTTGATGACGAGTGAGCGAGAAATGACGCGATTAACTTTCGTCAAACGAGCGCGTATTAGTTCGCATGCTTGTCTGATCTCTTGCGTTCGATCGTTGACTCGACTGTGTAGCGTGATCTTGTTCTGTAGCATGTTCAGATGAATATGTAGCGAACTCGTGTATGTTTCTGTCTCTAGAGTTTCGATGTTTACTCTTTTGAATGCTTCTGCTACGTGATGCAGAGTCTGATTCTGAAGTGTTTCTAGTCTGCGTTCTTTGCTCGACAGTTTATCTTTCTTGTCGCGCTGATGTCAGACTGACGCTTCGAATGCAATTTCTGATCTCACTACTGCTGAGTATACTTGTCTCGCTTTTGTGAAGATAGCTTCTCATGTGAAGACTTCAAGACAACTAAGTGTCAGCATTCTTGTGACGTGATTCGTCTCTATTTGTCGAAGATGCGCGCTTCATTGCAGTTTCGTGTTCAGTTGCATCTCTAGAACTCGTACGTCTGATTTTGATTTGATAACTGAGCTTTTCATTTGTATGCTAGTCGTCATGTCGAATCTCTTCGATTTTCTAGTGAAATGCGTGAGCTCGTACTTTTCTGATGCGAACGTTGCGTCATGAATGCGAGCTCATTTCGCGCAGACGTTGTGTGCTTTGCTCAGTGTTCTGCAGATTTCTTTCGTGAATCTGTCGTAGACTAGAATGTTAATATCGTCTACGAAGTCAAGCACTTCGATTTTAATTCTCAGTGCTTCGCATTTTTCAATTAGACTTGCGTTGAAGAATAGAAAGAAAATCGATGAAATGAGAGATCTTTGCGATATGTCTGCGTTTATCTCGCGCATGTCGCTCGTTTGTTCATCGAATATTAGCGACGTCTCTCGATTCTCTAGAAAGCTGCGTGTTCATTCAATTATGTAGCTTGACGTTCTTTTCATTTTCAGCGTGTGCAGAAGTCTGACGTGTGAGACTCGATTGAACGCTTCGACAACGTCTAAGCTTAGCATGAAGGTCACATATTTGATTTCACAGCCTCACACTGTGTAAACTTGATCTACTAGTAGATCTAACGTCGAGATCACGAATCGCTTGCATCTCGCTCTCATTTGAGCATTTGATAGCATGCGATGAGTCTCGACTATGTCACTCAGTCTTTTGATCATGATCGACTTCAGCGCTTTGCTCATGATATTGAGCAAAGCAATGAGTCGATACGTCTTTGAATCAATATAGTCGCTTTTCTTTGATTTGCGTAGTACTATTGTCTGAGTCTTTTTGAACTGCTTCGAATGATACTTGTGTGTTACGCATGCGTTGAATAAACTCGTCAGTACTGAGATCAGTTCTGCAAGACTCGCTTGAAGCGCTCTGTTTAAAATATCTGAAGCGCTCGACGCTTTATCTGCTTTTACTCGTTTGATTGTCTGCTTCACTTCATCTTCTGTGATGCGTGAATTGAATGAGACTGTCAGAGGTATGAATGATTCTGCGATGTCGCTGACATTCGCTTGAGAAGGTGAGAGAAAGAACTTTTCTCGCAGTATCTCGATTTTTTCCTCGAACGTCGTTATCATATGATCAATGTCGCTTCGCTTTAGTGACGAAAACTGAGAAAGCTTTTTAGATAGCTGACTTTCGATTCTAGCTCATTTTGCAAAGCATCATATCGATTTGAGTGCTTCGCTCAGCTTATGCATTTGTGTTCTGAAGTGTGCGCATTTCGTTTGTCGAATGATCTTGTTTTTATGATCATTGTGCTTCAGATATTCATTTCACGCTTCTAATGTGTCTTGCGTTTTTCATATGATTCGCAGTCGTCTTGATTTCATTACTACTTCGAAGCAGCTTTGATTTCAAAAGTCTCTTGCTTGATTTGATGACTTTGTCAAGAGAATAAATTTCTTGATGATCTTCTGTAGCACTCTGATAATCTTGCACACTCTGTCATTCATCATAGTCTTGTCGTCTAGAGAGCGTTTCAAAGATAGATGTATTCGCAGATAAGCACTCAATGCTTCTGTATTCATTTTC
>JAABUV010006243.1_pt1 | contig 13076 bp, 16 predicted proteins | sample 5559971 | NCBI WGS metagenome assembly JAABUV01 (sample SAMN10711881, study PRJNA513362) | rock metagenome | isolation source: Antarctica rocks | place: Antarctica: Victoria Land, Knobhead nord | collected 2015-12-19
ACAGCCTAAAACCAATATCCCCGCCGAGGAGCCTTGATCGTAGTGATTCTATTCGTGATTCAAGCTTGTTTCTGAACAGATGCTGCTGTCACTGTTGGGTTGCACCATTCGACCCACAGAAGATTTCTTGGACGAATCTGCCTCTGCATCAATCATTGATGACATTCGTACGAATCCTCAGTCCCGCGGTGCCCAATCCCCAAAGATCAACGCCGCGAACCCCTCAAACTCCGGCAGTGCCAAAACCGCCTGACCGTCTCATCAGCTATCCTGCTTGCATCAACCCATTTCTGATAAACATACCTCGACCCCATTATCCGGCACACCCTCCCAAACTCCCTTCCCCCACCGATCCACCACCGGCAAGCAATCCACCATCCTCTTCCCCTCGTCCACCAGCGGGTAAAGCTCGTCCCTCAGCTTCTTGAGCATTGCCGTGACACCCTTGTCGAGTAGGTATCGGCTGTCTGGGGAGGACAGGTGGATGGTAGTCTCGGTTAGGAGGGTGAGAAGGTAGGGATGGCCCGAAGTGAGTTCGACGGGGAGGGGACAGTCGGGGTCTTGCGATCGTAATGGCGAGGGAGGTATGAGGTGGGGAGTGAAGCTGTTTGTTCGCGTCAGTGAGACTTTGGTTGCGATGCAATGCCTGGGACGCACTTGTATAGCTCAACTGGCCCATTGGGCGTTTCGGTTTCGACACTCGCCCGGACATCTTGGACCAGTCCCTCCCATTCGGCCGCCGAGATGTCCCGCTTGAGCGCCATCCTATCACATGTCAGGTCTTACCAAGGCATACGGAAAAACAAGACTTACCCGCCGAAGGTCCGTTCCACACTCTCCTCGACCCGTTGCGCAACCCCCTTCCAGCCCTCATGCAATACCCACCACGAATAAGTCAAGAACATCCTCTCCGCCTCAACTCGTTGCGCGTCGTCTTCTGCTTGAATATCCTGCACAAAAGTCATTGCTGGATTTGTCTGAGTCAAGCTAGTAGCGGGTCGAGAGAGGAATGGGATTCGAGGGAGCATAGAAGTTGTGGCGTCTGCAAAGTCGGATAGACCCATTGCTGACACCGAGAAGTATCCGAGCCAGCCGCCTTTCTTCGGTCGGGCTCGGTCGGGTTCGGCTGCGGCCATCGGAGCAGGAGTAGGGAGAGTGGACTTGATATCGCTGAGGTAGCGGAGTCGAGCGAGGACGGAAAGCTGAGAGGAGGTGAGAAGGTAAAGGAGGGGAACCAAGTATGCGGTAGTCAGGCTTCGTGTGAGAGCTGAATGTCCGGTATCAGTACAAGCATGATTGGCTGGGAAGAGGAGCGCACTCTGAACCTTGAGATCCCGCCAAAGCTCTTTCTTGCTCTTCACTGTCTCCATCGCAGCCAAAGGTCCCGGTGGAGAGGGGTGGAGCTGCGAGTGATGTGAGAGGTCGGATTCTGGAGAAGGTGAGATCGAGGAAGTATCGGTGGGAGGAAGTGAGATGGACTGTGAGAACGGTGAAACCTGCTTCGCATCAGCTACGTTGCCGGAAGACTCTCTGGAAACACACCCCATCATCCGTCTCGGTACCCGGCGCCATAGTCGACCCAAGCAAAGACGGCTCCGACTCGAAATCGCTACGATGAAATTCGCTCGCCCAGCTCTCTCCTACTCCCTTAGCGCCACTCCCACTCTTCCTTGGGCTAGTCGGGCTAGGCGATGAATCCGAAGCCTGTCCTTGAAGCAGCATGGAGTTCTCGGGAGTTGGCTCGACACTCGCTTGACTACTCGACAAGGCCGATGTCGATAGTCCTTGAAGAGCCTGAGAGGTGGATTCCACGGGATAGGCATCGAAGAGCTGGGGTTGAAGGGTGGGGAGGAGGGCGTAGAGGGTGAATGAGATCGTTGAGAGGAGGCTCGCGTAATGACTCTTCAATCTGCTACCGGTCAGCTAAGATGCGTACTCGTGAGAGAAGCCGTACAGATCTCGCTCTTGCCTCTCCTTCAAAGTTCGCACACGAGCTTCTCGGAGTCGGTCGAGGATGTATGAAGAGATCAGATAGAACGCTGAGGCCGTCGTTCCGAATACCACGAGTCGGCGGAATCGCCGGTTCCAAACGCTTTGTGCAGGCATCGTGAGATAGTCGTCAGGTTTTCGACGGTATCTTCTATGAAAATTGGATGTCAAGAGCAATGTCTGCGGTAAACGATTGAGCCCGGTAGCCGTGGGACTAAATGGTACCTCCTATAAAAGGAGTGGAGGGTGAGGACGGTGGATAGTCATGTTCGACCAATCTTCTATATGTTTTCCCCCAAGTTTGGTCTTTCAAATATACTAGCCGGTAACGAACGAAGACTTTCACAAGAGATCACGCCAGCCTTTAAGCTTTTGCCGGAGGAAAATGTTGTACCAGATATCGAAGGCTACCAAAGAAGATGTGGTGCGTCACATTCCGTGGACAGTAACAGGATGACAAGCTGTCCCAGCTGGAAAGCGGCCACCGCTGACCTCGCATCCATTGACCAGCCGGAACTACTGCAGCTCACCAAAGACCTCGTCAGCGGCTGACTTTTCGGATGTTGAATATGCTGAAAACACTAGGCCCTCTACGAAAGGGATCTCGAAGCGGTAGTCGCGACTCCCGAAATCGTGCGGTCTTTAGCTCAACTTTGCGCTAAGCTGAAATGCGACCGCCTAGATGATTGAGAACATCTTCGAAAAAAACTATGCAGAGTGCTTGATCGCGCGGACTGTCGTCAAAGGCGGAGGAAAAGGTGAAGCGATTGGGCACGCTATCGTACATCGGTTACCTGAACGGTCTGCACTGTGACTGACTCGTCGGCTTGCTCAGTACTTCTTCACATACTCGACATGGCTTGGTACTCCCGGTCTATACGTATGTGGCCTTACATCGAAATGTCAGAGAAGCAAGTCTGAAGAGATGTTAGCTCGAAGACCTATACGTCAGCCCCGAACATCGCGCCAAAGGTCTAGGCAAACGGTTCTTCGGCGAGCTCGGTGCGATCGCGAAAGAGCGAGGATGTGGAAGAGTGGAATGGAGGGTTCTTAAGGTCAGCTCTCCTCACGCATGGGGTTCCTAGCCACACTGGAGACGAAGGAGAGAAGAGTCTGTAACTTATGGGCGGCTTACAGTGGAACAAGCCATCCATCGATTTCTACGTGGAACGCCTGAAAGCGGACAGCCTGGTAGAGTGGGATACTATGCGGATTGAGGGGGAGGCGGGGATCGGTCGGCTCGCAGCGCTCAGGCAATGACGGAAGGGGGAGAACAAGATGTATTGTAGGTAAGGCTGATTCTTATCAAGATGGTCATCTCTCGACTACACGCAGCTCAAATAGCTATCAGCAGTAGCAAACACCATCGACAACAGAGCATGAAGTTCACAGGATGGCCTCGGATCGCGAGTATGCGAAGACTCCACTAATCGATTCCAGTAAACGGCAATATGCCTCGCTGGCTACGCAAATCGAAATTTCCCCTCCCCTGATTCCCCGATAATCTGCAAACCACCTAACAAATTGTCATTCATCGGTTTCGAAAGCCGAGTGGCACAGACTGACCTTGTCTTTCCGCCGGATCTTCCGTTTCGCATTTCTCACACATTCCTTCTGTCTCACTCACCCTCCTGTCCCTGAATCAACTGTTTCTCTGCTCCGAGAGTGATTGCTCTTTGTGTTCATTGCCGTGTCTCGTCATCTCCGGCACCTTTCTTCATAACGTCCAACCTGTAGTACCTCTCTCGAGGCGAACTCCCCTCGTGGCCGCCATGCAAAGGACCCCGCCCAAACAGCACCTCTCCCCAACCTCGCCGTCTAGTATCATCTCCGACCCAGCATCCCCTTCACCCACTACCCCCGGCCAAGGTGTCGATCAACCCTCACCGCAATGGTTACAAGACAAGATCAAGCGGCTCAAGCGCAGTCCATGAAGTCCATCCCGGCTTGCCCTCCCACCCATACTTCCCCTTCTCGAGCGCGCCGAAGAGGTGCACTGGGGACCGTCAGATGTCGCGGAGGAAAGGGATCGAACGGGCTTAAAGCTTGCATTGGAGGTAGACCAGGAAGGTCTTCAGGTGAAGATCGCATAGCTTGGACGAAACCGGCTGACGTGAGGATAATGGCCCGAGCGCGAACCTTCGACGCCCACGATGATGCACCTCCTACCCACACCCACTTTCAGCGATCGACCTGAGTACGCCTTCTACCTGGCTCATTCCCATCTACTCGATTGATTCTGACGACCATACAAGAGACCCTCCTGTACCGCTCACCTCATCTGCCTCGTCGAAGGATCAGGCCTTAGAAACCTTTCGATTGGAGGTTGACTTAGACGATCCGATGGAAGGGATTGCTGAATGACCACTTCCACCTCTTCCGACGGAGTCCGCTAAGGGCAAGGGCAAGGCCCGAGCACAGCCTTTGACTTACGAGCAACCCGAGGCGGATTCGCTCCCTTGGACCGAGGGGTCAGAGGACATCATAATGGACGTGGCGATGGAGATTTCCAGACTGGAGAATCAGTCTCAAACTCTTGATTCAGGTGTCGAACCTGAAGACACATCAAGAGGATCAACGACCGCCACTGAGCGGGTTGCTGAAGTGCGGAACCCGTCGACCTTGAGTATTTTCTCGCTGACATCTGGTATGATAGCTTCGCGAGGAATATCTAGCGATCACGAAGAATAGTCCAGCGCTTCCTCAGCTCGCAGCGAGCGACTCTTCTGCCGGCCTGGTCAATGACCCGAATCATTCCGGTCGAAGCGATCGCCCACTGGGCGGGTTTCCTCTTCTGCTCGAGGGCTCCAGCATACAGAGTCTGCCCAGCTCCCCCCGCTCCTCTTCCGCGCGCGATACGTCCAGCGGAACTACCGGGCTCGGCTTCGCCCAATCCATCCCCTTATCCGGTCTCGGCTTCGTGCATGCCGCTTCGGAACCTCCAATCTCGGAGTCGAGACAGAAGAAACCCCGGCGATGTCGGCAGTATTCCACAATCCACTTGATTCTACGCACTCCAGCCAGATATTCTTCTTCTGAGTCAAGCGGCAACATATTGCTCAGTGATACGCCTTCGAGTTTCGGCGATAGTCCTCAGATCACATTGACGGCACCGACACCGGATGCGATCCCTAGTAAGGAAAACCAGTGCCACTCGCTGGACCTGACATCGAACTTCCTCGCCGCGTAGCAGGCTTGGCAGTCCTATCGACGAGGGTGCTTGGCGACCCAATACAATTGCGAGGCGTGCTAGCTGGTCAGGTGGCCTGGCGGGACTGCTTCCCTCGCCTATAGAGCTCGCCGCGGAGACGAAGCAACATCGGGACCTGCACCAGAACGGCCGAGGGACGCGCTACCCAGTGCTAGGCGTCAGACTTCAGCTCGAAGTGCTACGATGATCGAGAAACTCTTCCGTCCTCGGCCGAGATATTCTGCACAAAGTGACGAACAGGATCAGGGGCTTCTCGGGTCACCAAGATCACCGAGTTGGACAAAACATCGGGATAGCGATGTAGAGATGGGCAGTCCAACAGGCAAGGGCGAGGACGAGGCTGCGAGCGAATTCAATGGTCACAAGGTACCCATCGGTGATTCCGCTATCAACCCTTCACCAGGTCGTACTGACTAGGAAGCGCAGCTCGAAGCACCGACGAGATCTCTTCTAAGCGAACTCAGGGAAACTCAGGGATTGACGCCCCCTCGATCCCCCAGCCCATCCTCGTCCAGCCCGGAACCGAGACAAAGCGAGTACCTTCAGCGATATCTCGCCGTCCCCGATCGTCATCTGCGCCAGCCGTACTCACGGAGATGCCGGGACGCATGACGCTTAAAGATAGGGTATGGAAGCATGTTGGAGTCCCCGTCGCGGTCATGGTCCTCGTCGTGGTCGGATTGGGTTTGACGGTATTCTTTGGTCAATGAGGGTGATACTCTTTGTGGTGACATGAGCCAAACTGGGCGGTCCGTTGGAATGCTTAGAGATCGCTTCTCCAGGTAAACTGGCAGACGATGCATTGCCAATGTTCATGTCGAGAATTCAGCATTGAGATCAGACTGCCCGGAACAGATGAATCGATCTCCGCGTGCCTCGCGAATGTGTAAATGACGTGGATAGTCGATCCCGTATCACCGGGCTGTTGCTTTTTCCTCCTCCTGTAACTTATCATAGCGCCATGCAGGTCCCTCCACCGCGGCTACCCCCAGCTCCAGCTAGTAGCATTGCCAAGAGCCGACACGCCTGCTCGCTCGATTTAAGCCGTGTAGGACAAATCAGAGTACCACTTCACTAGCTCGTAGCCAAACACAAGCATACCCAAAGGACCTCGGCTTTGGCGATAGCATCCCCCTCGCTCCCCCTACGCACCGACGCATCCTCCCAATGATCTCCCCCAACCGTCCGGGATCGGGTGGAACGCCGACGTCTACTCCGGCGGCTGCTTCGCCTTGGGGTGTCAACGCGGCTGCGTACCGCCCGTTGAACGTTAGGGACGCGTTGAGTTACCTGGACCAGGTCAAGGTGAGTCATCCTTCTGACGCCAGCATGACTTCCACTTCCTGCGAGGTGCTGGTCTGTATGGTGTCCGAGGCGTGGTTTATGGTCCGGTGGGACGGATAGAAATGGGGCTCCAGTCGTCGAGGACGCCCCTTCCCGATCGTTCCTCGTGTATGTATGGTTCGTATCTTTTGCTGACGCCTCCACACAGATCCAGTTCTCCGACCAGCCTGATGTCTATAACCGCTTCCTCGATGTGATGAAGGAGTTCAAAGGACAGATGTGAGTCTGGCTGACCAATTCAGTGGATTTCAGACCTCACAATCGACCAGTATCGATACACCCGGCGTCATTGACCGCGTCTCTACACTCTTCCGCGGGCATCCCGCACTAATCCAAGGGTTCAACACATTCCTTCCACCCGGATACCGCATCGAATGCTTCGGCGGAGAGGGAGACTCACAGGGGCTCATCACGGTAACTACGCCCACGGGTACCGTCAGTCAGGTGCCAGGCGGTTTCGCAGCGGCGATGAACGAGAAGGACCGGGAAGCAAGGGAGGCAAGGGAGGCGGCAGCGGCAGCGGCATCGGCAGAGGCGAGCAAAGCAGAAGCTGCAGCGGCAGCTTCACTCGCGCGAAGAAGTCCAACTAAAGCAGCTGCAGCGGCAATATCAGCCAGCAAAGATCCTTCGCCAACCCCTCCGTCTTCCCTGTATCAGCCTCTCTCCGGTCTCGCGTCCGGTCCACCTCCGCTACAAAGCGGTGCTGTCCACCCTTCTCGCACCACACCCGCCGCATCGGGATTCCCGTCCACTGCAGCGACCTCAGCAGCTTCCGCTGCTAGCACCCTCTCCCGCGCCGGTCCCCCTCCCCTTATCGCATCTATCGGTCAAACCGCTCCGCCAGGACCTTTGTCCATCCCTGCCAACGCTTCACAACCCCTTCCCCCTTCCGGTCCGTCGACCCCATCGGCAGCGCAATTCCTCGCTTCAGGCGGTCTGGGAGGCTCACGTGCCCCTCAGACGGCTGCACAGCCCGCTCAGAACCGCAGTGGCACTCCGATGGTCGAATTCAACCATGCTATCGCGTTCGTCAACAAGATCAAGAACAGGTTCAATAGCGATCCGGAGACGTACAAGCAATTCTTGGAGATATTGCAGACATATCAGCGGGACACACGGGACATTGCCGATGTGAGTGCTTTAAGTCATCAACCTGGTCTTGCATGTTTACGTGGCCAAAGGTATATGAGCAAGTGACCAAGCTGTTCAACAATGCGCCGGACTTGCTTGACGAGTTCAAGCAATTCCTCCCGGAAAACGGATCGGGAGGGCTCGCCGGGATGGGCTTCGGGTCATTCATGCAGGCAGCGGCAGGTGCACCACCACTAGCGCCTGAGAAGGCTCCGGTGCAGAAGAGGGGGAGCAAAGACGTGAAGGATACTGGAGCACAGAAGAAGCGCAGAGGCCCGGGACCGTCGGAGAGCAAGGGGAGTGGTTCGAGGGTGCGGCATCATCTGTCATGATCAGCCTACTCATAGCGCTGACACCACCTCAGAAATCCAAACACGTGTACAAAGCCGACAGCCCGTCAGGCGAAGACGGTGAAACATCCCTCGCATTGCCCAGCGGTGCTCCCCAGACCCTGGCTTCACCCGACGAGGTCGCCTTCTTCGACAAGGTCAAGAAATTCATCGACGACAAAGTCACCTATCACGAATTCCTCAAACTCATCAACCTGTTCGTACAAGATATGATCGATGTCAGGACTCTCTTGGACCGCGCGGAGCTGTTCATCGGTCAGTCGGGGGACGTGTGGTCCATGTTCAAGCGACTGATTGGCGCGGACGAGGCCGGCAGCTTGCCGCCTAATCCGACGAGCGCGCAGGGTGGCTATGGGTTTGGAGGGATGATTGGGGTGGATGCGCAGGTGGTTGAGAACACACCTATGCTCGATCGGGTGAAGCCTGATCTGAGCGGACCGAAGGTGAAGAGCTATGGACCAAGCTACCGCAAGCTTCCCAAATCGGTGGGTGTTTGTGCGGTCGATTAGGGAGATACCCGCTGATCTGATAACAGGAGATTAGCCTGCAGTGCACCGGGCGTGACGCCATGTGCTGGGAGGTGCTCAACGACGAGTGGGTATCCCATCCGACCTGGGCAGCCGAGGATGCTGCGCCCTTCATGACGCACAAGAAGAATGCGTACGAGGAGGCGCTGCACAAGTCCGAAGAAGAGCGACACGAGTATGACTACCATATCGAGGCGAATCTCCGGACCATCGCCTTGCTCGAACCGCTGAATAACAAGATCCAAACCATGGATCCGGAAGAGCGTGCTCATTTCAACCTCAAAGCTGGTCTTGGCGGGCAGAGTAAATCAATCTATCAGCGAATCATCAAGAAGGTGTACGGCAAGGAGCTAGGGCCTGACATCATTCGGGCTCTCCATGAGAACCCGGTCGTTGCCCTTCCGATCGTGCTGGAGCGGCTGAAGGGTAAGGACGAGGAGTGGAAGAAGGCCCAAAGGGAGTGGAATCGAGTCTGGCGAGAGCAGGACGCCAAGAACTTCTACAAGGCGCTTGATCACCAGGGCGTCCAATTCAAGGCGAATGACAAGAAGACGCTAGCCGCGAAGAGTTTGATTGCGGAAGTGGAAGCAAGAAGACGGGAGCAGACGAACTCAAGGGCGGCGATGCTGGATCCGGCCCCTTGGCGTGCTCGTTCGCAATTCGAGTTTGACTTCTCCGATATCGATGTGCTCAAGGATGTTCTCAAGCTTGTCATCAGCTATCTCGATCGCGTCAACAACGCCCTGTCACCTGCGGACAAGGATCGGATCGAAAGGCAGCTCCGCGATGTGGTTCCCCTTCTGTTCATGCTCGACAAAGATGAGTTCGACGCGGAATTTGGAGACGCCGAACATGATTCACTGGAAGATCAGGATGGCTCGGAAGACTCCGACGGCGATATCAGCATGGCGGAGGACGACGAGAGTAGCAGTATGATCACGGGCAAGAGGAGCAAGAAGGGTGGACCCGCTGCCGATTTGCGGAAGAAGCTCCTCAAGCAGGTCGGGGAGAAGGAGGGACGGGAACAGCGCAGCTCAACAGTGACACCTGGTCCGGAGGAGAACGGGATCGGGAATGGGTATGGTGGTGCACGATCGGTCGAGGGGACACCGATGACGGAGAATGGAGAACGTGCTGAGACACCCCTCCCTGTTCCAGCAGATCCGGAAGCGGTAGCGGAGGCGGTGGAGAAGGACAAGGCCGTTGCCGAAGCTTCCGAGCAGACTTGGGTCCAGATCGAGACACCTGAGGAATCGCGACCGGCCTCAGAGAAGAGCTCTGATGACATCGCGGAGCTGAAGCCGAAGTCGACGCGGAAAGCCAACTTCTTCGCCAATAACCATTTCTACGTCCTCATCCGCCTCGTGCAGGTCCGTCTGGCTCGCTTTTCACTGCTTTGTCGATATTGACGCGTCGATTTAGATCCTGTATAGCCGGCTCGAGAGCTGTAAGCAAATCGCTGAGCAGCTATCTACCCAGAAGAAGCATCCCATAAACCCGGTGGCGATCAAGCTCGGCCTTGCCGAGCCTGAGACTCAGTATTTCGGCATCGAGTCAGGCGAGAACCCTGCACAGCACTACTATACCCACCTCCTCAGCATGGCCGAGCGGTTGTTTGAGAACGAGGTCGACGTGAACACGTATGAGGAGACTCTACGCTTGATGTTCGGGAGAAAGGCATATATCATGTTCACCCTCGACCGAGTGGTAGCGGCTGTCGTCAAACAGGTGGATTTAGTCGTCTGCAGCCTAGACAATGCTAATGTCTGTGCAGACTCAAACGATATTGGGCGACATGAAATCCCAAGAGCTCTTCGCCCTGCTACAACGAGATCGTTTGACAGAAAGGACGACCACCCGTCAGCAAATCGCGTATAGGATGCAGGCGGAAGGTGTGGTCGGCCCTGAGGAGAATCTGTACAAGGTTGAATACGTGGGTGGCCGATGCGCGATTGGTACCGTGTTGATCGTTAGTAGCATCCCTCGGCGGATTCGATCTCGGTTCAACTCCTTGGCCGAGAGGATTTGACGATCGATGATGCGGAGACGGCGCAGGAGAAGTGGAGGCAGTATATTGAGAGCTATGTCCTGGTACGTCCGGGTCCTCCCAGCGTGGCAAGCCATGCTAAGTATAGTCAAGACTCATCCTACCGAGGGACTACCACATCGTGTGGATCAGCCTTTCTTGAACCGGTAAGTGAAGTCTTCGTTCACTGCGTACTTCAAGCTGATATCAGTCATCGCAGGAATCTGGGAGAGATACCCGGTGATGCTCCGCCCGACGCGTTCCAGACCAAGTCGGGTATAGAGATCAAGATCGCCCTGGGGAACTATCGGATGTTCTTCACTTCCGGTGCGTCGCCCTTCCCGCCACCCTTCACATGTCATTCGGCTGATTCACCATGCAGACACCGAGGATTACTTCCATCGCCGAAGATTACCGGCAGAAATCGTCGAGGCAGATCTGCGGGACACGGGTGCTGCTGAAGGCGCAAAGGCACGGATCGCAAGATTGGTGGAGCGGTTGAATGGGTGAGACGAGGTGGTTTAACCTTATGGCCGAGGAGAGAGCACCTTTTGGACTTTGTACAGCGTTACTACATATGCACTCGTATCATTTAGCTGGCATCCGCCTGAGCGCGATCGCAAGAACGAGGAAGATGAGCCGATGATTCCCAAATGGAAAGTAAGATTTGCGACGACAAGCTCGAGAAGGCGAGCATCCTTGCAGTGACACATCCCACCTAAACCCCAACACAACGAAGAATATAATACACCTTCAGAGCCGAAGCTATAGCACGCCGGCCTCGACACAGAGTCGGACGTACTTCGCTACCTCCTTTCCGAGCTTGGAATTGATCGTGTCCTTTGCGCTCGGAATGGTATCGACATTGAGGTGGATGTCATGCTGCATCTCCTCCGGGCACATCTATCATACCGAGATGCATCAGCAACGCCCCTTGCTATTCCTCTCGGGATTCAGAGGGATGATAAACTCACCCAAGCTGTTTGCGGCGCGAAAGCCAGGAGGTCCGCCTCGATGCACATATCCGCGAGCTCACCTGCATCGCGCGAGTACATCCCATCGCACGGCTCGACGTGATCCTCTATCTGACCGAAAGGGATGCGCGCCTGAGTTGGCTGAGCACGCATACCCCGCGCAGCAGCGGCGAGCGCGATATCAAGGACCAGGTCCACAGCTGGACATTCGACTGGGACCGTTGAAACCGGGATGATACTTGGGGTTCGAGCCGGAGATCGAACCGGAACTGGGCCTCGGGCTGGAGATGAGAGCGGGATTGGAGCTCGGGTTGGAAGGGGAAGCGGGCTGAGAGCCCGAATGATGCCCGTTGTTTCCTTTTCGGCTTTAACATATTTGATCAGTGCGTGCCCAAGGCGAGGGGGAAGACATACGACATGCAAACCCCCAGGGAAGAGACCAAAGTCGTCGCCGTTCCCGCCTTGCTTAGGATGATTGCCTTGATTGTTAACCTGAGACCCGAAAGATGGACTGGGCGCCTGAGAGGAACGCACCGACTGAGATGGGCGAGGCGCCTGAGACGAGTGTGCGGATTGCGAAGGGTGCGCGGATTGATAGGCATGACAATCGCTGGAATTGTGAGCTGCCGAAGCGCTCGACGGGTGCGCAAAAGCCGAAGCCAAAGGCGAGGGGTGAGGTGAGCTGGAAGAGTGAGTGAGGGACGCCTGATTGATGAGGACTGCTTGACGCCTGAGCGCTACCCGACGGACGTGGAGCGTTCGACAGGTGCGGCCCGCTGGAAGCGGAAGGGTGTGGCGGGTTTGACGAGTGAGTTCCGCTGGAACGATGCGGTACGTTGGAGGGCGAATAAGGTTGTCATGGTTGAGCGGGGTGGCCTTGATCTTTGAATCCATACCCCGCCTGGTAATGGTCAGTGTTGATCTTGATTCATATGCAGACGACGCACCTTAACGATGGGTTGCGGATTCAGCACAGAACCCTTGCCTCCCTGGTAGGGCTTCTCGAGCAGCTCGCCGACGATATTGCCATGCTGATCGCTCGGACCAACATTACCATTCTGTGATCCAAGCACCGGAGTGTTCCCGCTTCCTCCTTGTTGTCTCAGGACCGGCGTCCCGCTGGGTATTTGAAGCTTGCAATCGACCTTGTCCTTGGGCTTGCCATCCCCAAGCTGAACGTCCGCGATCGTCGTGTCCTTTCCAGGAGTCTGAAGGGCATGGGCGCCGAGCTTCTCGTCCTGCACGTCCACCACACCGGTCTTGCCATCCGTCTGCGTTTGACCGGGAATGACCGAAACCTTGTCGTCTTGCAGGACGTTGTCGTTCATTGGCTTCGGTGTGCCCAGAACGCCGGCTTTGCTGGCGATAGGCTTGATCTCATTTGGCGCATTGTCGAGCTTCGGTCCAGGGCTGAGCTTCGGATTCTTCGGTTTGTCCACCGTCTGGTCATGTTAAACCTGCTTCGTCAGCGAGAACCAAATCAGGACAGCTTACTTTAACATTACCGAGATCGGTCGCGTTCAC
>JAABUV010006244.1_pt1 | contig 13076 bp, 13 predicted proteins | sample 5559971 | NCBI WGS metagenome assembly JAABUV01 (sample SAMN10711881, study PRJNA513362) | rock metagenome | isolation source: Antarctica rocks | place: Antarctica: Victoria Land, Knobhead nord | collected 2015-12-19
ATCTCTCATGTAGAAATTGATTGAAGTCAATTTTTCTTATGCATAGTTGCATCAATAATGTGCTGTAAAACTTTGCATGATTCTTATGCAGTTGCAGATGTTGATGTGTCATCTTTGATGTTAAATATCAAAAATGAGCTATGTTGAATTTCTCTTTTCAGACTATTCTTCATGTTTATCTAGTTTATTTTTGTATGAGTGTCAATCTCATCATCACTTCAATGCATTGATGCTCAGTCAACAATAAAGACAAATCATGTGCATCATTAATCATCTTGTTCATTACTTCATTTTTAAGTACTTCTGCATGTCTCATCACTCAATGTAGCTTCAGCGTGACTTCTCAAGATCAAATGTTTTCATGTGTAATCTGAACTTATTGCAGACGTTTTTGATCTTTTGTTGATATCATAACTTTCACTGTTTTCAAAGAAGTCTGACTATCATTATATACTTTGTATATCTTTTCATGACACTTACAATTCTCTGTCATTACATCTGCAAGATGTTTCATTCTTGCGATCAATTCTTTCAGTTCTTCATAATGAGTGATGACTAAAGTCAATTTTCTCAATCTTTTATTTAACTTTCAGTTAATTCTCATTGCAGTCATTGTAACATCTTCTTTATTGTCACTATCATTTAAGTCAATTCTTTGCTTTGACGTAAATGTGTCAAGATGATGTCAACTTATTGACATTTTCTTGTTTGCAACTATAACTATTTTCAATGACTCTGATCAAAGAATCATCATGTAAAAATAACTTCACTTCATCTTCATTTATTTAAGTGTTTCTTTCATTCACTTTCACTTTAACTGCAAAGATGTCTTGCGAAGCTTTGATTTTTGATCTCTTTTGAGTATCAAGTCGTTACAAATTTGACACATCATCATTTCAATAACTTCATCTGATTTTCAAGAGTTCATGTTTATTATCAACTTTTGTATCAGCTTTTGTAGATGAATATTTATCAACGCTGTGTTTATTTCTATCTGTAGAATCTCTGTTAATATCACATGATAAACAATTGACAACGAGATTCATCTGTACATGATGTTAACTAAGAATCTTTTGATTCTATTCTGTATTTGAATAAAAGTCAGAAGAGTCAAGAGATCTCAATTCAACACAGTTTGAATGATGTTAAAATGTTACATGATCAGAAAAGTCATTGTGCAGAGTTTTCACTCATGCAACAACATTTCTTCTAACAGTCACAATTGATTTACGAAGAAGATTAATGACATGTTGATGTCAGTAAAAGATGAAAAGATACTACTAGTGAAAAAGATAACTCAGATGAAGAGTTTGCAAATTGTGATTACAAGTAATCAAAGAATTTGCGACTCGTTGACTGCATCAATATCAAAACGTCTTTATCACATCAACAGTATCATTAAGTAATTGATGAAAAGATATCAGATAGAATAGTCATTTCAAGTATTGAAACACGTGATTACAGTGCTTGAAGAAGTAGTGACTTGTTGATCATGCTGATATACTGAAAGAGCTTGAACTCATCTTCTTTACTTGATGTCAAGTCATTCATCTAATCACATGAAAAATCAAGAGCTCAAAAGAATGATCAGAATGCATTCTCTTTTCTTGATCAGAGTCAAACATCAAACGATTGTGATCACACATTTATACTAACAATTCATTCAACATCTACGTGACATAAGTCAAATCAAAAGAAGAAAAGAATTACTCAATACAATTACATTCTATCTTCTCATCATATGCATCTCTCTTTCATCACATATTTCTCTGCTCAATGAATAATAATCATTGAGTAAGAGAACACAGCTTTACGTATGTTACAATCATGAGCATCACAAGTGCAAAGAAAACGTCTTTCATCTTTGAATCAAGAATCGAATCAAAACATTGTTGTATAGAATATCATCAATGAAGAGCAGAGCAAAGATGATGCATCATAATCAAACAGCATAAACATTCTCATCAAGAGTTTACTTGAGCATCACACGCTGAATAAAAGTTATAGATTCATTACTTGATAACACAGTGTCAATCTTATTGTTTCGACTGCGCAAAGCAATCATATAAACAATGAGTGATTTTCTTTCTCAAAGAGTTTTGTTCACTTGATATAAATAGCATAAAGTTTCTTATGAGTTGAGTCTAAATCAATGTCACAAGAGTGTATGAATTACAATTACAATCACATGATAAACATTAATAATTTGTTGTAATGCTCTTTCTTGTATGAATCTCAGCTTGACATTCAGATCTTTTCAATGACTCTTTACTCTCTATGACATGTATCATATGATGACTTCGTGACTAAGCAAAAAGCGCGTCATCACGAAGTATATTTACTTTCTTATCATTATTGATGAGTCTCAAGTAGACTCAATGATTGTCTGCATGATCTTTTGTTTAATCACTAGTTTTGCTTTGACATGATACATGTAAATCACTCATTTCAGCTTGAAGTTCAATTAAACTCTCAAAATTCTGATATTTGATTTTGAGTTAATCTGATGTTTCATCAACTTTACATCAACGTTCATATTGAATCACTTAAAGATTTTCATAAAGTGAATCAACTCATGCTTTGTCTTTAAAAACTTGATGTCGTACGTTTTTGATCACTGTTTGCATCTATCATAAATCTCACTAAGAACTTTGCAATTACACTTCATGAACTTCTTGTATGTTAAAATATTGACGTTGTTTACAAAATCTGTGAAGCTTATTCTCAATCTGATGTTGTCATATGCTTTTAGCAAGTTCACGTTGTAAAACAAATATAATATTGATGATAACAAAGAGTCTTATGATATGTTAACGTTCACGCTGCGTTTCATCATCATGTAATCATTGATTGTGATCATGATGCACCGATTTCTCAGAAAGTTCTTCATAAATTTAAAAAGCAGTCTGAGAACTCTTCTCTTTTTCATGTCATGCAAAAGTCTGCTATGCGCTACATTGTCAAATGCACTCTTTGATCAACAATGAGATTTATCTGTACAAGATGCTGACTACGAATCTTTTGCAAGCTATGCTTGTCAGAAGAGTTGAATAATCTCATCAACATCGACAGAGCAGTAACAGCGCTTTACTCACATGTTGAGCTCACACACAGTTGAAAAGCAAAGCAATGACAACGTGATCATCGACGTGTTGAAGCTTGTCTATACACAGAATGACAGCAACGTCTTTGCATATATGCTGCAGCTCATATATAACATATATACATATATTGCAAAGACACGACTCAGCTTTTGCACATATACAGACAGATGTGATACAGTAAATCGATTGATTTTTCGCATTTTCAGATCGATTTACACGCAGCGCAATCACACATAAAGCAGTGACAGCGCTTGACTTAGCGTTGAGCTCGTATACAACATTTACACATACATTGCAAAGACAGAACTCAGCTTTTGCACATCTACACGTCTGCAAGATGCAGTAAATCGACGAGTTTTTTGCTTTATCAGATCAATGTACATGCATTGCAATCACATACATTACGAAGACATGATACAGTCTTTGCTCATATACACAGAACAACAGCAACGTCTTTGCGCACACGCTGCAACTAATATACGACATTTACACAATTATTGCAAAGGCACGACTCAGCTTTTGCGCACATACACATCTGTGCAACGCAGTAAATCGATCGATTTTTCGATTTTCTGATCGATTTACATGCGTCACAGATACATAAATCAAAGCTCATTTAGTTCGTTCAGCTGAATGATCATACAGCGAACTTGAAAGCTTACGTTGAAGTGATCAGCTTTCATTTACATAAATCAAAGCTCATCTAGCTTACTTAACTAGATGATCAAACAGTGAATAAAAGTTCACGTTGAAGTGATCAGCTTTCACAATTTCGATTTATTAATATGATCACTTGATTATATAAACAGATTGCACGCTCGTATGCGCACACAAATGATCTGACTGAGCAATGAGAAGATATACTGCAGCGACTAGAGTTAGAATACATGTAATTTAACTTACACACAGCGCTTCAGTGCGACTATTTAGATAGATAGCATTGTGTTTCATAGTCATAAACTGCATAAGCATGTAAAACTTGAAGAAATAAAAAAAAATTGCACTCTTCTCATTCAGACTCAGCAATGACACTACTCTTCTTCTTGTATCACTTCATACAATATGTATTTTTTTGTAATCAGTTGCAAAGTCGTATCTATTGATTTGTGTTTGCAAGTTCTTATTTGAATGTTCAATATTAAGTTGCACACTTTTACAACATTTTGCAAACATTTGAATATGATGAACTTCAATATTTTACTCAGCATGTTGAGTAACACAATTGATTTATATATCTTTGCATTAAAGTAATTCTTCTTGTCTGACTTTCACATCTTCTTGTCTGACTTTCACATCATTATTGTGATTACGCTCTTAAACTGAGTTAACTATATTCTCTTTTGCAAACATCTTTCAAAAAGAAAGTGTATTTATTCTGACACATCGTCGACAAGTTTATGTATTATTCTATTTATGTATTTTGTGTGTTTCAAAGTCTTGTTGAGCATTATCTTGTAGATAACTCTCTTAATCTTGCAATGTATCAGCGAAGCATCATTCTCAATCGAGAATGAATACTTAAAGTCTTCTGTGTTCAGCATGAAAATCTCTGAAAATGATGAAAAGTGAGTCTGAAACATCATCTTCATCTTATTCTGCACTGTCATAGCAATGTTAAAGCACTCTGACTTGATCAGAGAGAAAATTGTCGTTTAAGTCAATGTGTCTGCGATTGCATTTCTTGCTCATTTCGCAGTTTTAAACAGTCTTCTCAAGAATTGTTCAACATTCTGCATGATTTTTTAATATTTACTGCGTTTTTGTTTTCTGATGATCTTGCTCTTCTTGTCACATGCTTGAATGTACTCTGTTTAGTCATTGATGATTCAACAACTTCTTCTCATTTATCACATGCTCTTGATGATCTTTTTACACTTTTTCATTCATTCTGCTTTGATTATTTCATGTAATTTCACTTAAAGAGTAGAAATCTTGATGATCTTCTTCAATGCATTCAGCAGTTGCTTAGTGTACTCATTTATGCGCTAATGTCTCATCTCATGATTCAACAATGATTTTGACATTTGTTCTTTCAGAATATTGATAAACTTCTCTTCATTCATTGTCTTTTAGTTGCAACGCGATTTTCGCGCTGATTCTTTGCAGACTCTGAAATCTATAATTGTCTGTATCAACAAATGATCTGAAAAGTTTTTTATTTCTTCATTGATTTCACATCGTATTAATTGATTCATAATGTCATCTGTTGTGAAGATCAAATCTATTGTTGTTTGAGATCTTTAATAATCTCTTGTAATCATGTCTTGAAATAACATTAATGATGCATCAACATTTGTGATCATTTTAATTAAATCATTTGACAATAAATGCTGTCTTGAGTAGAATGATTTTTCTCATGTGAGATGATGCAGATTGAAGTTTTCTACAAGAATGCATTCTTTCAACATGTGTAACATCTTTTCAATGTCTGAAAGATTTTCTTTTTCATGAATGACTTCATGATCTCTGAATGACAAATTGTATGCTTCGTGAATGTGTATAGCTTTCTGAGTCATCTGTATGTCATTTGTTAATGTTTGTAACATAATCATGTTTACATCTTTAAAGTATCATGTTGAGTGTCAAATATTACTGTCAATTCTCTTGTTTATGTAGAAACAGATTTTATTTTCATTATTCTTCAGCATGAAGTCAACAATTGTTGAACAGTACGCTCTGAAAATCTCATCAAATCATCAAAGTTCTTAAAGAATTAAAATGTCATAATTTTTTATCTTTTTCTCATGTAGTAATATTATCATCATCTTTTCTTTGAACTTGTGAACATTATACTGTAGTATTCAAATCTTCTTTTGCTGAGACATTAAAGTTTACATTTAAAGCTGTTTAATGTTCTTTTAAGCATTTGCAATGTGCTTGCTTCACTTGTAAAATCTTCAAAAGAAGATGATATTGAAATTGATGTGATTGATGTTGATTTCAACTCATTTGTTTTTGACTTCTTGACTAGATGATTCAATATAGTGTTTTCAAATGTGATAATCATGCTGAGCAGATGACTTTCATTTATTGAGCATCTTTGTTTTCTTTTCAAGTCATTGTCTATCAATGATTTCAAATTGACAGATGTCGTTGTGAACATCTTCGATGTCATCGCTTTGAGCTTTTTCTGCTTTCATATGATGTGATATAAAGATCTGTATTTCGTGACTCTCTTTATTCTCTTTTTTTCAATCTGTCATTTATGACATTAAAAGTTAAAAACTCATTATATATTTTAACACATTTCACATTTTCACATGTTTCAAGTCTGTCTATGAAAACAATGCTTCAAGCGATGATTTAACATGCAGTAAATGCATCTTTGCTTATTTCTGCATTCATATATTTTATGATTGTAGTCTTGATACTTTAAACATTGATGTGTTCTACAATTTGAATCATAAAACTGCATGATTTTTATATTGATCTTGTGACATACTTTCTCGTCAATTAGCTTGTTCATCATCTCAGCGCTGACTATGTATATCATCAATGAGATGTATTTCTTCTGTTCACTATTCTTTGTGAATCACTTAACTTTCTCAATCATCATCTTTGAATGTATGTCTTTGTTGATCTTGATGAGTGCTTTCATTCTCTTTTTCTTTATGTCTTTAGACATTTCTTCAATTTTAATTTCATGTATCACTATCTTGAAACTGACTTCATGCAGACTTATGTTCAATGAAATCTTTTTAATTCAAAAATTGTTTTTCTTCAATATTCTCTTGCTGTCTTTTGTCTTAACTCAAAATATCAGTAAATTTGATCATTTCTTCATAGTCTTTATATTTTTGCACATTGATAACGTCTCATCGACGTCAATTTCTCTCACTCATCTCACTATGTTCTCTGTTGTTATCATCATGATTCTCTTAATCTTTTCTTTCTTTTTAATAAAGATCTTAATCTTGAATTTCTTGCAATGATTTTGCACTGATGATGCAACGTCAGCGTTGAAGACAAGATGACTCTCAAATAACATCATTGACTTCTTGTTTGCTCTCTTCATTCAGTTGTCAACACGTCTCTTTTTCTTCATGAACTTCTTTTCAAGTCTGCTCATTATCTTTTTCAATCTCTTCAGCTGATTCTTCATGCATTGATTGACAGTTAATGCAGCGATGCGTTGACATGTCAGCTTTTCTATCATCTCTGTCAATCTCTTCATCTTTTCTCAAAGCATCAGCTCATTGTTTTTACATTTGTTGAGCTCATAGAGTACTTGCAGCTTGTTCAATTTCTCATGTATATTCTTCGTCTTGATTAAATTCTTCTGCAAGATAGTGATATTCATCTTTCACTCACTTGCTGACGTTGTGTTAATGATGCTCATCATTTGCTCTTGATAATCAGAATGAAGCATAAGCATCATGTTGATGATGTTCTATTGTCAAAAGAGATTGATGTAAATTTTAATTCAATGAATTTTTTTGACGCGTTGCTCAATTATCAACTTTTTTTTATTCACATTTCATTGATGTCATCATTTACATCAATTACACATCACATATACTATTTATAATGTTATTTACACGCATTATAATTAAAGATGAATCATCATTCAATTGAAAATTTCTCTTTTTCTTGTTTTCTTACGAAGATTTGAAGATTTTTATTGAGAGCTTCTAGAGTGAAATCATGAGTATACATCATCATTTATTAACATAAATCAAGACATTGATTATTGAGATTGAGAATGAACTCACTTAGAAGAAAAGACAATTGTCATGATAAATTGACACATAGAAATTAAATTAAAGACTAAAGTCAGAGACTGAATTGAAAATCAGATCTGAGTTAGCTCTGAGACTTTGTGACTTTGTCAAAACATCATTTAGATTACGTCATACTTTCAACTTAATATATCATGAGTTATGTTATGTTCAACTTAACAACGCTTGATAAACTTTCTATAGTCAATCGATTCTTTCAAGTTATCGAGAGCTTCTTAATATATACTCATTCTGTGTCTGCTTAGAATATCACATTGTCATATCATTCTCATAGATTTCGTTTATTCATTTAGTAGACTTAATCATCACAATGACTCAACATTTTTTCTTATTCTCAATATTTTTTTCACTTTACAACATTCTTTTCTGTATCACAACATATTTTTTTTAAGTTTAGCACAGTCTTTAAACATTATATAAATAAAAGTTCTTGCATCTTTCTTCTTCTGTATTCTTAATGTTCAATTATAATTATTTTTAAAGAATTAAACATTATCATTTATGTACTTCACTAATTGAATCATTTAAGCATGATCTCAATATTTATTAAGTAATTGAAAATAATATTAAATATCAAGATTTTCTATTTTAGAATTTATTACATCATTATATTTGAAAGACTTACATGCAACAAATGAAACTATTTCTCATTTCTTCATTATTATCTTCTCATTGTTTACATTATCTTGTTGCATTATCAATAAAATATATTGCAAAATGTCTGATATTGATAATAATAATAATAATAATAAATTCATACATTCTTGTGACATCAGTTAAATCAACTCATGAAGAACTTTATGCTATTTGTATCAAGTAAACAAAACTCTTGAAGATAGAAAATCACTTGCAGTTTATACAACTGCTTCATGCAGTTGAAACAATGAATTTTTTTTTCTTTTTCTTCATTAAGTGCATGCAGTCTATGACTATGACACTGTCTAGACGCTGTATGTATGCTAAGTTACATGTAATCTGATCAAAGTCGCTGCTTTATATCTTCTCGTTGATCAATCACATCGATAGTTTGCATATACAAGCGCTCTCGCTCAAACTCTCGCAATCGTACTCTCGTTTTTCTTCGTTTCTTCACACTCTTCGCGTTCTACTCTTTCGTTTCTAATAGTCATTTTCTCGTTGCAATTCGAGTATTTTTCAAATACTCTAGTGTTGCAATTCGAGTATTTTTCAAATACTCTAGTGTTGCAATTCTTTCGATTTTGATGACGAACAGCGTCAATATGATGTTTGTGTTTTTGAGCTAAGTCTTTTTCTTAAGCTTTATCTGCTCTGATCTATAATGCTTGCAATTTAGTAGTAAATGCTCTGACGTTTGACTTGCATTGCATATTTCATAGCATTTGTTCGAATTATTCTCTGATAATCGACGCAAATAGCTCTTGAAATAGTCGTGTTTCATTTTCAACTGAATAAAGATTGAAAACGTTAGTCTATCGATTTTTCTAAGCTCTTTTAGTGATTTTTGACTTAGATTCACGTTTGATATGTGCTTTCGATACTGATTTCCCTTCTTGATGCTGCTTTTTCATGCATTTAATCATTGTAATTTCGCCTCTTTGCAAATTTGCTTTTTGACGAAGCTTATAATGATTGCTTTCATGTTATCGATAACTGATAGTTCTTGAGCAGCGCTTTTGATCAATTGATCTGCTTTTTCGTTCTCAATAATGTTCTTGCAACTCAATATTCACTGTATGCGAATTTGACACTGATTCTGACGTAAATTGGTCAAGTTTTGTCGTATGTCATTGAATAACTTCGCATTGACGTTGCTTTTTGCGTTTAGTCTTTGCAAAGTCATTTGACTGTTCATGTACACTCAAATTTCGCTGTTTTTGAGTGCTTTTTCGCTGCATATTGCGATTGCATCGCTAATAGCTTGCAGTTTCGCTTTCGTTGTGATTATTTTGTCAGAAACGCTTGTCGCTTTGCTGAATCTGACGAGTTCATGCGTGAATATCACTGCCGTTTCAGTTTCTGTTTCGATCTCTGCTATCTTTTTTCGAATTTGCGATGCGTCGATATACATCACTATGTTTTTCGCCTTTTTGGTAATTCTTTCTAATTCTCTGTAGTGCGTATTGATCGTTTCGCGAGTTTCGCTTTTTGCAAATTCGGTTTGAATTTTTGCTAAATGCTCGATTTCTTGATATCACGATTTCTTGAAGTGAGAAATTTCGATTTCTTTTATTGAATTCAGTGTTTTTTGCACTTTGTTCAATATTCAATATATCTGCGTGAGTCTGTCTTTGCACTTCTTGACTTTTCAAGATAAATTCGTCTTCATCTCGTTTCAGTTCAGATATTTCGATGCGTTCAGATCTAGGTTCAATTCGATGAAGTATTGAGATGAGTATGAAATAGATGTTCTTTTTCTGACAGAGTGTTTTTTCAATAACTCAACTATTCAAATTACGTAGTTCTTGCACTTTTGATCTAATTGCATCTTCATTGACTGAATTTTGACTTCTATTTGCATAGCATCTATCGATGATGTTCGAAACGCACCCAGAATTTTCCGTAATGCAGCGTTTTGCAGTTTGCGAAATTTGACTAAGTAGCTTTTTTGATTATTTCATCATATTTTGACGTCATAATCGCTAATAAACGTGACACATGTCAGATATAACTGCTTTTCTGATTTGACATTTAATTCTCACTCGCTATTCATTAATCTAAACAACGAGTGTAGCATTCTTGTGACTGTCGCGATTTTCGTTTGCACATGAACTTTGAAGTTGAGCTTTCGATTCAGTCAAACTTCTAGTCATCGTACGCATGTCTTTGATTTTATGATCGTGTTATTGAGTAGAATAATCATTTGATTGAGTGTCGTCTTATGACTTTCAAAGTGTATCAATTCAGATTTTGAGTCATTGAATTCCATTGCATTTTTCTTTGCTCATGTAAAAGCGATTTTTGCTGCATTTTTCAGCGTTTTTACATTCTTATCAATATAGCTGAGTGACTGTAAATTTTCGAACTTTGCGCGAATCTTTGAAAAAAAGTATCGAATATAAATTAGAAATAAAATGAGCGAGATAGATGAGTCTTGTGATATTTCTGTGCTTATTTTCTTTGATTTCTGACGTTCGTCGTTAAATGCTAAGTCAATAACTCGATTTTGTAAGAAACATTTTACTTAATTGATTAAATTGATCGATATTTTTAATTTAATCAATATTTTGACCAGCTGTTTCAACGCTACATGATCAAAGACTTCTTTGACATCTAGAAGTAGACAGATAAGCGTGTTTTCTCGACTTTTCGTCATTTGCGCATCATGTACTAGATTTAGTACTGCGTCTATAGCTGATCTTTGTTTTCTGCCTATCATTTGATCAAAATTCAGCAGCTTATCGTTAATTTCAGCTGTGTAAGACAGTTGCACTGCTATTATTTTTTCTGCTACTTTGCCTAAACAGTTTAGCAGCGTAATAATTCTGTATGTCTTTGAAATTGAATAATTCAACTTGTCTGATTTTTTCAGAATAATTTCCGTACCTTCGCGTCATATCTTCAAATGATAGTCATTTCAAATCAAATCTGAGTACACTAAATTAAAGATTTTCAATATGCTTTTGTACGCTCATTGTATGATTACGAATGATATATCATCTGATTCAAGTGCTTTTCTGAATGTTGAGATGTTAATAGCGTGCTTGATTTTCTCTTCAATAACTCTTGATCATTGTATACTTTCGTTCAATAGTAATTCTTCATTGATTTGAATTTTCGAAGATGATGAGTACATTGCTTTCAGAAATGTCTCGCACTTTTTATTGAATTCAATTTTCAATTCTTTTTGCAAGTTTTATATTGAGGATAGCTTTTTGATTAAACGTGATTTAGTGAACTTGTATGTCTGAAACACTTCTTTCTCTTCGACGTTGTTCAAAAAATTGGTTCAGAATTGGTTTTTGATCAGCTTTATTGCATCATGATACGAGTTTCATATTTGCACTATCTCTGCTCATACATCATCATTTCTGCATCTTTTTCAGATTCGCTTTTTTGACAACAACGTCTTTTGCATTTCAATGAGTTCATTGTTTCATCAGAGTTTTGATTTTGCGCATATTCGCTGTTTAAATATGAATAATTTCACTGTATTCTTGATGCATTCAGTCAAATAAATGACTTTTGCTTTTAAACTCGTGATTCTTTGCATCTTGACAATTATTGTGTCTTTCATCAATCAACAACGAGATTTATCTGTACAAGATGCTGACTACAAATCTTCTGCAAGTTATGCTTGTCAAAAGAACTAAACAATCTCATTGACAAAGCAGTAACAGCGCGATACGCGCATGTTATGCTCATATACACAGATTAAGCATTGCATTATGATGCTCACAAACAACAAGATCATGTGATCAAACAACAAACGAAAGTTCACGTCAAAGTGATCAGCTTTCACAATACACAGATCAAGCATCGCATCATGATGCTCATAAACAACTCAAAGCTCATTTAGTCTACTCAACTAAATGATCAAACAGTGAACGAAAGCTTACGTTGAAGTGATCAACTTTTATGATACATTGATTGCTCATTTAGCTCGCTCAACTAGATGATCAAACAGCAAATTTGAAAGCTTACGTTGAAGTGATCAGCTTTCACAATACACAGATCAAGCATTGCATCATGATGCTCACAAATAATTCAAAGCTCATCTAGTCTGCTCAACTAAATGATCAAACAGTGAACGAAAGCTTATGTCAAAGTGATTAACTTTCACAATACATCAATCATTTGTTTAACTCACTTAACTAGATGATCAAACAGCAAATTTAAAAGCTTATGTCAAAGTGATTAGCTTTCACAATACACAAATCGAGCATTGCATCATGATGCTCACAAACAATTCAAAACTCATTTAGTCTGCTCAATTAAATGATCAAATAACGAACGAAAGTTCACGTTGAAATGATCAACTTTCACAATACATTAATTACTCATTTAACTCACTCAGCTAAATGATCAAACAGCAAATTCAAAAGCTTACGTTGAAGTGATCAGCTTTCACAATACACAAATCAAGCATTGCATCGTGATGCTCATAAACAATTCAAAGCTCATTTAGTCTATTCAACTAAATGATCAAATAGTGAATGAAAGCTTACGTTGAAATGATCAACTTTCACAACACATTGATTGCTCATTTAACTCGCTCAGCTAGATGATTAAACAGCAAATTTAAAAGTTTACA
>JAABUV010006245.1_pt1 | contig 13076 bp, 17 predicted proteins | sample 5559971 | NCBI WGS metagenome assembly JAABUV01 (sample SAMN10711881, study PRJNA513362) | rock metagenome | isolation source: Antarctica rocks | place: Antarctica: Victoria Land, Knobhead nord | collected 2015-12-19
AGTGGCGAAGATACAGTCTGTGACGAAGCGGGAGACGGGTACGATGCTGCAAGCGGCTCCCGCCTGAGTGAACCATGGGTTAGCGTTTGCGTGGGTCATAGTATGCCTTCTGGCTCCAGCTGTGACCCCAAAGCTCAATCATCTTGGGGTGGTTTCGGACGATGAGCCATGCCGCGACGGAGAGCATTGGGAAGCTGAGAATCGCCAGCATTCGAAAGCCAACGAGGAAAACCGTTACGCTTACAAAGACAATCCCCATCCACGTCGTCAAGTCGAGTCCGAGCTTGGCTCGTGGTTTGTTGAGGGCCTGATTGATCGGTAACGGTTCTCCCCGTTTGGTCATTCTGCAGCTCCTTTCCTACATCTGTTGGCCGGTCAGTGAGCCAATCCAGCCAGCTCCCCAACCGAGTACGCCTGCGCCGAATAGTGCTCCGAACAGTCCGGGAATAGCTTCCGACATGCGCCCGCTCATCATGCGAATGCCAGCGAAGATGAGTCCACCGAAGCAGATGACGGCTCCGGCATAGACGGCGAAGGTCTTGAACGATCCCATCAGGGTTGTTGCCTGAGAGAAGTCCATCGTCCCTTGCGCGTGGGCGGCGGTGCTGGCCAGAGCCATCACCAGGAACGGGGCGACAATGCGACCGAACGAAGCGGCGTGCTGCTTCGTGATGCGTTGCGCCCATCGGTGAGTCAATCGTGAATCGAGCTGAGTCTTCAAGGTTTCTCCTTTTTCATTGCCACAAGCAGAGGGTGCGTTGCGCGGCTCAGACCATACGGGACTATGCATGGGTACTGATCCCAAGGTGGAAGGGTTAGAGATGCGTTTCGGTAATCACGAAGTGTTACTGATTGGCATTTGTACGCAAGATGTACCGTACGTGTCAAGCACGTAACTTTGTGCGCGTATGCGCTCACTATGCCGGTACAAAATGCAAACGTAGGTCAACCGTTTCGTACCGTACCAAGAATGTAGAAACTCGCGTCTTCTTCGCCTATAAAGAAAGCGATACGCTCGGAGTTTCTCTTGCACAGACGGGTCCGTGCGTTCACCCGCGTCTGTGCTACATCACGGTGTTTACGATCCTCGCGCGAAGACTAACGCGTGGGGAGCAAGGGGGGAATCTTCAATTTCAATTGAGGTCGGCAACATGACAAACGACGAATTAGAGGTTCACTATGCGGCGTTCCTGAAGACTCTCGGGCAGCGAATAAAGCAATTCCGCAAGGCCCGTAAACTGTCGCTGCATGACATGGTTGTGAAGCATGGTTACCACGATTCGCAATGGCGGCGATTTGAGCGCGGCGGGGCTGCGAACATGCTGTCGCTTCTCAAGATCGCAAGAGCATTTGATACCTCACTCTCTGAACTGCTGGACGGCCTGGGCAAGTTTCCGGTTGAAAGTGCGACAGATATAAAGAAGAAAGAAGTCGCAACGAAACGAGCAAAGGTGGGAGCGAAGAAGACGACATGATTTCGGATCGCCGCACTCAGCTTAATTCGAGTATCCGGAGTCTAGGCGAAATAAAGGCGAAAGCGCAAGCGCGTAGGAAGCGTGAGGACGCGTCGGAGGGTACTGAGGGCTTATGCAAGTGCTCCCGGCGTTACCTGCCGTGCTGTCCGTTCGATTCCGGGTACTATCTCGTGTGGGCTAGCGACCCGTTTTTGCCTTTTCCTTTATCAGGAAGGTTTTGTCTTAGTCTTTGTTTGTTTTGGGTTTTCCACCGATCCTCCCAGATAACTACTGGCTGCTCTTCATAAGTTTTTAGGTACTAACTATAGGAAGTACTTACTACATTCTCACGTGACGCTAATAGAATCAGCAGCTTGAGGGGATTCGCGCTTACCAAATGTACGCAGATTCACTGTGGATGTTTACCAAATGTTCGCAACTTTTTGAGGCTGCCGCTTACCAAATGTACGCAGCGCGCGCTTACCAAATGTACGCAGAGCTGGGCCTGGTACACAGGGGTGATTGTGGATCGTCTGAAATAGTGGGAGGGGTGTTTTGGGGCGCTGAGAGTGCTCCCGCAGAGGGGGTGATGAAAGAGTGGGTCGGTCTCTGTTCGGTTGGCCCGCTCTCTAGCTTTGGCGTAGGAGCATGATCTTTTTTGAGGGGACGTGCGACACCGGCGTTGGGGATGGATGGAGCATGATGCCGTCTTTGTCCTTAGGAAAGCTCACTCGAAGTGTTGGATAGGCAAGCCGAACTCGTTTGGTGATCTGCTTGACGGACTCGGAGCGGAACTTAAATCGACCGTTGCGGTCCTGCCAGTCATACTGTGATCCGAACTGATCATGTAGAACTTGCCAGGGCACAAGCCGAGAGGTTCTAAGGCTGAACATCAATCGAGCAAACCAGACGTAATAGTCCATGGCGAGAGAGGACGGCGTGAGGATCGCCAAGCCTCTGAGATCGAACGGTATGGGACGCTCAAGAATGCTCTGTCGGAAGTCTTCGGAGAGGATGACGTAGGACGGGAAGAGTGCATCCTGGTCGTCGTCCTTGGTCCGCCAGAGGTCAAACTTTTTGGAGATGAGAGCTGCGTCACGCGAATACTGCTTGGTCTCTGGATCGTTGGTGACGACGGAGATGGTTGCCGAGAATAGCCGAATCATTTCAAGCTGAACGTCCTTGATGTAACGCCCGGTTCTTGGAACCCCAAGCTCTCGTTCCAAGAAGCGGGAAACGTTCTTGCCAAGGTCGATCACCGTGAGGTTAGGGTGTCGAACTTGCCATGTTGCGATCCACGCGAGGAGCAAGCGCGGTTTGCTACCTGATGGCAGCCCGTAGGGGCAGTCGGTAGTAATGGAGAGGATGTCATTTCCGTTGTGCCGTTGCCAGATGTTGCCTTTGACGGCGCTATGAGGGAGACCGAATTGAGTTGTGAAGTAGGGGGCGAAACCAATCACGTCACCGTTGCTGAACTTGTCCGGGGGGTTTGTCAGGATCTCAAACGACGTTCGCTCCTGGGCCAGTTCCCTTCTCTCGGCAAGTGTCTTCGTCTTTCCCTCGCTCACTATCGCTAAACTGTTCTTCAATGGTCCTCCTCCTCTTCTTCACAAAGGGGGGGCTGTTGGCAACGGTATCCTCCTCTGGGATAACCGTTACGGGGCTTGTCATAATGGGTGGCTCGGGGTGGTCTCCCTGAGTCATCCATTCCGTTTCTGCAAGTTCAGCTCTCGTTCTTCTCGATCCATTCGGCAAGCAGCCGTTCTACCAGGTCAGACATATCCTCGCCGTTCCTTTTCGTTTTCAGTAGAAATGACGCGGTAGCATGCTTCTTTACGTTGAGGAGAAAGCTAAAGCCTTTCCGGTCTGGGTCCTTGTACTTGGCGAGCTTCGTTGGAGTCTTCGCCTGCCTTGTTGTTGCCGGTGGCCGCCTGGTCTCCTCGACTGGCTGCGGGGTCTCCTCGATCGGCTCCGAAGTCGCCGGGGTTTTTCTGCCGTCTACAAGTCCAGCGAATCTACCGGGTTTTGTTTGCATAGCTCATCACCTCGTTTGCAACTGTCTGGTATGCATCCCACGCCCGAGCTGCGCGGGGGGCGTCTTTGGAAGTAAAGATGGCTTTGTTGTTCACAGTCGTTCCCGCTGACGCAGCCTTCTCGAAGACCTTCAGCCTCGGGATATCGACTGAGAAAATAGGCACCTTCGACGAAAGCATCTCAGCCCGCAGCTCCGCTGCCTCGGACTCCGGGGGCGGCGGTACTTTCGTCAGCAGCACACGAAAGGATTCCGTCTTCATGGATCGCAGGATGTTGATGGTCAACGCTAGGCCATCGTTGTCCAAGATGGCCGGGACTGCGGGGATAATCAGCAGGTCGCAAGCCTCCATCAACTCTCGCATGTCACCTTCTGAGGGAGCCTGGCCGGTGTCGATCACCGTATGCTCAAAGTTCCTGGCGAGTTTTGCACCCTGGGTCTCGTTCGCTACTCGGAACGGGAACCCGTCTCCTCGTTGGCTCCAAGCAGTTGCATTGCGTGTGTTGTCGCCGTCTAGGAGTAGGGTAGGCGCCAGATTCTGAAGACAGGCGGCAAGATGGACGGCGGTTGTCGTCTTTCCTACTCCCCCCTTCATGTTGGCGATGGCTATAATCATGGCGTCCTTTCATTGTAGCCTAATGACTAGCTAACAAGGTAGCGGGATACGTTGACATCTGTATACCTTAGCAACGCAACGTCTCGCTGGTGCGGTAACGCGATAGCTAGGAGAGGACATCGTTTATGGCGGACCCCCTACTAATTGACCGGTGATGATGGTCGTAGAAAGCTCCGCTGATGGCGTCGATAAGCAGGTAGCGGCGAGTGTCGATGTGCTTATACTGCTGCACTGTCCCGGTACTGCCCATCCACATAAAATCTTTGCACTGCGCCTGTCCTAGAGCCTTTTCTAAGGGAATCCAGCTCTCGCGCGTTTCGGTGGCATTGTCGATCTGCATTGGGTACTCCTTGTGTCGGTCATTGCGCGTGATCCTCGGCGATGAGGTTGCGGATTGCTTCAAGCCGCTGCGCGAGTAGGAAGATGTCGGCAAGTGCTTCTGATCTGGACCGGTGGTAGACGTGGCCGATTAGAAGGGTGGTTGTGACGGGAGGTCTAGAAGCTGAATGGCTATGTTTGCCCCTTCGCGCTCCCGTATCGCTCTGATCTGGGATCCGACTGGAGGGGCGGCGGCACTCATGCCGCCTCCTGGTCTTCGTTCTGTTCCTCGGGCTGCATGATGGTGACTTTCCCGTCCTCATCTTCCGCGTAGCAAGCTCCGCAGATGAGTAAGGTGTCGGGCTTGGCCCATGCGTTTGTGCCGCAAGTGCCGCAGGTGTATTTGGTCTTGCTGGCCGTCTTCCTCTTGCGCTCGATGCCGAACGGCTGGGACTGCCAATTCAATTGAAAGCCGGTCGCGGCGAACTTTGCATAGGCGTGGTCATAGCTTCCGCCCTCAATGATGTCGTGCGTGACGCTCTGGCCGGTCTCTTTCCCGCCTGGCTCTCCGGTGGTTGACGGGTAGAGGCCAACTGCCTTCATCTTCTCGGCCCATTGCTTATCGTGGTAAGCGCGGCGGGGAATTTTGCCGTAGGTCTGCTGCCAAACGTGGACCATCTCATGGGCGAGAGTAGAGAGAATAAGTTTGTCGCTCCTGCCGGTGAATACGTCCGGGTTCATCGCCAGCTCGTGCGCCGTGCCTTGCTCGATGCGACCGGCGAAGCGGTTGGGAGCGAAATAACCCTTTGCCTTGGCGTGACGCTGCAAGGTAACGAGTACGTGGGGAAGGGAACCGGAGAAAAGTTCGGTGTTGAGGAAGTCGTAGGCTGCCTGGAAAGCGCGGTACTCACGTTCCGTGATGGCCACCTTAGTGCTTGTATCGTACGAAACAACTGTGATGGGGTTTGATAGGGTGACTGGCTGGTCTGGGCTGGTCATCTGGTCTCCTTTTGGATCGGAAGCGGGGTCTCTAATCCCGTCACCGCGTTACCATTATATCATGTTATCCTGATAAATAGCTAGCGAGCTATGGAGAGGTAGGGAAGCGGGGGCGGTCCCTCGGGAGTCGCCCCTTGGTGCTTACTCCGCGTCTTCGTTCGCGTCGCTGATGGTCTCTGCGGGCTGGTTGTTGTAATCAATCCGGCGAATCAAGTTAGCCGTGATCGTCCATGTCCTGTGCTGCACGTTGTCTTTTGAGGTGTAGGAGCCGGTGCGGACTTTGCCCTCAAGCATGATTGGCGTCTCCTTCTTGAGGGTTGCGGCGTTCTTGGTCTTCGGCCCCCAAACCTCGACATCGAACCAATCGGTATGTTTGTGAACGACGTTCTTCTTATCCGTCCACTGCTCATTGACGGCAAGGGTAAAGTTGACGACATCGCCGTTGGCGGTTGTCTTGAATTCGGCGTCTTTGCCGAGATTGCCTTCGAGCTGAATGTTGTTACGGAAGCTGTGCATAGTGGTCTCCTCTGGTGTTTAGATCGGGTCTCAACTCCCTCTCTCTAATTGCAAGTATAACACGATAACTAGCTAGCATGACATCTAGTTAGTTGGATGTAGAGAAATTTTCTATTTTTGCTCTAAAGCTTCGCCTGCCGATGCTCCCAAAGCGGGCCGCTCGCCCGCCTCACTGGTGCTCGAAGCTCCAACCGAAGGATGGCCCGCGTCTTACCAGCGGAGCATTATGGCTAGGGTTGGCTTCTTTATTGCCGACGTTTTTGGGAGGCTTCCACGGAACCCGCAAGGGGGCATATGAGGCTGGCGTCGTTCTTCTCTCGTATATTTGTTACTTCACAGGCAGCCGTTGCTTGTTCTGCGGGCGGCTTGCCGCCTTATAGGGTGCAAGCACGATGGCCGGTCTGTTGGGGATTCGTCTTTGCCACCATGTATTGCGGGCAAGAGAAAAGGCCCGATTGCTCGGGCCTTTATGGGGTTCTGAAATCTTGACTACCGGTTTGCTTCTAAGACGGCAACACGCTCGCTGAGCTGGCTAATTACCCGGATAGTCGTTAGTTCACTCTGGGCCTTGAACTCACCCAGAGCTGACATAAGCGCTCTAAACTGAGCATCTGCCTTCTGATTCTGAGCTTCGGCCTTCTTATCCTGGGCTTCGAATCGCTGATCGATCTGCTTCTGCAAGCTGCTCTCGACGTGGGTGAGCTGGCTTTGAAGATTCGTTACGAGCGTCTTGAGTTCACGCACGTCCGGCGCAACAAGGTCCTGAATGACTTTCTGGACGGTTTGGGCGATGTTTTCGGACATTTGATTCTCTCCTGGATGATACGGCATCGGGTTTGTCTTGGGCTAAACCCAACAACGTTGTCACGGGGGGCAATCTGCGTGGCCCTAATGAGGCTCAGGAGTGGTTAGATTCGCAAAGATACAGTTTTAGGAATCGTTTTGACGTAGACATCTGCGACACGCGTTTGACCCATATCTGCTCACCAGCAAACCGTCTCAAATCTTGAGACATTTGCGACGAAGTCGGCCCAAGAAATTTCGGTGGCTTTCAGGCAGAAGAAAGCGGGCTTAGATTGCGCCTCGTGACAGCGTTGTTGGGTCTGCCCCGGCCTGCCATGCCCGGATCCATCGCACTCAGGCGGTGCTGTCGGAGATGCCCGATCTTCTGCTCGAGCTGTGGCGGGAGCTTCACCCCCGCGGCCACGAGCAGACGGCTCTCGACTTCCGCTGGAGAGCGGCTGAGGCCAGGCCGGTACCGCTCTTTACGGAGATCAGGGCAGGGAAGTAGATCGACCCGCAGTCGGCTAGAAGCTGCCCGGGGATTCTATCCTAGGCAGGATGGAAACCAAGCCGTGCCGCATCTGCCAGGAACTCGAAGCCTCCCTCCAGTCGGCCCAGCAGCCGGACCCTCCCGCTCTGGTGCTCGGCCTGACCGAAGCGGGGAAGCGGAATCGGGGGCTCCAGAGACAAGAGCTGGTTCAGAGGATTGAAACTCTGCTCGAAACGCATGAAAGCCAGTGTTCGGCGGGCTGGGAGCAGGGCAGGGCATTAGTGCGCGATCGCGCACTAATGGCTTTCAGGACAGCTCATAACTACCCACGACAAGGTAGCTTATCGGGGGTAAACTCTTGGCTCATGCCCGATGCCGCTGATGTTGTTTGTCGCGGTATCTGGCGCAGATCTGATCGCAGTAGGTGGCGTACACCCCTGAGGCAGGCTCCCCGATCCCGATGACCGGACTTCTGCTCCCGCCACCTATCGACCGCGACGCCCAGGACACCGGCGCCTGGCTCACCCCCGGTCAGGCCACCCTGCGCCAGATGGTACTCGACGCGGTGACGTCGCCCAGCACCCGGCACAGCTACGGCCGGGCGCTCGATGGCCTGTTTGGCTTCTCTGCCGGGCAGCCGCTCACCCGGGCGCTGCTTCAGGAGTGGAAGGCGTCCATGGGGGAGCTCTCCGCTTCGACCGTGAACGTCCGGCTCTCGGCCGCCCGCAAGCTGGTCGAAGAGGCCCGGCGTAACGGGATGCTCGGAGCGGAAGAGGCGGCGAACCTTACCGATGTGCCGAACGTCCGGCAGCAGGGAACTCGCCTGGGAAACTGGCTCACCCGCGAGCAGGCCCGCGAGCTGCTTCAGGTCCCCGATCGATCGACCCTCAAGGGCAAGCGCGACCACATGATCCTGGCTGTGCTGGTGGGCTGCGCTCTCCGCCGCGACGAGCTCGCCACCCTCGAGGTTGACACCTTGCAGCTGCGCGAAGGCCGGTGGGTGCTCGCCGATCTGGTCGGCAAGGGCGGCCGGGTCCGCACCGTCGCCGTGCCGGTGTGGGTCAAGCAGGCGATCAACGCCTGGATGACCGCGGCTGGGATCGAAGAGGGCCGCCTGCTCCGGCGCATCCGCAAGGGCGGCAAGGTGGGGACAAGCCTGACCGACTGGGCCATCTGGTCGGTGGTCGAGCAGTCCGCCAAACAGATCGGGATCGAGCGCTTCGGTGCCCACGATCTCCGCCGCACCTGCGCGAAGCTCTGCCGGAAGGCCGGCGGGGACCTCGAACAGATCAAGTTCCTGCTCGGCCACAGCTCCATCCAGACCACCGAGCGGTACCTCGGCTCCGAGCAGGAGATCGCCATCGCGGTCAATGACAACCTGGGTCTCTGAAAATCTGGGTCTCTAAGAATCAGGCATGGCCGATGACGAGGCTTTCGCGAGCGGTCTCGACGACGGCTTCGGAAAGCGCCGTGAGCCGGTTGATACCGACGACGCGCTCCATCTGGGTCAGCAGCCGCCTGAGCAGGCGGAAGTTGCCGCCGGTGACGCGAATAATCGCCCCGTACGACCTCTCGCGAAGGCGTCCGCGCAAGGGAGCTCATGCTTCCGCCGGCAGTGCCGCGAGGTCACTCACGCCAGAAGCATACGCCAGATAATGCGAGAGAACTTACGCCAAATAATTCGACAAACGACAGCTCCCCAATCCGCTCCGGAAGTCCTTCCACCCCTCGCAAATGTCAGCCAGGGCTCCTTGGTCCTGCCAGAGAATCCTTCAGAGGGTCTGACACCCGCCCAGCGGGAGCTGCGCCGGGGGGTGCTCGACGCAGTCTCCGCCCCGACCACGAAATTGGCCTACGGGCACGCGCTCGATCACCTGTTCCGCTTTTTGGCCGGCCGGTCGCTCGACCGGGCGCTCTTGCAAGAGTGGAAGGCGGGGATGGAGGGCCTCGCCCCCTCGACCGTCAACGTCCGGCTGTCGGCAGTGCGGAAGCTGGTCTCCGAGGCCCGAGCAAGCGGGATGCTCGGGGTCGACGAGGCCGCCCGTCTCACCGACGTCCCGAACATCCGGCAGCAGGGAACTCGTCTGGGCAACTGGCTGACGAGAGAGCAGGCGCGGGAACTGCTCCAAGTTCCCGACCGGTCCACCCTGCGTGGCAAGCGCGACTACGTGATCGTGGCGCTGCTGGTCGGTTGCGCTCTGCGCCGGCAGGAGCTCGCCACTCTCGACGTCCAGACCATCCAGATGCGGGAGGGCCGCTGGGTCCTGGCCGATCTGGTCGGGAAGGGAAGACGGGTCCGCACGGTTGCGGTTCCGCTCTGGGTCAAGCAGGCCATCAATGTCTGGCAGACTGCGGCGGGGATCGAGGAGGGCCGGTTGCTTCGCTCGATCCGGAAGGGCGGCAAGCGAGTCGGCGAGGCCCTGAGTGACTGGGCCATCTGGGATGTGGTCCAGAAGTCCGCCCACGAGATCGGGATCGAGCGCTTCGGTGCTCATGACCTCCGCCGCACCTGCGCGAAGCTCTGCAGGAAAGCGGGCGGCGATCTCGAACAGATCAAGTTCCTGCTCGGGCACTCGTCCATCCAGACGACCGAACGGTATCTCGGGTCGGAACAGGAGATCGCGGTCGCGGTCAACGACAGTATTGGGCTTTGAGGGGAGTTAAGCTTCGGTCAGCTTAACGGAACCGGGCCGCTCTCGCTCGCCACGCGCTCAATCATTCGCAGAGCGCTGATAGCGCCCCAGCTCATGTATACGCCAAACAGCGTGAAGAGTCAGCGCCAGACACTCCGATAAGTAACAGCCAGAAGATATAATTAATTCGGGGAAATCTACAATGACGGTTTCCGTGCGAAGGCTTGCATTTATCCAGCGGATAGCGGCCGGAGCGATTCTTCTTTATTGGATCTCGTTCTGGGCAGACCATAGTGAGCTTCCAGCCAACGTAGTCGATGTCGAGTGGTCCTTTCTCATACCGGACGTTTTGTGGATAGCGGCGGCCTTCCTGGTCGCAAGCCGCTGGCTTATTAGCGGCGATCGGCGCGCGGGAATAATGAGTTCTGTGGCTGGAGGTTCCATGGTATATCTGGGGCTGCTGGACATCATGCTGAACTTGCGTCACGGCCAGTACACATCTTCTCCTTCGCGAGGAATCCTAAATGCGTTTGTCAATGTAAGCTGTCTGTTCTTCGGATTGGCGAACATTTGGTTCGCGCTAGCTGCAACGGATTCAGGCGAGAGCGAGTGACAGAACGCGTCATTATTGTCACAGGCGCATCGTCGGGTATCGGCGCTGCCTGTGCCCTGCGCCTAAGCCAGGCGGGTAATCGGGTTGTTGGCGTCTCCCGTTCAGGACGATTGCCTTCTCTCGAGCCTGGAACTGTCGCACCACAGCAACTCTCTGCCCGACCCCTCGACATCAGGGATCCTGCGGCAGTAAACCAAACCGTTGCTGACGTGGTGGATGCTTTCGGGCGATTGGACGCCGTTGTCAGTTCGGCGGGAATCGCTGTTGCGGGGCCGTTGGAAGATTGCCCAATAGAATTGGTACGAGCGCAACTGGAAACAAACGTTATCGGGGCCGTTTACTTTTTTCGAGCGGCCGCTCCTTTTCTTCGACGGTTCGCGCCGAGTCGTTTGATTCACATCTCCTCGCTTGCCGCACATGTCGCCCTGCCCTACCAGTCTCTTTATTGCGCGAGCCATTTTGCTATGAGTGGTTTGTGTCAATCACTGCGGTATGAGCTAACCCCTCAGGGTGTTCGGGTGATCTTGATCGAGCCTGGAAGTGTACGAACAGCCCTAACAGAGAACCGGCGCACAAATGTTACTGGAAACGTTTATCATTCCGCTGCGATGGCGGCTCTGGACGTAAACGATGCGGATGAGCGTGGCGGAATTGACTCTGACCGGGTTGCTCGCGTAGTGGAGAAGATGCTTACGGTTCCGTCACCGCCGGATCATCAATCAGTCGGGCACTGGCATGAACGCATCACCCTCCCAGTGGGCCGTTTTCTACCTGCCCGCGTGTTTCGGCGCATCATCGAATCGCACTATGCAGGATCGCATTGATTCCGCTCCCTTATTACCGCTTCCAACGGTGACGGTTCGAAGGTCATTAACGAGAGGTATTTGAGAAGTGTTGTACCAGGAAAAGACCTACCCTCGAATTTATGGACTCGGAAGTAAACCCATGACGATGGGGCTCCGTATCCGTCTTGCTTTGCAAAAGCTGAACACCAAGGTGTGGTACCAGGTACTCAGTCTGAAGGCTCGGGACAACCTGACGTTCATGAACTACGGTTACACGCCTGGCAATCCCGATGTGACTCCACTCGAGTTGGAGGCCGCAGACGAGCCCAATCGTCACACGATCCAGCTTTATTATCGTGTGGCTGGCGGTATCAGCCTGCGCGGGAAGGACGTCCTGGAAGTTGGATCGGGACGGGGTGGCGGAGCGGCCTTCATCCGAACATATCTGCATCCCCGTTCCGTGACAGGAGTCGATTTTTGTGGCAGAGCGGTGGCATTCTGCAAGAGCAGGCACTCGCCTGACCGGCTTTCATTCAAGCGAGGTGATGCGGAATTGCTGCCCTTTCCGGCGCAGTCCTTCGACGCAGTTGTGAATGTGGAGTCTTGTCACTGTTACAGGTCTGTCGAACGCTTTCTAAGTGAGGTGGTCAGGGTGCTCCGCTGCGATGGCTACCTGCTGTTCGCTGATGTCGGCCCTAAAGCCTATATCGATGCCGTCCGTAAGCAGCTTGAGCAATGTGGACTTTCAGTCATTGAGCAAGAGGATATTACCTCTAACGTGGTCCAGGCTCTTGAATTGAACAGCCAGCGTCACAGTGCTTCTATCCAGAAGGAGGTGCCCATTGGACTGCGAACCGTGTTCCGCAACTTCGCGGGCGTGGAGGGAACACCTGTATTTGATGCGATGCTCAAGCGAGAATGGGAATACGTCCGATACGTGCTGCGCAAGATTTGAATAACGGTTCGATATGGAGAGAGCGTCCGTAGATCTCCGACTGACGATAGAGCGGTTGATGATCGGCGTACTTCGATACCAGCACATGCGCCAGCAGGCCGGGCCCGGCGACTCCGCGGTCGATGGGCCGTGACGGTGCAGGCGCATACCTCAACGACGCCCGTGCCGAGCTCGACTACACGTTAGGACAATTTTTTTCGAACAGAGAAACTCTCCGGCTCAATAGAAGGAGCGGACGCCAGCAGCGGAAGGCTATCAAGTACAACCACCTGGTCGCGAATTGCCTGATCTTTCACAATCTGTCATCTCTCACAGGACTCGTTCAGACTTTGGAGCAGCGCGGCGAGTCCATTCCCGAAGATGCCATCGCCGCCATCAGCCCGTATCTGACCGAGCACATTAATCGCTTCGGCGACTACACCCTCAACCTCGACAGAAAACGCCCCAGCCAGACTATGGCTACACCCTGAAACAACCCGCCTCAGCCCGCTGAGTACCAAATGGCTCATTTTGTACTGAATCGTTGCCATACCCTCGTTGTAGCTTTGAGAATTATCTGGCGCAGTTTTGTGGCGATAATTGGCGCAAGAAGTCCTCGGGTCGTCTATTGGCAACAGAGTAAAGGCGAAGCTCCAAACGGATCTCGTTGATCCGGCATCATTTAAGCAGCGGAAAGTGGAATGCGAGTTCCGTTTCTCTACGCAAGATAATTCTGAAACATTACGCAAGATAATTCTGAAAGCAACATGTGGAGTCAGCCGACGAAGCCGAGACCCGCGCCAGAGGATTCGTTCGACGGTGACGCTGCCTCGACTGATGTCGCAGTGTTCTCCAAATCATCGAGCGCGACGTTCAGTTGGCTGGGAGCGGATCGACGCGTTC
>JAABUV010006247.1_pt1 | contig 13069 bp, 10 predicted proteins | sample 5559971 | NCBI WGS metagenome assembly JAABUV01 (sample SAMN10711881, study PRJNA513362) | rock metagenome | isolation source: Antarctica rocks | place: Antarctica: Victoria Land, Knobhead nord | collected 2015-12-19
GAGTTAGCTTATGTTCTTCTGAGTCATATAGATAGTCGACTCTTTTCTTCTAGATACTTTTCTTTCTTAGCATTTATATACTCGTTACATTACACTCATATGACTCGCTTTATGCTGATCTCTAACAAACAGTGAACGACTTGAAATCAAATGAATCATCAGACATGCTGATGAAACAGAATATGAGTATATCACTCTCGATCACTACTTTGATGAGAGCAGATCGTTTTTCAAATTCGCAGCGATTTCATGCACTTGAGTCATCTTGAAGCAGTCATATGCTCTATGTTCTGACTTCTTGCATTTGAAGCAAAGTTCTTTCTTAAACAACTCTTTCTGAATAGAATCAAGATTCAATCTTCTGAGTCTCTTTCATGAAGAGACTGATGACGTAAGTTAAGCAGTCAATGTGCTAGAGACAGAGCGAGCAGCTTGAGTCATTGATGCTTTGACGACTGATCGAGCGTTCAATTCAGTTAATCTAACATTGACTTGCATGCAGATGTCAATAAACTCATTCAAATTCATGATTCATTCATTGAGCGTTACTCGTTGAAGATTTGAGCTGATCTTATGCTGAAGATCATCTAATAAAGTCTTGTTATTGTACTCTAGTTCTGCACTAAATCTCTGAAATTTCATTTAAAATTCATGAAAGAAGATCTTGTTCTGATACAGCTTCAAATACTGTTGTTGAGTTGTATGATGATGATTGAGATCATCATACATCTTGTTGATAATCGATAGCACTTCTTCAACTTCTAGAAATGAGTTCAAGAAGATATTTTGCATACAAGATGCAATATGTTTGATTGCAGCTTCACTGACTTAACTTTCAATGTATGCAATCTTCAATTCTTTGATAGAAAAATGATTCTTGTTTGTCTTCAGCTTGTTTCACATTCAAAACAGTCAATTGTTTACATTCTGCGTTGAATCTTCAAACAAAGATGAATTTAATAACTTGATTGATTTCGAGAAATGATCTTCAAAGATCAAAGTGCTTTGTCGACTTGATGCAGTTTCTAAATAATGTATAATCACGTTCTTGTTTCTCATTTCTTTCTGCAAACGCGTCTGCGTAATCTTCAACATGATGTTTATCTCGTTGACATCTTCTAACATCTGAATCATATCATTGTGAGTCTCGATTTCAATGTCATGCTGATGAAGCATGTACTTGATAAAGATAATGATGTCGTTTGTTTCGTTAGCTGTTATTCAAGCATTCAGCTCTTCATTGATACTGATCTTGATCATTTCATAGATAAAAAGCAACGCATTTGTGTTCTCTTCTTCTGTGTTTGACATCGTATTCGTGTCTTTCTCTTCTTCTGATGCTGCTCGATTTTGTGATAGAAGTGATTCTCTTCTAACATTTTGAAAGTCATAGCGAGCAATGCTCACTGATTCTGATTCTGTGCTTCTAGTCATTGTATAAATAGAAAATTGCTGATCGAGATTCTGATGTTACTCTATTGAACTTTCTGAGTTCGAGCAACGACTAGTACTTTATCGAACTTTCTGAGTTTAAGTACTGCTGAAATTTCTGATTTCTGATGACGAGCTCAATAAAAAGTTAATCAAGAACAACGCGTTCATGTTCTTTGATTCTGATTCTATCGAAATTTCTGATTTTGAATCAAGATTCTTCTTTAGAAATTTCTGATTTCTATTGAGCTTTCTGAGCTTAAGTTCTGATTCTGCTGTTGAAATTTCTGAGTTCAACTTCTGATTGAGTTGATTGTGTAGCTTGTTTTTGTATCATTTACACGTCGATAGCAAGATTAATGAGCTTTGAACTAATGTTATGAGTCTGCAAAGAGCGAATCATATGAGTGTATTCTAACTAGAAGTTCAAAGCTAAAGAAGAAAGAAGATAAAACATGTCGAGAATCTTATACTCACGAAGGCGCGCTAAATCACTAGCGTGTCAACATCAGTCTTATACTAGTCTATGATAGTCTAACATGATCTATGTTAGACTAACTCAGAGTAATGAGACATGCTTGCAACAGCGTCGACGTTGCGTTGTCAGTGCAAAATCATTGCAAGAAATTCAAGATTAAGATCTTCATTAAAGAAAAAGAGAAAATCAAAAGAATCATGATGATAACAACAGAAAACATAGTGAGATGAGCGAGAGAAATCGATGTTGACGAGATGTTATTGACATGCAAAAACATAAAGACTATGAAGAGATGATCAAATTTACTGATATTTTGAATCAAGATGAAAAACAGCAAAAAAATACTGAAGAAAAACGATTTTTGAATCAAAGAGATTTCATTGAATGCAAGTTTGCATGAAGTCAGTTTCAAGATAGTGATACATGAAATTAAAGTTGAAGAAATGTATAAAGACATAAAGAAGAAGAGAGCGAAAGCACTCATCAAGATCAACAAAGACATATATTCAAAGATGATGATTGAGAAAGTCAAGTGACTCACAAAGAATAGTGAACAGAAGAAATACATCTCGCTGATGATACGCGTAGTCAGCGCTGAGATGATGAACAAGCTAATTGACGAGAGAGTATATCATGAGATCGACATAAAAATCACGCAGTTCTATGATTTGAATTGTAGAACACATCAATGTCTAAAGTGTCAAGACTATGATCATAAAACATATGAATGCAGAAACAAGCAAAGATGCATTTACTGCATGCTAAATCATCGCTCAGAGCACTGTTTTTATAAACAAACTCAAAACATGTGAAAATGTGAGACGTGTTGAGATACATACAGAGTCTTTGATTCTCAATGTCATAAATGACAGATCGAAAAAGAGAGAATAAAGAGAGTCACAAAACACAGATCTCTATATCACGTTGTACGAGAGCAGAGAAAACTCAAAGCAATGATGTCAAAGATGTTCATAGAAACATTTATCAGTCTGAGATCATTGATAAACAATGACTTGAAGAGAAAACAGAAACGTTCAACAAATAAAAGTCATCTGTTTAATGTAATCATCACATTCGAAAACACTATATTGAATCATTTAATCAAGAAGTCAAAAACAAATAAGTTAAAGTCAACATCAATCACATCAATTTCAGTATCATTTTCTTTTGAAGATCTTACAAGAAAAGTAAACACATTGCAAACACTCAAGAGAACATCAAACAGCTTTGAATGTGAACTTTAATGTTTCAGCAAAAGAAGCTTTGAATACTACAGTACAATGTTCACAAGTTCAGAGAAAAGATAATAATAATGCTACTACAGAAGAAAAAGATAAAGAATTATGACATTTTGATTCTTCAAGAACTCTGATGATTTGATGAGAATTTCAGAGCGTATTGCTCAGTAACTGTCAATTTCATGCTGAAGAATAATGAGAGTAAAATCTGTTTCTACATAAACAAGAGAATTGACAGCAACATCTGACATTCAACATGACACTTTAAAAATGTAAACATGATTATGTTATAAACATTAATAAATAACACACAGACGACTCAGAAAGCTATACACATTCACAAAGCATACAATTCATCACTCAGAGATCACGAAGTCATTCATGAAAAAGAAAGTCTTTCAGACATTGAAAAAACATTACACATGTTGAAAGAATGCATTCTTGTAAAAAACTTCAATCTGCATCATCTTATATGAAAAGAATCATTCTACTCAAGACAGCATCTATTGTCAAATGATTTAATTGAAATGATCACAAATGTTAATGCATCGCTGACGCTATCTCAAGACATGATTACGAGAAATTATCAGAAATCTCAAATAGGTCTGTCGTCGAGTTCGAGTTGCTCAACTCAACTCAAGTTGAGTTTCAGAGTTAAGTTGAGTTGAAAGAGATCAACTTAACTCAATCGAGTTGAGTCAGACTTTCGACTCAACTCGATCAATTCAACGAGTTGACTTGAACTCGACAGCATGTCTAAACATTTTACTTATTTGAAATAAATACTAGTAGAATGAAATTATGAAATTTTAAAATGTGTGTGTATGAATGATCTTTATTTACATGTCAAAAAGAAATTTATATGTATGTAGAGAAATGTCTTCAACTTCTCTATCGTTGACTCAGATCTCAGTTACTGTCTCTAACTAAACTGCTTGAAAAATGCGTAAGCAATTTCATGAAAACAGTAGATTGCAAAATGAATTGCAAAATGAATTGCAAAACTATCTACATGAGCTTTCTATTGATGTCTTTTTGTCTTCTTTGCTCAAACAATGCATTCAATTTAGCTTTATTCTTAAATGATGATTTCTTCTTGAAATTAGTCATTTCAAAGCTACATTTACATGTTGAAACAGAACTCGACTTCAAAGAAGAAATTATCTTGCGCTGTTCTTTTTTCACTGCTAAAGATAATGACTTAGATTCTTCGTTCGATTTAGAGACTGCAACGAATTTCATCAAATTTCTTTGATTCACAATCTTTTGTAATAATTGATCATCTTTCTTCAATTTGTTTCTCTCAGTCAAGTGTGATGTAACTCGATCAAAATGAGCAGACGCTGAAAATCGAGCATTTGAAAGTGAAGTTGTCGTAGATCTTGCTGTATTGAATAACGTAGACAACGTGAGTTCTTCGAAGTTTAAGAATCTAGATTGCGAAGATGTTATGAAAAGATTGACATCAATTAAATCATCATTCTTCAGTTCTAATATTGTTAATTAAATGTTTGATGATGAAAAATATAACATTACTTATCATGCTTATTATCATCAACATCATCATCTGATGCATCGCTGATATACTCTAAATCTTCATTAATGTCGATGATGAAGACTAAATCTTTGTTCTTTTCTTGTTTCTGTGCATTGAAAGCTCTTTTCTTCTTGATAAGCTCGTGAAACTTGAACTCTGATTTCAACTTCAGAGCATTTGCATGCTTAATCATCATGATATTTGATATGATGTTGGCAACAAGAGAGCTGCAATGATAAGATAATATGTCTCATCTTAAATTGAAAGTTCGTTCAACATCTGTCGAGATAGCTGAAATTGCTAAAATATCTCGAGCTATTCTGCTTAAATTAACAAAGTCTCTGAGATAATTTCTTCAGAACTTAATGAGATTGATGTCTTGAACAGAGTCTAAAGCTTATTAGAATTTGATATTTTAAAATATATGACTGCAAAATCGATTGCAAAATTGATTGCAAAGAAATTATGAGACAACATTAATTGTGCAACGAACGAAATAAAGAGAAGAAAAACTTACTTTGTTTCAGATATCATTTCGCTTCGTTAGTTAAAACAAGTGATGACAAATTGTGACGTCTGAAATTTCGTCTAGCGACTATATCTGCAATGAAAGATGATTGTTGCAAGACTCTTTCTTGAAGTTGATCTTGCAATGTAGTTGAGTTGAAAGCGTAGTGTCTAGCATAATAATTTATAAACTCTCGTTTGTATTTTTGTTTATAGTTGCTGTCTTATCATGTAGATCGATCATATAGATCTAGTTTCTGATGAGAATCTATAATATTTTCGAGATTGTACATTAGCTTTCGATCATGACTGACATTCGCGTAATATTCGAATAATTTGATTTGAGCTTGCATTAAGACTTTCAAAAGCGAACGCTTTCAAGAACGTTGTTTTCTCTTCAGAGCTATCATGTGATCTTCGATATGAAAGAACAAAACATCATAAACAATGTAAATTGAATTGATGTTGAGTTCATGATTATGTTCAAGTAAATCAGTGAATATCGCGAATGATTTGAGTAGTTCTACAAGATATTGAACATGTTTTCATTCTTCACTATTGAAAGATAGCTTTTGAAGAGTTATATTTTCGTTTTCATGAGTAGAAATATAACTCTTGATGAAGTCTTGAAGACGAAGTGCTCTCAAAAGCATAAAACAGATGAAATTTCAGCGAGTTTTAATGTCTTGTATCATCTTGAGACGAAGTTCGAAATTGCGTTGAATCTTGTGAAAGTTCTCTATTCTTTGAGAACTTACGTTCATATAATCAGCAAGCTTTTGAATCTAATGAAAGATTATTATAATGTCATGAATAAGAGTTTACTCGGTATTTCTGATCGCGATTGCAAAATCGATTGTAAAATCGATTGTAAAAATAATTGCAAAGTAAAGTAACATGATAAATAAAAATTATTAATTATCTTGAACAGTGTTTGAAATAAACTTTCTTGTACAGACATGCTTTGAAGACTAATCTTGAGTATTCAATATTTCTTCTTATTCTCGTTCTCTGAACTTAACATCAGCGATTTTAGTAACTGTTTAACAGCTAACTGAATTACGTGTGCTAAACATGATAAATGTGAAGTAGCTGAGAACGTTTGCAAAGTCTCGTCTAATGTCGTCATCATAACGTCGTTATTGCTGACGTTGTTCATGATTATAGTTATAACTCGATCTTGAATATCAAGTTCTTGCAATATTTATTCAGTAATACTGCTTAGATTACTATCAGTATGCTTGTCTTCAATTTGTTCAAAGCTCAACAAGACTTTATGATATTCTCAGAACTCAATGTAGTAAAATTTTATGATGACTAGAAAAGATAATCTATTAGAACTAGTTCATTCATCTAGACTAATAAAGATTTTAGAATTCGTTGATAAATTCTTGAGTAGGTTGACTCGAACAACAGTCGCTTGATTCTTGAGAGAGATCGTAAGTTTGATTCTGTGTGACAGAGTAATGCTTGATCATGTCATTTCAAATGCTCATTGAAATTGAAGATTGTCAATAGCGACATGAAAGATATTCAAAGTGACGAAAGTCTTTTAAAGTTGTAGTGCAAAGACTTCTGAAGTATATTCTTGATGAAAAGCGTGATGCTGTGATTTGTTAATCTTTTGCAATTTCTTTTGCAATCTGTTTTGCAATCTCTTTTGCAATGTGCAACTAAGAAGCAACTTATTGAAGCTTTAACTTTAACAAAGTTACGAATGTCTCAAACTTTCGTGATCTTAGTTGCTAAGTTTGTGCGTCTATCACAATCTTTGCTATTCAGATGATGTTTCATGATGCTGTTATTGATGCTTCTATTGTTAGAATGCTCGTAGACATGCAAACATAAACGACAAATGAGTTTGAGTCTTTCGCTTTCAACTAAAGCTGTCTGATAGAAGTTATTTCATATTTCATCTGTTCATGACTGTGAGATTCACTTTGAATGATGATAGTCTGATACTTTTCGTTCTACTTGCATCGCATATTGAGTTTGCTTTCATCAATTCTGAAATATATGTTGATATTCTTGCTCATGATTGTATAGCACATATCATTCATCATGTAATGACTGCAGTTTGAAGAACACGATAGAAGTAACGTTAGAAGAAGAGAATCAAGCACTATCATGCTTGCTGTCGTTAAGATTCTCTGAAGATATATTTATAGAACTGAATAAACTGTTCATACTTGCTTGCAATTTCGATGTTCTCATTCAAGAGAATTACATAATAAGCAAGTTAAATGAGAAAGAGATTGCAAAAAGAATTGCAAAAAGAATTGCAAAGAGAGTTGCAAAAAGAATCGAAAACAAGTTTGATTTTTCAAGCGTCGTTAAGCTTAAAGTTTGAAGATCAATGCAAATCTTAATCATGCATCACTGTTGACTTGTGACTGATTAATTCTTATCTTTTAAATTAACTGTTAATTATTCTAAAAACTAGCACATTTTAATAGATTTCAAACATTATGATTGACTAAGAAGCTTATTACAAATATAAGAAAATAATTATACAGAGATGAACTGAAGTACGAAATAATCGTTGCACAAAATTATGCGAAAAGAATGTTTAATTCTTCTGTTCGCTTCTGCTATTTAATTATTACATGAGAGTATGATGTGATGCTGCATGCAATAAATAATTCTATCTATCAGCTTGTGACTGCGAAACTAGTTAGATCATTGATTTAGAAACACTTGATTTCTAAGATATGAATATTAAGAGAATCAAAAAGATTACTTGACTTCTTAATTTTGAATATTACTTTTCAGATTTCACGTGTCAATTTGTGTGAAATATTTGATGTTCATTCATACTTGTCGTAGTTAAAATTTGTCGATTAATTCTCAGTCTGATCTGATAGCATAATTCACTTGCATGACTTGTTCTTAATCGTCTTTCTTTTCAATCATACTACACGTCATAAAGTTTTCTCAGATGTGATGAATGATTCTTGAAAGCGCTTTGATGTCAATTTGCAATCTCAAGAGATATGATAATTTCTGAAGAAGACTCGACGATACTGATCGCTCTTTGCTTTTCTATATGTCACAATGTTAGTATAAATATTGAAATACAAGTTGCGAAATTGATTGCAACATCAAGAGCAAAATCAAGAGCAAAGTTCAAATAGTAAAAGAAATAATAATCATGTTGTAAACAAAATTACAAAAAGAACTGTCAAAAACTTACACAATAAGACGACACGCTACATCTTTTCAGAAATTCTGAAACTGTTGAAGAATCTTCACTGTTAATGCTTCTCTGATGACATTCAAGTCATTCATCATCTTCTCGTTCATCATCATCTTGAACTTTTCGCTCAGAAGCAAGTCATTCATCTGATATCATTCTTTCGTCTGAACATCATTAATGTCAGAGAACTTCTCTCATTGACAACTCTTCACACTCATATTGAAACAAGCGCTTAGTATCAAAGAATCTTGATTGAGACTTGCGACATCGAGACATGTTCTTACATGATTCACTGTATTTTCTTTCGCAATTCTATGAATTTATTAATATTTGATTGCAAAAAAGATTGCAAAAAATATCATTGATTTCATTTGCTATTCACATGCGCAGTCAACAAGAACTCATGATCATCATTTGATGCTTGTAGATAGACATTCGATTTTTTGAATTGCTTGATTCAGTAGAAATGAATATTTCTATCTCTGTTTTTCGCATCTTCAATTTTCTTCTCATTGTCTGTCATATTTTGCACATGAGTTCTAGTTTTTTTGAATGTGTATTGTCGAAATAATCTTCAATAGTCTTGCGCTTGTGAGTAGACATTATTACGAATGCAAAACAATAGTTAACTTGTAAAAGCAATGATGTAGTGATCTAGATAATGAGATGAAATAGTGAAGATCAATCGCAATGATGAGATATGAAATTTAAACTTCGATATCTTAATTTAAGGTTTTAAGATTTAGATCATCATCATTTCAACACTAATTAAGTCGTGTAATCATCAACTTTTTTCTTCTTTTACCTTCAAACAACAACAACATACTGCAATCATAATTGCAACAGCTCAGTAAGTTATGTATCAGTCTCATGAGTTTATAGAAGATCGCAAAACTGATTGCAATACAGAAACAATAAGCTTAATTCTAACAACAAAATGCTACTCAGCATCTTTGATTCTGCAACTGACGAGATTTTGAAATCGATTTTGAATTCAAATGAATTCTTCAACTTGCACGAATCTATGTATGTATTTCATTTCTTATTACTCTTGAATTGATCGCAAAACTGATTGCAAAGTAGAAATAATATCGCAGCGAATTCTAAATTCAAGCTTACAAGATCAAATTTCGATCACGAGTCAAACAATAGATCACGATTGTCAAGCAGCTCAGAATCGTCATTGTCAAGCTCATCGTCATCATTCTCACCGTCATTATTCTCATCATCATTCAGTAAAAAACCTCATAACAAGCAATTTGTCGAAAAGATGCTTCAAAAACAGTCAATAGTGAAGTTGAGAACTGATGACAGAAAGATGAAGCTCATCAGAGTAAGTTTTGAGTCTTACTAGATTGCAAAAATGATTGCAAAAGTGATTTCAAAGACGCTGATCATATGTTAGAATGTTCGACTCATTGAGTCAGCTTGTGTTATCAATGTCATCATAAAAAGTGATCTTATCAAGCTCAAGAAAATGCGAAAATATTGCAAAGAGACTGTGATACTTCGTAAAATTCGTTGATATTAAAGAACAATCGACTTACTTATTTCAAAGCTGTCGTTTCAGCGTGTGATTCGCGAAGTGTGTCATGAATTGATTGAAGTCAATCTTTGCTTTCAATCAAAAGCTATAGAGACATTGCAGAAGACAACAGAAGCATGACTTGTTGCAATGTATGAAGATTAGTTTCATGATCAATTTTGCAATCAATTTTGCAATCGATTTTGCAATTCAAATACTGATTACTTAACAGACATCAATCTTTGTGCAATTCACGCAAAGCGTGTAATCATTCAAACGAAGAATATAAGATTAATTTTTCGTCTCACAGACGAAAAGTTTACATTTGAAGCTTGTTCAAATTACATGACGAAGTAAATAGTCATGTTACTATGCAATCAGAATGCAACGCTATCGCAAGACAAATAGATAGTAAATACAATTTTTGCACTGTCACACTGTTAGTGATACTATTGCTTTCGCGCATAATTCAAGTTAATTCTTATCGCTTTTGTCAAGAACTTTAGTTTTTTTTCCCTTAAATGTAAAGTCAATTGATTAACTACTTGTATGCATGAGATTTCAGCGCAAACGAGATTTTCACGCACGCTAACTAAAACTATCTATATTGATGTCATTTTAACACATCAAAGTCAATACTATTTGTTGCTAATCTTTCTAGATTAAAGTGCGCGAAAATTCAGTTTGCGCGAAAACTTCGTGCATACAAGTAATTATTCTATTTTTAGAAATCGAGTTTGAATTCAGTTTGCATAAAAACTCTGTGCATATGAGTAAGTATACTATTTTTAGAAATTGAGTTCAAGCAACTCAACTTGATTTCGAGTTGAGCTTGAATTGAGAAAGATCAACTCAATCTCAACTTGAACTCAGAATTGAGTTGAGTTGACTCTTCTCAATTCAACTCAACTCTAACTTGATGACAGATTTAATCTCAAATGACAATAGATTTGATTTTCACGACAGATGATATTATGAATCAATTAATATGATGTGAAATCGATAAAGAAATGAAAAACTTCTCAGATTATCTGTTAATACAGACAATTATAGATTTCAAAGTCTGCAAAGAATCAGCGCGAAAATCGCGTTGTAACTGAAAGATAATGAATGAAGAGAAGTTCATTAATATTCTGAAAGAACAGATGTTGAAATCACTGTTGAATTATGAGATGAAGCATCAATGCATAAATAAGTACACTAAGCAACTGCTGAATGCATTAAAGAAGATCATCGAGATTTTTACTCTCTGAGTGAGATCACATGAAATGATCAAAGCAGAATGAACGAAGAAGTGTATAAAAATCATCAAGAATGTGCAATGAATGAGAAGAAGTTGTTGAATCATTGATGACTGAACAAAGTACATTCAAGCATGTGATAAGAAGAGTAAGATCATCAGAAAACAGAAACGCAGTGAATATCAAAAGATTATACAGAACGTTGAATAATTCTCAAGAGAACTGTTCAAAACTGCGAAATGAGTAAGAAATGTAATCACAGACACATTAACTCAAACAACAATTCTTTCTCTGATCAAGTCAAAATGCTTCGACATCATTATGACAGCGCAGAATAAGATGAAGATGATGTTTCAGACTCACTTTTCATCATCTTCAAAGATTCTCATGCTGAACATAAAAGACTTTGAGTATTCATTCTTGATTGAGAATGATGCTTCGCTGATGCATCATGAGATTAAAAGAGTCATTTACAAGATGATGCTCAACAAGACTTTAAAACACACAAAATATACAAATAAAATAATGCGCAGACTCGTTGATGACACGTCAAAACAAATACACTTTCTTTTTAAAAAATGTTTGCAAAAGAGAATACAGTCAACTTAATTTAAAAGCATGATCACAATAGTGATGTGAAAGTCAGACAAGAAGAACTACTTTAATGCAAAAGCATATAAATCAATTACATTACTTAACATGCTGAGTAAAATATTGAAGTTCATCATATTTGAACATTTGCAAAACATTGTAGAAGTGTGCAACTCGATATTAAACACTTAAATGAAAGTTTGTAAACACAAATCAATAGATACGACTTTGCAACTGATTACAGAAAAGATACACATTGTATGAAGTGATATAAGAAGAAAAGTAGTTTCACTGCTGAGTTTGAATGAAGAGAGTGCATTTGACAATGTAACACATAGCAGACTCTTGCATGACATGAAAAAAAGAAAAGTTCTCAGACTGCTTCTCTGTCACGATTCTAGCCTTGTCAGACTCAGTCTTCTAGCCTTGTCAGATCTATTCTCGCTTCGTCATCTTGACTAGTCTCTATTGGGCCTAGCGTCGGCTGAGAAACACACATATGTAGCCAGCTTCTTTTCTGTAGCTATCTTTCTTCCTTAGCATTTATCTTCTAGTTAAATGACATCTCTATCTGACTCGCTCTAGACAGATCTCTAACATTAGATAAATGCTCATCATCTACTACTCTGCTATCGATGAATAGACGATACGAAACAATCTATTCAGTAAGGAAAATTTGCAAGAAATTCTTCAAATTTGCATCATCATTTTAGATTGCAAGAGATTCTTCGATTCTACACTCATTTTCATCATTCTATCCGCAAGAGATTCTTCGAATAAAGCACTCAATTATTACCTGAAATTCACAAGAAATTCTTTGAATTTTCACTCATCAAAAAACATCAATTCAAAACATCAATTCCTCATCTACTCTTACCTCAACAACTTCTACCTTCTCTCATCATGACACGTGACGTCGAGTCAGTTGAGTCACGAACAACTCGTCTGCTTAGAAGCACTGTCAATAGAAGAGTTTCACTTCTACTCATCAATGCTTCAGTCGAAGCTGAGAAAGCTGTCACTCTCTGAAACATAAACATCGAAGAACAACTGTTTCATTGAGTCAGCAATCAACTCGACGAAGTCATCAATATGCTGAACGAGCTTCGAAGTCAGCGAGACTTGACTCTACAACTCAATGAACACTGACTTCTCGTACAAGACGATCACAAAAAGAGAGCGAAACAACTAGAAGTCACTTTTGATAAAAACGATGAGCTAGAGAAAAAGATCAATCAGCTACAAGGCGAGCGATTGAACTTCAGAGCGAAACAACGTCAAGCTGATCGATCTATGATTCGTCAAGATACTCAGTCAGCTGAGCA
>JAABUV010006252.1_pt1 | contig 13058 bp, 13 predicted proteins | sample 5559971 | NCBI WGS metagenome assembly JAABUV01 (sample SAMN10711881, study PRJNA513362) | rock metagenome | isolation source: Antarctica rocks | place: Antarctica: Victoria Land, Knobhead nord | collected 2015-12-19
CCAATCGATAGGGCGTTTGCGTTCAAGGTATGTTTGGCCGGGGCATCTCTCTCCTTTACTATTAGGCTAAATCTTGAAAGCTGAGCGAGCAACGGATATGCAAAATGAAGCGGACTCACTGGATAATTTACCGCCATCATCAGACGCCCTAGGCGACGACCACCTTGATAATTTCAATGCGTTCTTTGAACATCTGAATCGGGCGGCGAAAGCTGTTCTTCCAAGAGCATGTCGGAGATATACTGGTGCATTCGTCCTCCTACTGCGATGGGAAGATGATGACTTAGGTACAGAAATAGAATTGAAAGATCTAGAAGCGGTCTTTCGAAATATCTATCACTACAGCACGGAACGGTATCTGATCCCGTCAGTCGATTCGACCACCCAGCTGGAGTACAAGCTGAATGACTTTCGGAAGGCACACGATAATGGAACTAACCTTCTCATTGTATACTATGGCGGTCACGGTTCTCTGGAATACAACAAGCGCCCGAATAGAAGCATCTGGCAGGCAAAACAAAATGGTGGGCCAGCATTGGGGTGGTCAGATCTACAGGGAGTCTTAGAACGCGCCAAATCAGACGTCATATTTATCTTAGACTGCTGCTTTGCTGCCAGTGCGGCAAGGGGTACCGCTTCGAAAGAAGGACTTTGGGCATGCAATTCAGAAGTTACTACGACCGGCGTCAACGATAACTCATTCACGCGAAATCTTATCGAGGAGTTGAAGTTGATAAGCATTTCTCGATTCAACATTGCTATGCTACACGCCAGACTCATGAGACGGTATCGCAGACCTGGACCTCACATGCTCCTTACGGAACCTTGGTACACATACCTTGGGGACGCTGCCTTACCATCTGCGGAACTCATTCCTCAGCCACAGATGAGCAGCGCAAGTAATGATGCCATTACAACAGGAGATCAAAACCAGATATCGCCAAATTTCAACGCGAATGCGCCACTCGCTGTCGATCGGTCAATGACCGAGACGTTGGTGCTTCTTGCTGTGCGTCTCAAAGAAACAGAGTCGATGCCGAAGCTGGTATCTTGGCAAAATTGGTGTCACGACCTTGCGCCGGACGACGTGGAATCTGTTCATGCGCTTGGAAGGTTACAGATACGTGATCTGGTCAGGCTGGAAGGACATTTTCTCAGCAACTCAACCCTCTTATTAATTTCTATGCCGATTTTCATCTGGGACAGGCTCCCTGACAGTTCCTCATACGCTTTCATTGGCTTCATTAAATCAGCGAATCTACTGTTACCTTCCTTGAATACCCAAATGGAAAGATTTCTCAGTTCATCAGCAGAGAAAGAAGATTGGGCAAGTGTAAGAACAATCGAAGAACTGTCAGAAGCTGATGGAAGTTATCCCGGATACAAGGATCTGCATGCACATTTCGAACCGAAGGCAAATCTTGCCACAACTTATATGGCTCAAGGGCTATGGAAACCGGCTGAAGAATTATTTATGCAATCTATGGAGACTCAAAAGAGCGCTCTCGGTGCAAGACATCCCGACACGCTGAGCAGCATGGCTAATTTGGCATTAACATATGGGCATCAAGGACGCTGGAAGGAGGCCGAAGAGTTAGAGATACAGGTTATGGAGACGAGGAAGAGGGTATTAGGCGAGGAGCATCCTTCTACGCTGACTAGTATAGCCAACCTGGCATCAACATACTAGCATCAAGGACGCTGGAAGGAGGCCGAAGAGCTGGAGGTGCAGGTGATGGAGACAAGGAAGAGGGTGCTGGGCGAGGAGCATCCTTCAACGCTGACTAGTATAAATAATCTGGCCTCGATATACCAGAACCAAGGACGCTGGAAGGAGGCTGAAGAACTGGAGGTGCAGGTGATGGAGACAACGAAGAGGGTACTGGGCGAGGAGCATCCCGACACGCTGATTATTGTAGCCAACCTGGCATCGACATATAGGCATCAAGGACGCTGGAAGGAGGCCGAAGAGCTAGAGGTGCAGGTGATAGAGACAAGGAAGAGGGTGCTGGGCGAGGAGCATCCTTACACGCTGAGCAGTATAGCCAACCTGGCCTCGACATACAGGAACCAAGGACGCTGGAAGGAGGCCGAAGAGCTGGAGGTGCAGGTGATGGAGACAAGGAAGAGGGTGCTGGGCGAGGAGCATCCCGACACGCTGACCAGCATGAACAATCTCGCATTTACGTTAAAGTCTCAAAGCCGTATTCTCTGATGAGGGAGTGCTTCGAGCTACGGAATCAAGTTCTTGGCTCAGAGCATCCAAACACGGAGACCTCACTTGAAGCTCTGCGTGAGTGGGGGAGCGGAGAAGACAAAACGGAACACTCAGCTTAATCTTTTCTTTGCTCTATTACGATGGCTCGTTTCAAGCAGCTCGTCAGGAGAATAAGAGGCGTATTATAGTAATCTCATCTGAATAACGGTGGCAGTCGCAGTCAGGCGTGCGGAGAGCGACAACACGGTCTATCATATGCTGTCGGTAGCTTGTCGCACATATCCAGGCGATGCAAGCTGACACTAGATTCTAAGGTGCTCTGCAGCAGCGGAGAGTGGCCGTCGTTGCTATGCTGGAATTTTGTAGTGCGTCGCTCTGAGCTGGGCTCGCTTTCTCGCCGTCAGCCGGGCCACAGGCTCACCTGCCACAGGATTCGGGTTAGCTACCTTACATACTCGTATTAACCTACCCATGCACTACTCCAAATGGAATGTTAGCCGAGTGACCTTTCTAAGGGGGCTTTGGACCCCTAAAGTATGCTTTTCAGGTCACTTTTTATGGGCGGCCTGATTTGACCACGGGTCTTCCAGAGGCCTACCCCCTTAAGATCATTTTTCCAGGCACCCTTTCCAGGCACTCGGCTAAGTTTCTATTTGGACTGGTGCATGAGTAGGTTAATACGAGTAGCTTAAATTACACGTTTAGTAAGGCTCTATGGCTCGGATAAAACCCTCCTATAAGTAATAGGAGTGATGGGGGCTTGATGAGCTATGTGGAGAAGTTCTACCACGCTATGAAATGAGGCTACCCACAAATCAGGCGCGAAGGCGACGATGAGGGTGGTAATTTTCCAGGTCGCGTGTGTTAAGAGGGTTAGGAATAGCGACACCACACAACTCAAACAGCAACTACGCAAATATCAGGACGTGGGCAGAGTTCTGTCGCTTCGAAGTCTAAGTATCCGTTGGTTTTCTCGTCACGCCGTGGTTCTCGCGACACAGGGAGGGACGTTATTCATAGCATCCGACTTACACATTAAGAAGAGGAATATCGACGAGTGTACAGAGTATGGGTTGCTCGAAGTCGAAGTACCTATCATTTTTCTCGGCACGGCGGGCTTCTCGGCACACAGGGAGGGACGTTACGTAAGGAAGCTTTCCATCTGGATGATTTGCTCTGATTCTAATTCTGGTGTGTTCGGTAACGACTAACTAATAATAATACAAATTTCAGATAACCTCACGCCTTCTGCCCCGCCCAATCGTTCTCATAAGTAGACTCAAAGATCGGACTCGACGGAATCTCCAGAAGTTCCAGAGGCCTCCGGGGTGCGTGAAGCGGCCTCCCGCTGTGCATTACGCTTCAGGCCCGTCCTCTGAGGGACTATATTCTCAATATCTTTATCATCGTCCTTATCGTCCTCATCGTCCTCAGTCGTGATTATTACGTCCGGTGACAGCCACGGCATCTTTTTGATATCGGCGTTTGTCAGTTGCTCCCTAGTATCCGGATGCTCATTGTTCTCCCGACACTGATCAAGTTCCGCGAGTAATTGTTCATTCTAAATATCCAATTGTGCATCGATACGTCTGATTTTAGCAGGGCTGAGTCCTTTCCATCCAGATAGCGCAGACCTGGTGCTTTGATAGTATCCCCCCAGCGCCTCGATCAAGTAATACTGAGTTACGCTTTGAGTACGCGCTGTTTTATTAATTCGCTGTTAATTCGTTTTCTTGACTTTGACTCGCCCATAGATTCTAATGTCCTTGGCCGCTGAATTCCTTGCCAGATCTTTGGATTCGTATATTCCCTGTTATGGGCCGGCATAGAGCGAGTCATATGGGTTTGATCTAACTAGGAGTTCAAAGCTAAAGAAGGAAGATGTCAAGAACACGTCGTGGGTTTTGTTATCCACGAGGCACGCTAGGCCGCTAGCGTGTCAGCATCAGCCTTATCCTAGTCTATGGTAGCCTAACATAGGTCACGTTAGGCTAACCCGAAGCACGCTCGCAACACTTTTTATCTCTTTAAAGTTAGCCCTCTTTTTAAGCCTATTTTTTATAAGGCTTTCAACTCCTCTTATAAATACTTTAAGGATATATATATTAAAAGAGGTAATTAAGTTTAATATTAAATCCCTACTTAACTTTATACCTTAATAATATATTATATTCCCTATCTTTATTAAGTACCCCTTTAAAGGATTATATATAAGCTTTAATTAGAAGTTAAGTTTATTAAGGAAAAGTTATATACATTATAAATTTAAAACATTATACCTGTCATACTAGTGCAGAAGGTGATGGTAGTCGATATCATGTAGGTCTATTAACTAGGACAATAAAGCTAAGGAGCAAGAGTGCTCCTTGGCTGAATATATACATGGAGTGTTGCAGTGTTACGCACTAAGCCCGATTGGGCCTAGTTGTTACGGTTCCACTTACTCCGAGGAGGGTAGACCTATGATTGGTACTCGTGGAGAGGAGTGTCAAGGAACAGAAGGCAGGCTTTTACTAAACAGGTCTGGTACAAGTATTGTATTCAGTGCTTAGGAGATATACTAGGATCATAACATGAGTTGAGCACGAGTCTCCTATCTATGGGAATCAACGCTATCTATATAGACATAGGAAACTCCTCTGATCGTAACGATCGCAACAATCACTCATGGTGACCATGGGTGATCATTGCGACCTGGTCGCAGTGATCACTCACCCCTTAGCGATGTGACCAAAGCGATCGTCACGTGTTATGCCAAGGCCCTTCAAGCCTTAGGCGTAACACTAGTACGCCTGAATAATGAGCTGCAATAACACTGCAGACCTTAATACACCGATCTTATACATGCTCATGGTCCATGCCTATAGCAGGAGGCCTTGCATGACCATGACAATACCTTATAATTTAAAAAACCCTTTAAGTTCCTTTAAGCTAGTCTTAGGGGTTATAAACTTATATTTATAATAAGTAAAAGTCCCCTCTATTATATTATACCTCTTCTAACTTTAAGTTAAATTTTTTATTTATATAAAAGTAGGTTCTTACCTCTAGATTATTATAATATATTAATTATAATATACTTATATTATAATTTTAAGATACATTAGGTATTAAGTTCTTAATTAATTCTTATATAATAAGTATATTTATATTATAACCTTTATTATACTTTACAGGATTTTTATATCCTCTTATATTACTTATTAGGTAGATAGGGGTGAGTTCTCTACTTATATATTTATATCTTAACTAGGGGCTAGAGTAGACTCTTCCTTCTACTATTAATATTAAGGTTATATTAGAAGGGATAGATTGATCTTGAAAAGATGAGCCAAACGGTGATACGAGAGCAAGCGCACGAGCGCAGATGCGCCTCAGGCGCGCAGAGCATACAGCAGCAGAGAGCCCAGAGCCTAGGGCTACACGCCGACGGAAGGGGTGGGAATGGGGACGGTGACGGCGGCGGTGGAGAAAAGGGTGGCAGAGACGGCGGTGAACGCGAAAAGTCGCGTCAAAACACACCACAAAAGGCAGTGAACAGCGAAGGGATAGCGATAGACGGCTTCCAAGGGAGACCAGCAAGGAGGAGGCACATGGAAAGCATGAAGCAAAGAACTATTGAGGGCATACAGGTAATACAGGAACTGAAATTCGAGGAGCTACAACCACAGACATGGCGACTCCTCCAAGCACTACTACGAAACACACAAGACTACATACAAGAGTCAGAGGAAGAAAGACACGCGATTAAAGAAGATAAGCGCGGCCTACAAGTAAAGGTCGAAGCCCCCCAGTACGCTAGGAACACGAACAGCTGGGCCCAAGTACTAGGCGGAACACCGCCTAACCCTGGCCCAGCCGGAGGAACCGTAGGACCGGATTCTTTCTCCTATCCCCCTACGATGATTGATAATGCGAAAGCGAAGTAGATGACGCTCAGGTTCGATAATAAAGAGATAAGGAAAGCTTTTGCGGGCTCGACCAGTACACAACTAGTCCACACATTTAGGAATAACGCCTGCCCGGCAGCGGCGTCGATCGTGGCCGCAAGGCGAACAATGAGGGGAGATATCATCCTTAATACCACAACGATAGAGGCAAGACAGGAACTGGAGGAAGCCACGGAATGGGCAAAGAGCGTAGACCCGTCCGCAAGGATCCTTAGGCAAACATGCCTAATTGGAGTACATGGCGTACGCAAGGATGCGGTCGACGACACGAACCAGGCGAGTGCCATCGAGATCCTTAAGAGGGATAATGCCGGGCTACACCCCGGCCTTAAACTCGTAAGCGTTCGATGGCCAAGATTCGCGTCGGAACCAGACCAATACGGCAGGGAAAAGAGATACTCTTCGCTCGTGGTCGAGGTAGCGGGACCAGACATTGCAAATAGGCTGATTGCAGAAGGGCTCCTAGAGAGCAGCCAAATCCACCACTGCGAAACATGGATACGGTCCGCGGACCCAAAGCAGTGCTTTAACTGCCAACAATATGGACATATGTCCGCGGCATGTAAAAATGGAACCAAATGTGGTAGCTGTGCGGGCCCCCACCAGACCTACGAGCATAGCGCCCACCACCTAAAAGAGGCGAAATGCGCCGTATGCGGGGGCAGGCACGTATCAAGGAGTAAAGAATGTAGCATTCGCCAGAAGGAAACACACCGCATGTAACAGAAGATACAAGGAAAACCCAGGTGGTACGCGGTGCCACCTAAGTCACCGACCCAACCCACGGTAGAAAGAAGCCAGAAGGGTCGCGTAGATGCGGAGGGGTTCCAGATCGTAGGCCCGACAAGAGGGATACTAAAGAGGAAAGCACTCGGTGACGCCATGACGAACGCACAAGGGGCACCCCAAGTACCGAGGAAGGCAGGGAGGCCGAAGAAGATCAGCATCGCCGAACAAGGGCAGAAGGCCTTGTCACTACCGAGCAGCCAGGTGACACGAGAGCTGACAGCCGATAAGGAGAACCAGGGGCCAGGAGCAGAGCACCGAATAGAAGTCGACCTAGAGACCTCTGATGAATTGTAAACCAAACCTTAGGATCTTACAGTATAATAATAATGGACAATCGAAGGTCATGCTCCCCCTCCTAGAGGATGACGAGGTTAAGGAATTCGATATAATTGCGATCCAAGAGCCAAGCTGGAACCCGGCGACCCAGACCTCACACAACAGCAATGCTAGCAGGTTCCACCTGGCACATAGAAGCGGACAGGACACGCGTACATGCTTTTACATTAACAAAAAGGCCGATGGGAGCGAGAAGTAGATGCTGATGCTGAAGGATGAAGCGTAGCAACAAGGTTCAAGAACAAGGTGTTTTCATCACGTGACTAGACAAGAGAGAAGTACTGATATGTGATGTACACCAAAAAAGGTCCACACGATCAGCCGTGGTGCTTATGCGTAGGGTCTTCGAAGTGCTGAGGGGTATCAGGACCGGGCGTCTATGGGTAGGACGAAGCTGACGCTTCGATGACCATGGTTCTGTGGTTTGCATATCTTAGAAACCTTTCCTTTTTATCTGGATTGCTGATCGGCATATCCAGAACGGCTTTTCGGAGCCTTTTATACTCTTCCTCGGGATATGCTTTAATAAGCAGCGTCATCCATCTTTTAGACCCGACAGGAGTAAGGCATGGAATATCTAGTCTCTAATCGCTTCGTTCTTAGACGAGGTGGTACTAACATTTAAGATCTCTATACATTCGGGAAATTGACGAGTGCTCGTCGAAAACAGCTAGGCATCATATCAGCGTTATAGTACATCTTCCGGCAAGTGGGAACGTACTTAACCAGGGATATACTTCCTTTTTCAGCTTGATAATTTCATAGTATCTTATCATCTTTGCCGGTGTGATAACAATGCTATAATAAGGTTCGTGGTCTTCTATCTATAGTATATCGTCAGCTATGGCTCACCAATATAGTCCTCAAGAACCTAGACGTACAATATACATTGCCAATCCCCGCAAGAGCTGGCTAAGCCTGGTTATGGGTTGACCATCTTTATCGAATAGGGATCCCCATATCTTTTCCAATATAGTTGTCTCCTCGCTTATCGAAAGCCTCGAAGTATATCTCGGTATACTAGAGTACTCATCGTTTGGTTCGCTCATTAGGTCTTGAGATGAAGTAGATGCGCCAAACGGCCTCAAGGGAGTCAAAGCATGCTTTCGCTGGCTTTCTGGCCTATACGGCGAATTTATTGATAGGTTTCGGGTCGAGAGGTGATTAAAGGAGCGTTTATGTTCTTGAGATGGAGTCGAGGAGTATGTTCGATGCGGCATGTTGGATGAAGTCGCTGAGACGGTTGATAGGTGAAGGTGGGACAACTTGTAGTACGGCAGGAGAAGGCAGAAGAAGGGGGAGAAGCGGTTTTGAGAGAGCACTGGGCCTGCATTCTCGAATGCTCCGCCTGATTGGAGCCGTGATTAGGCATTGTGGACGCTGCAGTCATCTCTCCGCAGGGATGCTAACAACCAGGCCGAAAAACAGCATCCGCTTTCGTGGATGCAAGAGAAACAGGGCGTAGCCAAGCATTCTTAACTTCATTAGGACTAGAAGGGTTCACTAGGCAACTGGTCATACCCGGCAACTAGTCAGCCCTAGCCCTAAGATCTGCATTTTAGCGCATACTACTTTTTTTTAACCGCAGATTTCAACTCATTTGCCTCGGCAACGTACTAGGCATCTCTTATTAATGTCTATCTATCCTCGCAAATATGTCTTCTATAACTATCGGTAATATTCCAGCTCTTCCAGCCCCCCCAGCTCCTAACCACGCCCCTCATACTAATAAGGAAGAGGTACCCCAGAAAGAACGACTACATCTCGCTTATAAAGCTTGGAAAGAAGCAGCTGGTTCTGATAACCCTGTCTTAGCAAGAAGCCTCGCATTAAAGTATGGCCTCAACCCTTCTACGCTTTAGAACCGTATCAATGGAGCGGTACCTGCGAAGGAAAGAGACGCCAGAGCGTAGAAACTCAACCCTTAGGAAGAAGAGGCTTTGGTCAAATAGATCGTTCGTTTACAGAACTGGGGGTGGCCGCCGCGTGTCACCTTAGTACGTTTTATAGCTGAGGATATTCTACGTGTAAAGGGTGATTTTAAATCGATCGGAATTAATTAGACGCAGAAGTTTATGGCACGGCACCCTCAGCTTAAGACGCGGTATATACCTCCTCTCGATAAAGAGCGTGCTTTGGCCGAAGATCCTATGATTTTGCTTCATTGGTTTGAGCTTTTCCGAACCCTCAGCACCGAGCATGACATATAAGAGGCGGATATCTATAATATAGACGAGAAGGGCTTTATACAGGGCGCTATTACTAAGCTCAAAATCGTGATCTCTAAGCATGAGAAGAAGAAGTATATGACGTACTACGGAAATCGGGAGTAGGTATCGTTAATTGAGTGTGTTTCTATGGACGGTCGCAAGCTTCGTCCATGGGTTATTTTCAAAGCTAAGATTCAGCAAAAAGCCTGGCTTGAGGCCTATCCCGAAGCTCATATCACTACTAGTCCAAATGGGTGGACAGATAACGAGCTCGGCCTATAGTGGATTAAGAGGTGTTTTAAAAAGGAGATGGCGGTAACGTAGAAAGGGGAGTATCGCATGCTTCTTATCGACGGACACGCCTCGTATATCACTACTGCTGCTATTGAGTTCTGCGTTTAGAAAAAAATCATCCTGCTTTACCTCCCTGCCTATATAACTCACCTTCTATAACCTCTTAACGTTGGCGTTTTCGCCCCCTTGGCAACCGTATATAAGAATAATATCCACGCGATTACTCGTTTTAGTGCTACTTATTTAATTGACAAGGTCGATTTTCTAGAGCAGTACCGACTCGCGCGTAACGTGTCAATGACGTCTATTAACATTCAGAAAGCATGGAAAGCAAGTGGCCTCTTGCCGTTCGACCCCCAGCTTGTTCTTAAAGACTTTACCCTTCCGAAAGAAGCTGTAGAGAACACTCTCACCCGAAGCTACAATATTACTATTCGCCCTACTACTCCACCTGAGGCAGTCGTCAGCTACAGTGGCCCGAGCGGTCCTTCTGAGGCGATCCTTACACCTGCGACTATAAGAGAGGTACAGCTCCTTATAGATAAGGTCTGTAGGCAAGGTAATCAGGCTGAGGCTGAGGCTATTCTAAAAAAAGTGGGCAAATCCGCGATATTTGCTATAGCAGATTCTATTATTTAGAACCGTACTAACGAAGAACTTATAGAGCATAATAAGAGGAAGGAAAACAAGAAAAATTATAAGAAAGGCAACGATGGATACGCGCGACACGTAAACCAGGAGGTAGTAGATAAGAGAGACGAGGATAGGAACTAGGATAACGAGGTCAAGAGGTTAGTAAAGCTACATAAGGATCTCTTTAAGGCGAAGGCCCTAAGGAAGAAGGTCCTAGTATCTTAACGCCAGCTGGAAATTCTATGGAATGCGGAGGTCAAGAGGCTGGGGACTATACATAAGGACGTATTTGGGGGCAAGGCGGTAATACGCGAAGACACTCTACACCAAGGCGCTCCGCGCCCTCACCAGCTCCAGAAGCTGATAGTCAAGCTTTGCGTCAGGGTGACTACTAGAGAGCTGGAGCAAGGGCGGTGGGCCGGCTTGACAGAGCAACAGCCACACAGGGAGCAGTTAGAGCGACAGGAAGAGGCCCTAATGGGCAGAGGGCACCGTACTAGGAAGCCTCATAGGGCTAGAGGGTGAACCGGAGGGTGAATAGCATACTAGAAAGCCCCTTTGGCCCTGAATAGTTGAAATCTGCAATAAAAAAAAGGTAGTATGCGCTAAAATGCAGATCTTAGGGCTAGGGCTGACCAGTTGCCGGGTATGACCAGTTGCCCAGTGAACCCTTCTAGAGCACATTTTTGCTTACGAGCTTTCAGGCTACAACCACTCGACCATCTACACGTTGAAGTCCAATACCCACAGCGCCAATTCCCCAACTCCAAGTGCCCCCTTCCTCATCTTCAAGCAACGTCTTTACGGTCTACTAGAGCTGCGCCATTACCAGCGCCACCGCGAGGCCCAGCTCTCGCGCTCCAATTTCGGCTTCCTGACATCAACCAACTCCAACCGTCAGCAAAAAGAAAATCCTTGATTGAAATCTCCCTTTTTCCCGTTGGACAGCAGCATGGTCAGTAGCGTCATATCATTTGTTCTTGGTTTCAGAAAAAGACTGACAGCTTTCTTTCTCGTCCACCAGGATACTCAACAGTCAATGACGCCATTGGGTGAAGTCGAAAAGGCTTTTCCTCCACGTCGCTCGTTATGCATGAGTCGACTTGCCACGCGCGCAAACTTCATCTGCAGTCGCTGCAGCCTTAAAAAAACATCGAAGCTCGTCGCTTACGCTAAGGACAAATGGGACGAACCCTTGTGTAATGGCTGCTACGGTAACATTCTGTCCACCTCAGAGAAGCAAGGCGAAGCACAATAGTGATTATGCTGGGTTTTGGTTGGGATAATCACGAATTGAAATAATTATATTGAGGTACCTTAGGGTTTGGACCTGCTTGCATCGTTATTAATGTTGATTGTATGTCTTCGCTTCTTACGATATAACGGCACGTATTGCTAGCACAGTCGAGGCTTCTTGACCGAAATGTATCGGCCTTCGTTATCAGGGGCCTTCTGTCGCCACCACTTCAAACATAAGGAACACTGTCCGCAACAGAAGACTTGCAGCCAAGGAGCTTGCGGTGACAAGATTTCATACTTATGGAAATATCTAAGTACGCAGAAAAGTTAACTCGGTGTGAAATTGACTAAGAATTAAATACAAGAACAATATTCGCCGCTCTATCCCTCAACTACACACTCGTTTTCGCTGCTCACGGGGTTCAGACAGCAGCACCATTTGCTCGTTCTCTTCTCTACTGCTCTCAGAAGTCGGTGATATGGACGTGCTTTCGGGCGCGACCTCAAAGTTGCGTGATAGCTCTTCCAGCAAAAGTCGCTTGTGCTGGAGGTCGTCTCTGGTGATATAGAGCTCCTGCTCTAGGCTTTTTGTCTTCGCCTCTAGTTGTTCGAGTGCCCCTTTTATGCCATTCCCTTCGAGCCAAATTGTGCCAATGCTTGCGTTGTCGTTGAGATCCGCTCTCCTCGGAACCTCAAGAGTATCCAGAAATCCAATAAAGTCCCGAATATGGGCACGTTCTTGCTCCAGCGACCTCTCGGTTGCTTTGTGACAACTGGACTCGTGGTTCAGGGATTGTATTACAAGAGCGCGCTCCCTTTTCTCCAACTCCAGTGCCTCCTGCTGAGTTGTAAATGCTCTTTGATAGTTACTCACGGTCTCTTTCAATTTTCCGACTTCTTCGCTTTGGGTATTGAAGAGCCGCATGCGGACCTCGTTGGACTGATTGGCTTGACCGGCTTCGAATAGCCGCTGGTGTAATATGGCATTCTCATTTTCGAGCGCGTTCTTCTTCCAGCGGAGTTTCTCGTGGGAAGCTAGCTCAACCCCGCACGTCTGGCTGATGGCTTGGCCAGGCTGTTGCTGATATCAATATTCGTCCATTCGAGCCGTGGGACTTTTCATACCACTCTGGAAAATTAAAACAGTGCACTTCCACCTTGCGTTGCCATGATATTCAGAGCGAAGGTTATGATGGGAATGTGAGGATGTGGTGACGGGAATGTGTGAATGTGGCATGTGTCGGCGACTTGTTATCTCTGGAGCGAGTAGATCCTGCTGTAGGAATGAGATATATGCAGTGGCATTGTTTGGGCAGTCACAGAGATCTTCATCAGTTTATGAGTAGGGACTTTGATTGTGGAATAAGTCGACCATGTCGACCGCGAATA
>JAABUV010006253.1_pt1 | contig 13056 bp, 10 predicted proteins | sample 5559971 | NCBI WGS metagenome assembly JAABUV01 (sample SAMN10711881, study PRJNA513362) | rock metagenome | isolation source: Antarctica rocks | place: Antarctica: Victoria Land, Knobhead nord | collected 2015-12-19
AATATTGTTCTTGAGGCGAAACCGCAAACACACCACAGGCCATAGGTAGCTATCCCTGCGCTGCCTTGAGCGATGATTTGTAACCGAAGGTCATGAAAAGAGCGACTAGATTAGTAGCCGGGGCGAATATCGAAGTAAGAAGCTCCATTGACAGAGTTTTCACGTTAGAAACCTACTGACGGAGGGCAGGTGCTCAACCAGACGGACTGGATTGTAGAAAGGTAGGCCTCTTCAGCACTTAGGTCTACATGCCTACGAACAACGATACTAACTTCTGTGATATTGATGATGCAAATAACTCGGGGCTATATAGAGATAAGTTTATTCAAAGGTATAACAAATGCGGGTCTGTGCAGGCGGGTATTGATCTTTGAAGTTCCTCATGAATTTTGAATGGTAGAGGACTGGAGGCTATTTAGTGCTCGTTTGGCTCCTGGTAGTTGAAGGATGAATAGACTGAGTGCAATGAATACCTGTTCTCGTTTCTGGTAGCTGAGGTTTGCTTTGCGAATTTCTGGAGGAATAGAGAGCAAGTAATAGCAAAGAGGATCAGTACGAGGATTGAATAGCAATCGTATAGATATGAACTCACTCGTCGATGGTGATAAAGGTATTGTTCAGACGGTAGGATGTGAACCTTGATGGGAATTTGTAGTGGAAGAACACTAGAGGAGCACCAGTGAAGAAGACGCTAATGCCTCGATGAATCCTCCTTGAAGCTGAGCTCCAGCCATGAGACGAAAAATTAACAGATACAGATCTCATATGATAAGGATTGAAGAAAAGACCAACGAAGCAGAGAAAATGCAAAGATGCCAGAAAAGTAATAGATGACCCGCATGTACAAATTATAAGGGTATGCCGTGAGGCGACACGATCTAAAGAAAAACAACGCTTTTCGGGTATACCCATTGCAGTCAAACCATCCTAGCAGTCACATAATCCAGACACCCTCGCTCAAGTCGTGGCATAAATAAATCGAAAGTTCTGTTGTTCCTCGCGCCAACATTACCTCTCTCACCTTCTTCTCCCATCAACCCTCCTCTCTAGCCCCTCGACTCGGGCTCTAAAACCCTTAACGATGTCCCGGATGTGTCGCACTTTGTCAAACTCGACCTCCAGCTCGTCTATCTGTCGTAGTATCTCGCGAAAACGTGCTATTTCAGCGTCGGCTGCCGCCATTGCGTTGCCGGCCCGGGAGGACTGAGTAGAGGTTGAGATTTGGGTTTGCGCGGTAAGCTGAAGAGAATAGCTGTTTAGTATAATGTTGCTGACGGATAGACTGTAATGGGCAGCGAGAGTTGGAGTGGTGAGGGAAAGCAAAAGGGCGGACAAGGTAGTCTAGTTTCCTTATGCAGCTCTTAATTTTGAACTGTCATATAGCAGTGAACGTACACTTTCAACCCTATTCTGTATCGCCCCCATCAAGCGCTCAAAATGCTGCCCCAAGAGTGCCAGACTCCCCGGGTCAAGCACCAGCCTGCCCTGGCCAGAGGAAGCCGCGCTGGCTGCGCGCGACGTGGAAGCTGATGTGCGCGAATGGCCGCGGCCTCGGGTTGAGGTGGAGTGTGCATAATTCTGGTTGACTAAGGCGATTTGCTGATGCTGACGGAGGATGTGGACTTCGGACTGGGAGAGACCGAGCTGGGAGTCAGGGATGGAAGCAGGAAGGGAGGTCATGGGTGTAGACCTCCTCACATGTTCGGTGAGGGAGAGCAGATGTGGGGGAATCGCATCGCGATGAGGGAAGAAGAGGGTTTATTAAGAGGATTACGAGTGGTCAGACCATAGGTGCTGGAGGGCTTGGGCAGCAGTAAGGCGAGGAGCTTTTTTGAGATGGGCACGTGATTGGGTTCAACGGCTAAGCTCGGCAGGGTTACTTCTACGGTGACCAATTTGGTGTAACGATGTTGTTTCTCGGTCCAGTTCGGTTTTGGCACGACTCTTCTCAATGAAAACAGCCGGTTGCTTCTTCGGGGGCTTGTTCTGAAGCACACAATGAAGCGAACCATTCTTCTGTCAAATTGTAATCATCGCGGTGGTCTCATCTGCTCAAAGCCATCAACGTCTTCTTGCAAAATATGTGTGCTTTTCACGCCTAGGAACAATGTTCCACTGTAGAGCTGGCAAAGGTATCCGGTGCCCCTTCACGGTGGCATTTATATTTATATCAATGGCAATATAGGGCAATCGAAAAGCAACACGTACCTGCCGTCCTCCTCATCCTGTTGTATTTTCAGTTAGTTGGTCTCCTCGGAATCCCATTCTTGTCTCTAGTATGGAAACGTGCCTAATAAGAAGAGTCCGCCTCATAGATTTATGAATAGCTTGTCTCATGAACAACGATAGCCAGAATTCAACGTGTCAATACAAAGGCAGCCACCGTATGCGTATGGAGCTAATGCATATAGCCCAATCGTAAGAGGCATTGGAAGCTTCGTAATGCGGCGCAGTGAACTGGGTTTGGCATTTTTGTAGTCTTGACCAAACGAGAGATGCGAGGATCAGGAAAAGAGTGCCGCCCCGGTGGAGGAGGCTCCACGAGGCTCTGCAATCTTTGATCGAGATGATTGCGCTGTTGATGGGTTTCTGTAAACGTAGTACTCTTTCCTTGAAATAGAAGCAGTGCGACTCTCACATACTCAATACAGACCGTCAATGCGGTTCAGGGTGGCACTCATTGCGTGAAGAAGGATGAGCCGGATGCAAAAGCACAAGTTAGATTAAAGCCAGTAATAGTTCGAATAAATGGTGGGCATCCAACACATTAAACACCTAGCGCTCGACAATAATCATGATGTTGGTATCAATAGGGCCAATTTTGGCTCGCCAATCTCTATCCTTCCTGCATCCCGTGCAGTCACTGCTGTACATTACGCTGTCCCCAGCTGCTTTTCACCAACGCCACTTGTCGTCTGTAAAGAAATTCGTCCGAGAAATAATAGGAGTACTCGTAAAGGATAAAAAAAGATCAGGTGATACGAAAATAATCTGAATCGTGCTGAAGCTGACTTCAGTCTTGGGGGAATCTACCTTCCATGGTATGCAGCACTGTATCCATCACCAAGTTGGAGTATAATGACCCAAACGCCAACACTCCTACTCCTTTCACCAGTTCGACATGTTCTTCCTTCATCTTATGCCTTAATTAATAACTGTGTTCTAAGCTCGCTGACTTGAAACGGGTTATGACGTAGAACTTTGTGATTCTGCTTGGTACTAAGCCTTGCGGGTGATTCGGATATAGGCTGGCGGAATAAGAAGCTTCAGTGGAGTCCGGGGCTTGAATACAAGATAGCAGGATCTCCACCAAAGGGAGGCGCCACATCCTCCTCCTGAACCTGTGCTAGTATGGCCGGCTCTGAGTACCACGCACTATAGTCTGGCGCCTTGCCCACGTGCGAGTGCCCAGGAAGATGATTCCAACTTGGAGAGACGAAATGATGCGGTGGTTGACTCGAAACGGGCGCAGAATGTGGTGCTACGTGTGCTTCAGGTATCGAGGTATTCGAAGAATTTGAGCTGGTGACTAAGGATGGTGGGTTCATCTCTGATGCTCGGCGGCGGAAGTCCATTTGGAAGCCATGGTGATAATGGTTGGGGTAATGTCCAGCCACATCCTCGACATAACCTCCAAAAGACATCGACCGAGTGGGTATCGGCCATCCATGGTCTTCTCTTGGCGGAGCAAAGGTCGTAAAACTTCCCACAGACTCTCGAGGATGATGGGCCGTTGAACTGGGTGGGCCTTGAAATTGAGAGGGAAACACTGGTGTCATTGGAGACTCGGCAAGCTTCCAGTAGGCTTGGGAAGCATCTTCGGGAGTCGATTGTCCTGTCGATACAGGGCCGTGATCGAAGAACGGGGAATCCCAGTGCTGACGTTCATGGTGATTAGGGAATTCATATGCGCGGGAGTTGATAGAAGCTATGTGGACGTCAGCTGTCAGTCTTCGGTGACATGTCGCAGAAACTTGACAAACCTCTTCTTGCGGGAGATAATGGATTCGCACTCATTGAAGATGAAGACGCAGAAAATTCCTGACTTGGTAGTGGAAGTGGGGGGTAGTGGCTATAGTTGTCTACTTGTTCAACATTCTGACCAGCACCTAGAGCGGGTGATGATGAAGAAGAAGCCGACGCATCGCCAGATCTGGCCTCTGCTTTAGAAGCTGTACGGGGCCTTCGTTCTATTTGGGGTTGCTGGTCCACTGGGAAGAAATTGCACTCCTTTTTCAGCCGGATACAGTTCGAGCAGCGATTTTGAGCGTCATCAGGCGCAAGGAGACATCGTATCTTCCGCCGTCTGCAGTGTCCTACGATCCGAAGGATTAGCGGTTGTACATTGACCTTGTAAAGACACCATATACCACAAGCAACCGATGTTCGGTGATAGCCCAACTTGTTGCGTCTCTTGTCGGCCAGAGACATGCCTGCATCCGCGATTCCAAGTCCCCTAACGTTGGGTGTCGATACGGACCGCTTGAGCTTGGTGGACGTTATGGATCCTTTGGATGATCTCCGCCGCCGCTGTGTAGTCAAAGGCAGTGTCGAGTGGGGTGTACCTGGCAGAGGTATGTTGATTTGGCTCCCGAACGGTGGAGACAAAAACCCGGGGCCGTTATCCATAGGCGAGTGGGAATTTTGGCCTTGCGCCGACACCATGGGTACCTGCTATATATTTCTTACTCCTTTCGACAGTCGATCAGACAAGTCGAACCGAGTATCGGAATGCCGTTTCAGTCTAATATCTCTTTCCCCGCAGTCAAGATAGATTTAGAAAAGGTTCGGCCAAGGATGCGCCCCAAGATCATCTGCAGGCCAAGTTTCAGGTCTGTTGCCTTACCCCAAGCCACGGGTGAGACGTGCTTCTTAGTTTCTATTTGTGTCGTCTTCAAGGGTGACACGGCTGGAAACAAAACAATAGACGTAGCAAGGCTCATGGGGATCGTAATAGTTTGAGGCAAGTCAACGTTTATAGGGAAATCTTGCGTAACGTCGTTTAAATGCGTACTAAGATAGCTGGTGGAGGGGGGGAGATGTCAGGGCTGCTCATCCGGCCATTTACAGCCTGGCGCAAATGCAAGGAGGGGATGTTCCGAGGGATCGGAGGATAGAAAGTGAGCAGAAAGATGGATTGGTAGCTGAGCCAATGATGGGAAGCGTCGGAACCAGATGCGTGAATAATGGGTGGAATCATGGACGACAACGTGGCATAGTGAGCACTGACTCGAGTTCGAAACAAACGATAGTCCGGATCAGCAAATCAATCGCTGTCGGCAAAAGAAAAAGAAGTCCATTAATCCCTTCGTTTGCACCGCGACCGTTTGTTTGATATTCACTCGTGCTCTTCGGTAGAAGGCTGACTGACTGCTCGGTTCGTAAAAGTACAAGTACAAAAGTACGGTACGGTACGTGAGTACCTGATTTAACTAGTGGGTTGCACTGGCGGCATAGGTATGTAACAGGCTTAACAGCAAGTCCTAGAAGGATCACCAACGTACACGTACTTTAGTAAGTTAGGGTACTTAGTTGGATAGTTCGCTATCGTTCACCCAAATCCTTGCTTCCTGTTCTTACATGCGCCCTTTCCTGCAAATAAGTAATACAGCGGTGCTCCCCCGTCGGCTCTTTAGACCTGACTGATCAGGCTAGCCCTGTCCGCAGCGGAGATTTTTGGATGAGTCTGTTCTTCAGTTCCTGAATGTGAGCGAGATGGTCATGCTTGTCCATTGCTACCGAGGCACACACTTTGGGGGTGGACCTTTCGATTGAAAGACAGCATACGCCTCTTGCACGCAGGACTTGGTTGAACAAGGGTGCCTAAGGACCTGGTCTTTCAGCCAATCGCGCCAAAGCTGTCGGCCTTAGCTGTCCGAAGTAAGCCACTGCCGTCGACACCATCTCGAGTTGGTGTGACGATGAAGTCCAGCCTTTCTTGTATGGATATTGCAATGATTGGCCGCTTGCTTCATGGAATTCGTCGGGGATTTTCACCTCGTGTCCTCAATGGATGATTGGCAAGCAGAAGCTGGATCGCTTGCGTGTACTGATCCCTCTGGTCACTTCATCATGCATCATCGGATCCTGATGCCAATATAGAAGGTCTACCAGTACCCTCGATGGACAAGGTGGTGCGAGCGCCAATAGGGTAGAGCATTTTACCCTGGGCCTCTAGGGTTCTCCGCGTGGTCCTTGCGTTCCCAGGGATTTGGAGCAATCTCCATTGCCACGTGAACAGGAAGAGATAGGGCATCAATAATACATACACTAGGCAGACGAGGCACGGTCAGGTATGGTAACTTGGTAAACAGGAAGATTACGGTGTAGCGGTGCAGTCTGTTGGAGAAGATGGGGCGGCTAAAGAAGGTCTCGGTAAGACAAACATGGAAGCGTCCGAAAGTTGCGGTGGGCCAAGCAGCGTGCTAGAGTAGTCAAGGTATGTAACTAAGGTAAATACCTTACCTTAGTAGTAGTACCTCCGTACTGTAGTAAGCAACCCACGAGGTGGAGTCGAAGGATCGTTTAGCGAGGGCCAAAACTAACGCCGATGCAGCAGAATGCGACGTTTTCGTGCTGATCGCAGCACTATTCTACTAGTGTCCTACTGACAAGGCTGCAGCTTATTGGGATTTCGAAAGTTACCTTACGCATATTACTCTGATTCGTGCGCCATTGAACATTTAAACGAGAGGTTTGGAATCCCTAATATTGTTACTACCTTAGTCGTTCCATTATTTCTCCAACTTCCCACAGCTGACTTAAATCTTATTATGATTATTACCGTATTATTGTCATCATCATCACACTTGAATTGAACGTGGTGAAGGACTGACTATTGATCATTAGAAGCCAAGGTTTCAGCCCTTTTCCAGGCTTTCTCACCGTCCTTGTCTTTGACGCCATTGGACCTCCAAAGCTTTTACATGGCGACAAGTATTACTGTATAAGCTCAGTCCTTATGCTCTGAGTACCCCAAAAGCACCGACTTATAATCGGCCTTGGAGGTATCTTAAGCTTCGATCACGATAAGGCCTGCTATAGATCCCTGGTGCCCACGAGGACAATTCGCACGTGGATGGATCAGCGTCAGCGTAATGATCATACATCCGTAAAGTAAAAACACAGCCTAGAGAATTTTAGCATTGCAGATCTGGAAGGAAAGGATATACGCCAGAAGGAACTGGTATGATTTCCATAGAAGCAAGAGCACTTGAGGTACGATTATGACCATTTGTTGGTTGAACCAGAATCATACGAGAGTATCACCACCCAGTTGATTCGGTGCCGTACCACGCGCACTCATCGCAACAAGCTCCCACACTCCTTATCTGTGGGTTCAAGCTTCCGTACCTTGCAGATCCACAGCCCAACGGCTTGCTTCCTGTTGCGCCATCAATATTCTAAGTGTTTCTTTTGCGGCGACTCCTTGCGATGTCCCACGTTTTGGGACTGACTGCTTTGTGGTCCGTACGTCCCCCGGCTTTCGCTACCAAATTTGCTGGGAGAGGGTTCTTCCCAAGGAGCACAAAGGATTCGGCGGTCAATCGTGGCCTCGCGATCCCCACCATCAAAACGACCGTTGTGCATCCTCTTGTCTATATCTGATGTCGGTCATGCCACAATACGTCATCGTTATCATTGCCATGCGAATAGACGAATTAAGCAGTCCTGAAACAGTAATGATTGCTACAAAGTATATGTACTCCACTGTACGGAGTGCTGCCAAGGGTATCGCGAATATCAACCAATACACAACTAGTTAAATACTCCGTACCATGATACATACAGTAGGGGAGCGTGGTAAGGTAGGTAAAGTAGGCATAAACTAAGGTATCCGTCCGATCTCTCGGATGCGAATGTACCACGTGCGAGCAATTCTCCGATAACCACTAAGGTAACTTTGTTAGATAGGTATATTACGGACGTAATAATGTACGGGGTTTGCCCAGATATCTTCGTGGCAATTAAAAGGTCGAATCTGGAGCAATTGCGAACACTCAGATGTCGTGTCCTTGCTTTACAGGTTGATCGCCCATATGTCTACTCCGGGGGAAGAGGTGAGTGGTCACGATACCTGTTCCCAGAAACCATTTTGTTTCAGGCTGCAAGCACGACTGTCTTCATTCCTGCGCATATAAATTCCCCGTATTCTCCATGTACGGATTATAGCAAGATCTACAGAGTGTGGCGTTGGCGGATGTATCCGATCGCATACGCACCTGACACGTTGTTGACCCTCAATTCCAGCTGGTGGGAAAGTGAACCCCCACAGGGTGTTGAGTATTCCGTAGTCTATTGACACCACCAAGGAGGTTTCGTGGTTATGATTAGGTTGTCCGGTGTCTCATCCGCTCTGCTTGCACCGCCACGCCCAGCCTGTCTCATGTACCTACTACGAAGTATAATCATCATCCGTCCTGCGACCTTCCTAAACTGCTCTACCGGCGCATGTCGCTTATACCTTTGCTTCCTTTAAACATCCAGGAATACACCAGGCACTTCACTTGAAACTCGGCATCGTATTCGGTTCACAATCTTTTTGACCATGAGCACGACTCTGTGCAGTGCAGACGCATTGTGTCTCCGGAATGCGTCAGTACCAGTCTCAACTCTGCCAGTGAGCTTCTAGCCAGCCCCATGATGTACATGGGCCTCCAAATTTGTGACCTTTCGATCGTCGTCCAGCATGAACATCAGTATGCATCAAGGTGTTCCATGGAGCTTCTGTGACCCGCAGTGTTTTCGTCATCGTTTTCACTTCTTCCTAGTCAGTTTTTGTCAAAAACTTATTTTCTGGTGAAGTTGTCTCACTGTACTTTTGCTTCGGATTGGGATTGGGATAAATTTGATATTGTGTTCGATATAACCGTGCTCCGGTTCTGGATCGCCTAAGTACTACCTAGTGTCATAGCAGTCTATCAATCTTGAAGGGTGGAACGGACTAAATGCGATCATAGTTGATTTAGTGTGGAATGACCAGCTTTGCTCTTTCGTTTCATCATAATCTGAAATTATCTAGACCGCTTCTCAGGTAGACCTAGGAGAGCCCCAGTCTTCTTCAGGTGCGAGCTAGGAATCCGAGAAATCCCTTGAGAACTAGTATCGGAGGCGCTCAGACCGTCGCTCATCCAGCATACGTGGTTTCGAATGATGTGCATAACACGAGCCCTCAGCAATCGGTTTAGAGGTGTATCATAGACAAAAATGCTTTCAACTAATCTTATATCGTCCATTGGCTCAAAAGTGAAAGCGGCAGATGGTGCCGTTCCTCTCGGACTTTTGGTCGATTTGGGTTCTCCAGAAGGGCCAATCACGATCCGAGTGTGCTACACTGACAATTCGTGCAGCTACAACAACAAGGGACCGCAAGGTCTATCATACCATGGAGGCGAGGATATTATACTCGAATGACTCGACGACGGCAGAGTAGGTCGAATTGAAGCATTCACCGTTCCTACAAGTGATAGAATGGCCCCATTACTAAAGGCGTCATATATATAGCATGGCGGTGTCCACCCACCTAACAAGCATGGGCTTGAAGATCGCCACTCACATGGGCCAGTTGCGGATGTATGTACCATTATGTGATCTTGCCCTAATCGACAAGTTATATTCCAGAGAACGTTGAGCTGCAACGACGGAGCCGAAGCGATCATCAACACTTCTCACGGTCGTTCCGTTCCCTACCTTATCGGAGAGTGGGCCGTGAAGGTAGCTCCTTGCTCCCTTGTTTGATGGGCCAAGTTTCCCAGGGGGGCTGTTAGAGCAGCAAAGTCGAATGACATGGTCTTGCATGTGATTGGTCCTATGCAGCCCCCAAAGAAAGCCTCCTGGCTTCTTACGCCAGATCGAGATCCACTGAAGCTTCAAGTGTCTGGAGAATTGGAAGAGTTTCCGCAGGTACATGCAGTGACGAGTAATGGAGTGTTCCAGCCGCTTTCCTTCCACAAGACTCCGTTACGCCACCGCGTAGCGAGTCTCTCTGTCAGCAATGTTGACGCAATCTTGGTGCCTATTCTATAGCTAAGTCGGCCGTGCAACGCCCTTGTCGTCAACTTCAATGCCAATTCAATTGGTGACTTCCCCACAATCATACAAGCTGGATGATGTGGAATTGAACCGCAGCAGCAGCGGCCTCTTTGCCAATTTGTCCATCGACCAGGATTATCAGAATAAAAAGTAGCGTCTCACAATTTCCTCCGCCATCTCGTTGTCCACGCAAGAAGTTGGGCTGTGGCAGCACTTTTTAGTCAACGGAGCAGTCTCACTCCCAGCTCTAATATCTTGATGTCAAGATCATGGTGGGTCGAAAAGACCGAAAAACTAGCAATTGCCCAAAAAGACCAGAGCGTCTGTCATCACAGAAGACTAGGAGTTCCGGACATTACAAGGACTTGAGGCCCTCGTGGATTGAGCCAGCATTCAGTTTGCGGATTCGGCGGATCCCAATATGATTTCATATAGCGGATTTGTCTCATATCAACTGTTACGACCTGCTGTCGTAATCGCTTGCACATTCAGGTTGGTAACGATGATGCAAAGCGAAGGATCGAGCCCTGTCACGCAACACACTGGAATGATTGTAGAGGCCTGGGCTTTAGGAGGCCTAGTTGAAGCCGCGAAGGACAATCTGAGCACAACGAAGGCCAACCCGAAAGTGTCCAGTCTAAAGGTTTCTAGTTACCCTTATCGTAACCTCCAAACAACGGTCAGCTTCTCTATCTGCCTAGCGAGAAGCACAGCAGTCCATCTCAGATTCTACTAGCTAGGAAAAAGAGAGGGGACCTCAGCGTGCCTTTTACTATCTACTGAGCTTGGATATCAACACCGCTATACAAAACACCGAAGCTTTGAGAGACGCCTTCATTATCATGGCAACCGTTAAGTCCTACCGAGATCTCCTAGAGATACCTACTAATAAATGGCAGACCTTTCCAGAGTCGAACCATGCACTGGAAGCACTGAAGCATGATGGCTCCCTTTTACTGAAACTGTATGACTGCAATGGAAGAACATTAGGAGATAATATAAGATTATATGACAGCACCTCGCAAGAGGGTACTGGACATTAAGAGCTCCACCGCAGACCACATTCTCTCCTGCATTTGTCATCTGCCTTTGCGGTCTTTTCGTTTTTCTGCTTCCGTAACAGTTGGAGATTTTTTCAAATGGATTTACCACCCCAAATTGCTCTACAGCATCACAGAATCGCTATCTCCTCCCTCTCAACATCACATAAACTATGCAGGCATCTAGAAAGACTTTGTCTTCTACGACTCCTGTCGTCAACTCGATCCTGTACGATTGGAGGACACTTTTCATTACCATCCAACTCTTTCTTCTTTCGCCCATATCAAATCATACATCTCAACTCATCGCACACACTTGTACAGCGCAGTTACTGCTAAGCGTCGTGGACCCAGATCTACGCTACTTCCTCGAAATGTTTCGCATTCAAGCCACCCAATGTCTGTCCTGCAAGCCAAACCCTTCGAGCATCAGCGCTCGCTTTCCCTCGCGTCTTCTCCTACAAGCCATGCCAACAGATCAAGCGTGGAACATACCATATCTACAGCAATAGCTTCTCGGTCACTTAGCTGTGCGACTTGCCACGCAGCGTCTCTTTCTGCTCGCCATTGATCAGTGACCAGCACGGTCAGCTGCACCACGCGTTTGAACGTGAATCTCCAACAAGCTATAATAACACACAAACCTGCAAGGCCTTCCACGTCGATCTTTTGTTGACGAGCCTGGACCATAGAATGTCTCCGACATACTATCTCCACAAAGCCATGGCCACCTCCAAGATCTCACAACGTACAACCACCCCGCTCTTCAAATTCCTCAACGCAAGACCAATAGCACCTCCCTATCTACAACCACAGGTGTACCCCTACTTCTCGCCTCCGAACCCATAATTTTCAGCGTCCTTCTAAAACCTCATCGACGATGCGTTCACCAATCCCTTATTACCGATTGAAAACCCATAACATGGCTTGCAAACATCCCACTGTTTGCTAGGTAGTCCTCTAAACCCTCCCCCCTCTAATCTCCCTACTACCTACGCACCCCCAGCGCGACCCAAGAGCAGCAGTCGCTTGTCTCTCTCGGTCAGATGTAATCTATCTCCTACCCCCAAAAATTGCTCTTCCTCTTCCTCTTCCTCTTCCTCTTCTCTCCGTCACTACTATCTTTGAGCTTTATCTTACTATTCCCCCTTGAAAACTTGCACCAGCCAAGTCCATCCTAACAAATTATCTCAATCATCATCCTAAGCTCTACCACACCAATAATTATCTGCACTTCATCTCTACTCGGGACGTTGTGCTTGGAACAATAGGTACGTGTTGACACGCTGCCTGATTACGAACGAGGAAAGGGCGATGCCAGACGAGAGTTGGTTCCGATAAGGTTGAGAGCTTGGGTAGGTCTTGCTGGTGTGGAGCCATTTAGTTGGATAAGATAGACGGTTCGTGTGGATATGGTTGTTGATGCGATCTCCTCTTCTTGATCTGTCGTTGATGTCGCAGCTCCGAGTTTTATTTCTGCAGCTGAGTTGAGGTGCAGGTTTGTTTATTTGCTATGGTAGTTGGGTGGAATATGATACGATTTTACACACACCTTACCATTAAGGTCGGTTATAGGTAGTCCATGCCCAAAGTGCTAACCAACAGATCTAACGCCTATTCACCATATCTCTTCCCGTACCAAAAATCTCTCGGTTCATCAAAGCTTAGCATCTATCCGCAATCGCCTTATTCCCAACCCATCCAACATCGCTGCCTGCTTCCTCCCTCTCCTTTCAAGCATCTTCTCCCCGGGTATTTTCTCTTAAACATACTCCCTTCAGCAATCACCACGACCCCTCTCTATCTCCCAAACCAAGCAACAAATCCTTCCGAATCGCCAACCCCCTCGGCCCCCCTCCACGGGTACTGCCCACCACCCCTTCCGACAAACCCGTTGAAGCCTCGAGCTTTGTACCTCTAGCACACATGCCTGCCCCCCTTGCCCCTTGTTCTCTTCCCCTTCCATCCTCCCACCTCGCTAAAA
>JAABUV010006254.1_pt1 | contig 13056 bp, 16 predicted proteins | sample 5559971 | NCBI WGS metagenome assembly JAABUV01 (sample SAMN10711881, study PRJNA513362) | rock metagenome | isolation source: Antarctica rocks | place: Antarctica: Victoria Land, Knobhead nord | collected 2015-12-19
ACTTGCAGCCTGCAAGCTTTTCTAATGAGCAGGGAGGCCGTCCTTCTAGGCACCTGCGTGACCTGAGGACAGCAAGGCCAGCAAAGCCAATCTACTTAGATTATCTAAGCAACAAGGCAGAACCAGGAGGAGCTACAGGCACACATGTACACGACGGTGCAGGCCCGCCGGTCAGCAGCCGGTGGGCAGGTCGCTGTACGACGGGCCGTTCTTCCCGTCGGGCGGGTCATAGGGTATAAGCTGCGCGCCACGCTGGAACCCAAATATAATCTCAGGGTTGCGGTTGAGCGCGGTCGTCAGGTCCAGTGAGGGCATCATGCGCCGCGCCTCGTCCAGCGCCGTCCGGAAGCTGCCCACGTCCAGCATGGAGGGGTGCGCCTCCACCAGCCTGCACAGGGACGCCTTGCAGGGCTAGGGTTCGAGGCTCAGGGTTCAGGGTTCAGTGCGGTCCGGCACCTCCGCTCGCCCTGAAGGCTGTCTTCAACTGAACATGCCATGGTGGTGCAGCCAGTTCCGCCCTTCGCATGCCACAGGACACGCACGCAGTCACACAGACAGCACCAGGAGGATCGCACACACGAGCATGCGGGTCCCTGCCCGCAGGGCAGTTCACACCGTGTACACTGGTTCCCGGCAGCATATCCTGCGGCTCGCGGCCAACACCTCCGCGCACCCTCAGCAGGGGCTGGGGCAGTTCGTGGGGCCACCGCCGCGCGGAGCCCGCACAGCAGCCCGGTCGTCCCTGCTCCGCACCTGTCTATGTCCACGCCCGGGAGCATGTCGCGCAGCTCCTGGCCGGCGGCCTCGACGGCCGCGAGGTCCTCCCGCAGCGCGAGCGACGGCCGGCGCGCGATGAGCAGCGCCGCGTCCGCGGCCGGGAAGATGTGCTTTAGCCGCACCAGCGCGCTTGCCAACCTCTGCGGCGCGGCTGCGGCGGAATGTCAGGGGCGATCCCCACACAAGGTGCGGAGCGCGGGCGAGGGCGCGCACACTGGGGCAGGCAGTCCCCGCTATGCAGCTGCGCCTGACCACCGAAAGCCCGGAGGCGCCGCTCACAGGCAGGCTCGGCAGCGTCGCCAGTGGCTGGACAGGAGCGCTAGGCTCCAGGACGGCCCTGCTCGTCCCTCTGTCGCACCTGAGGGCTGCTGGCGAGCTCCGCGATGAGGCTCGGCTTCATGCTCGGCAGGCGGCCCACCATGTCCGGCAGCAGCGCTTGCAGCGCCGACAGCCTCTCCTCCATCTCCTCCTCGCTGCAGCCGAGCTCTTCAGCGGCCACGCGCTGCTGACAGCAAGCCCCTGTGTCAGCTGGGAAGGAGCGCCGCGACCAGGCAGACGGGACAGCACGGCGGGGCGCCGCGCCTTGATGAGGCGCAGCTTCAGGTCGTCGCTCCAGACCACGTTGCGCTCGTTCACCTGCCAGCCTATCTGCCACGGCCGTGCGGCCCACTGTCTGTGCGCTCGGACGAGCCGATGCGCAGGGCCTGCGGCAGGGCCAGTCAGACAGCAGTCCGGGAGCTTGGCAGCCAACAGCGCACGCAGACGCGAAGGAGGGAAGGACAGTGCCTGCTCGATTGTTGCCTTCGGGCGCCCATCGCTTGAGTTGTAGGTAAAAGGGGGCAGTGCCTCATCTGCCTTGCCTGCAGAGGCACAGGCGCATGCCGCCCGCGGCCGGTGCCGCGTCCCTCTTGCTGCATGCGCACAAGGGGTGCCCAACCTCAAATCCAGCGTCCGCACGGGCAGCATAATGCCCAGTGCTTGTCTGTCAGCGAGCTAACGCGAGGAAGGAAGGAAGGCTCTCCACAGCGCGTCTTGCTGACCGAGACCCTGCTGCCCTAGAGGGCATGTGCACAGCAGGCAGAGCAGGCTCTTCCAGAACTTTGAAGGTCTGCATAGACAGCCAAGGAGAGGTCTGAGGCCTGCAGAGCGACCAGCATCGAGCAGCATGGCAGCGTATGATGGCGCGAACACGCAGGTGTTTGGCGGGGGCGGCTTCATGCCCAGGTGCGCCATGATGGCTAACAGCTGCAGGCAGAAGCAGTGACCAAGAAACCAGGTGTCACGCTCCTTTGACGCTGCGCGCAGCCAGGGGCAGCAGGGCAACCTGGGCGGGTCGCCCGGTGCAAAGGTGAGCGCACGCGTGATCAAGCTGTGTGTACTTGCCGAAGCCTTCACGCGGGATGCTGACACAGTGGGCCGGGCCCTGCAGCGGCAGATGGGGCAGACGCTGCGCGCGGTGACCGTGAAGCAGCTCGCAGACGTACGCCACCGCCTGCATTTGAACACATCCGCTTTGCTTCGTATGTCACTCTTGTCTGCCTGGCGTTACAGCGCTGCAGCTTGACCCGCGCCTGCAGCGGCGCAGGCGGTCAGCGCATCCGTGGACGAGACCTACGCCGTCGACGGCGCGGAGCTCGGGAACGTGCGTGGCTGCTTTGCTGCCGCGCTCGCATGCTCCCGCAGCGCGTCCGGCGCCCGGCGCGCGGGCCGATGCGGGACCGCCGGCGCGCAGATCACGATGGTCGGCAAGATCGTCAGCGTCGCGTTCACGGACCAGCTGGCGCGCCTGGACGTCAACGACAGCACTGGCACAGCCAAGGTGGAGAAGTATGTGGGCGACGACGAGCAGAGTGAGGTGCGCCGCGGCGGCGCAGGGGCCCTGCTCAGGCAGCACCGCCGCGTGAGCAGGGCCCGAGAGAACCTGTGGGCGACGATGAGCAGGGCGAGGTGCGCCGCGGCGGCGCAGGGCCCTGCTCAAGCAGCGCCGCCGCATGAGCGGGGCCCCGCGGAACCCGTTGCAGCCAGCGCTCGCCTCTGCCGGGGCGGCGCCGGACCCGGGCTGGCCCCGTGCGCCGCGCTGCTGGCGTGTGAGCGGCCGGCCCTGCTCAGGAGGGAAGGGCAATGCGCTGCTCCCGCTTGTGCCTGTGATGCTGTGATGGTGGACTTCGATTCGCTTGGGCTCAAGATGACAGCCCGCCGGGGCTTCATGGATGCGCTTGTACACAAGCACTGCCATGTGGCGATTTTGAGGCCCGCGTCTAGCAGGTTAGGTAGTAAAATGTTTTGCATGCTCGCATCGCATGCACCCGCTGGTGCGCCAGACTGCGCACAGAGTTGGTGTTGCATCCCGGGTCCTGGCGACTCAAACGCCCCAAGCAAGCCTTGCGCGTTTGGTGATGTGCCAGCCTGCTGAACGTGGCTCGTTCACTCACGCATTGGGTTGTGCGAGCCGAGCAGGCGGCCGAGTGGGGCGTGGGTGTGTACGTGCGCATTCACGGCAAGATCAGCGACTTTGACAACAAGAAGCGTGTGCAGGCCTTCCAGATCAAGCCGGTCACGGACTTCAATGAGGCGCGCACCTCGGTGCCTGCGGCCCATGCTGGTGGTCCCGCCCCTGCATGCCAGCGCGCGCCTGTCTGTGCGTGTCTCCGCGGGCAAGGCCCCTGCGGCAGCGAGGCTGTGTTCGGCGCCCAGGCCCGACAGCGCCCGCCGGCCTGCCGGGGTGCTGTGGCGGGAGGCTGCGAGGATGGTGCATGCCGAGCGCCCGCAGCCGACAGGACGCGCGCGGGCAGCCGCAGGGCACTGAGCCCCCGGCTGCGCGCAGGTGACGTACCACCTGCTGAAGTGCATCTTCCAGCACGCGCACCTGACCAAGGGCGGCGCGGGGGGCGCCGGCGGCGCCGCGGCGCGCCCCGCTCGATGCGGGGCTGCCCGGCTCGCAGCGCGCCCGCGCTCCATGTGCCGTGCATGTTGGGGGGCGTGCGTTGCAGGCGCTCGCCTCCTGCCTGGTCCTTTCAGCGGGCCTGCGGATCCAGGCGGAGCCCGTACTGCGGCACTCTGCATGCCAGAAGCAACAGCTCGAGCCCGGCTGTCGGGCTCCATATTGGCTTGCGGCCGTGCGGAATCGAGCGAGGCACATACAACGTCCCCGGGGCCGCGGCGCGATGCACCTCTTAATGCCGCGCCGGTCGGCGTGCAGGCGCCCGCGGCGGGCTTTGCGGGCGGCGCGGACGCAATGCGGGGCGGCGGCGGCGGCGCGGCGGAGGTCGGCGACGACGGCTTCACGGGCGTGCAGCGCGACGTGGCGGCCGTCTTCAAGCGGCCAGACGCTGCCGCCGGCACGGGCATGCACAACGACCAGGCGCGTACGACGCTTCACACATGCTATGCCTTGCCCCCGCGCGCAGCTGTTTATAAAAAAAAAAAGCTCTTGGGACGACGTTTGTCTGCACGTATCCACAAATATGCTTGTGGCAGTTTGCGCTGTTCTTGCTGAGCGGGCTCGCTCGACTGGCGCGCCGGGCAGGGCGCAGCGCGCTGCTTCACAGGCCCCCAGACCCTGCTGCTGCGCCGCTCTGGGGACGCGCGGCGCTGCGGCGCAGGTGGTGGCCGCGCTGGCAGGCAAGCACAGCCGGCCGCAGGTCATGGCGGCCATCGACTTCCTGAAGGACCAGGGGCACCTGTTCACCACCATCGACGACGACCACTGCCAGTGGTGCTCCTGACGCGGCGGGCCTCGATGGGTGCGCGGCGGGCGGCGGAGTGGCTGTGTGCATGCGCGGCCCGACGTGCACGGGCGCGTGCTCGCCGTATTGCAGGTAGCTCACGCGGCAGAGTGCAATAGCGGGCACCGCGTGCGGCAGGGCAGCATGCAGCCACGCATGCATTGCATGTGCGCCATGCAAGATAATGGTGTAAACCTCGTAACGTTGTTGTTGAAAGACCGGGGTCAAACCCAAACGCCGCGGCTCACCACGCAGACAGGACTTCAACAATGGCAAACAGCCAGGTGGACACAACTCACGACTTTCACACACTCTTCATTCACTTCATTGCTACACACACAGGAGGACGGGCGCGGCGCGCGCAGCAGACACTCTCCTTTACCAACGGGGGGAAGAGCAAGCCGGCTAGAAGCGGGCCTTGCGCTTGCGGCCGGTGTACTTGGTGTCGGCCGGGATGTTGGCGTAGCCGCGCTGCCGCGCCAGCTCCTTCTTCTTCAGCACCCAGGGCTTGCCCTTGGCCTCCGGGTGGCGCGCGGAGCCCTGCGCGGCGCGCGTGGCATACGTCAGCGAGCGCCTTCACGCAGGGACGAGCGGAGGGGTGTGGGTATGGCGCATGAGCCACCAAGCTCCCTTCCCTCCCCTTGGAGGGAAGAGAGCTTCCAGCCCCCTGGACAGCTGCAGCACGGCAAGCAAGGCGCAGCCGCTCGACGCCTGGCGCCCGACCAACGCGGACCGTCCCCTGGAGCGCAAGGGCCTGTGTGATAGTGTAGGGTGAGCAGGGCATCAACTCCAGATAACACCACTCTTACCTTGAAGGCTCTTCTGCTGGCAGTCTGCCTGCATTCAGCACTACACAGCTCACGCAGCACAAATGCAGCTCTTAAGCGGCGCTGCACTGTGTGTGCTGTTGAATTTCGAACCATCTGGTGTTCGCGTGACAGCGCGCCGGGGCGCGCACGGTGAGCGCGCCGCCGGCCCCGCGCCGCCGCTTGCGCGGCTGCCGCCGCGCGGCGACCGCCACGGTCTCCTCCGCCTCCTCGACCGGCTCGCCGCCGCCGGCGCCCGCCGCCGCCGGCAGCGCGGCGCTCCCGCCCACCATCAGGACCTGCGCGCGCGCGCGCGCATGGCTCACGGCAGCCCTGTGGCATGTCAGGCGACCTTGCACACAGACGACCTGGCCCACACGAACTGGAGACGGCGCTTGACATGTGTGTAAGGAGCTTGCCCGCAACCCCCATCCGGAATACAACCGGCGCGCCCGCACCCATGCGTGCACACCATGAGCAGCCTCTCGCACCTGTGGCCAGATCCAAGCGGCCCGTTTGAACGCACCAAAATGCACTTACTTCGGCGCGCATGCTACGAGCGGCCCATGAGGCGCACCAGGAAATACTTCTTGGCGCGCGTGGAGTGCGGGAAGTCCACCACCAGGCCGCCGCTGAAGCCGGCGCGCATGGCCGCGTCGGTCAGCAGCGCGGCCTGCGCCGCGCTCTCGGGGTAGACCTGCAGCACCGCGCGCGCGCCGCGCGCCAGGCAGCCGTACAGCGTCTGGAAGAAGCGCTGCAGGCGCCGCCGCGGGTCCGCGCCGCGGCTGTCCTGCCGCGCCCGCCGGACACACAGGCGTCGGCGCCCGGCCCCAACCGCCCCGCAGCTCGCGCAGCGGACGCAGCGCACGCTCTGCATGCTTTCCCGGTCGCACGCGCCTGGCTCGGCGGCCTAGTGGCGGCCTGCTTGCTCAGGGCGCCCGCCGATGCTCACTTGCACCAGCAGGGCTCTCACGAGACACATGCACACGTATGATATCAAGAGCTTCAACACCAGCGAGATGTGCACAGCATCAGAGGTGTGCTGGGTCGCACCCACCTGCTGCCTGCAAGACATACTGGCACAAGTAAGAGCTACCCATTAGTTCACGACAAGACTCTCCTTGCGCAGTGTGCAACGCTGCCGCCGGCACCTGCCACATGCGGCGACGCGGTGACCGCGCTGCACCCGCCAAGCTCGAGGCCTGGCGCGCGGCGCGCGGGCGCACCGCGTTGCAGAGCCACTGCACGGCCGAGATGGAGATGGCGCCGTCAAAGGCGCCCCCGCGCAGCGGCAGGCCGTGGCCCAGGTCGCTGAGCAGCAGGTCGCCCTCCACCTCGCGCTCGCGCGCCACGTTGAGCATCGCGGGGCTGATGTCGGCGCCCTGCGTCGCAGCCAGCCATCAAGCGCAGGCCAACACGGCCAGCCCCCCGAGAGTGACGCCTGGTCGGCTTTCCTAAGACACAACACGTGACACAACACCGCTTGGCTCAGGGACCTGCTGGGCCAGCCGGTGCCTCAGCAGCACCGGCAGCGGGCGGCGCGCGCGGCCGACGACGGCCTCCCCAGGCTCAAGCAGCGCGTGCGGGCGCCCGTGGCCGCACCACCCACATGTGGCCCCGCTCGGTCAGCGCCTCCCCGCTGAGCCCAGAGCCGCAGCCCAGGTCCAGCAGCAGCCGCGGCGTGCCGTCGTCCGGCAGCGCCAGCAGCTCCAGCGCGCGCTCCGTCAGCGCCGCCTGCCGCGCGCAGGCGCCGCAAGGTCGTCAGCCGACAGCACAACGAGCGCGGCAGCCCTGCTGCTGAGTGGCGGCGCATGTGCGCGGAGCGGTTGAGACGGCGGGACGTGCGGGACGGCCGTGTGCAGGACACGCCTGGATGGCCATCATGCGGGAGTTTGTCGTGTACTTGCGGGCCTCGTCCTCGCCATAGAAGATCTCGGGTGGCGCGGTGTGCTCGGGCCGGTCGCCGCGCCCCATCCTGCGGTGCGGCCCTGCACTGTGCTAGCTGGCGCCAGTCAATACCTGCGCCAGACAGAAAGTGATCTCCAGTCCACAGGGCGCCTGGACTGGCGACTTAGTACAGCCAAGCCCCAGTGCAGGCCTCTCCTAGCTAGGCAGGTATGAATGCACCAAAGTCAGCTCCCTGTGATTGTGCTCGCCCGCGTGCCTGACATTGTCTGCAGCGGTGTAGAGCAGCAGCCCACGTGGCTGTGTGGGGGAGTGCCATGCCAGCAGCGCTATGAAGCGGCTCGCGGCAGCGGGCTCGGCGCTGGGCGGCTGCGATGGGCGCCTCGCCCTCCGTGCCTGAGCTGCAGGCCGCAATCGCCGAAGACTTTGCGGGCGAGCTGCAGCACCACTTCTGCCTGCCGGGGGCGTCGTTCACGAATGGGCGCCACGCGGTGTGCACGCCCACGGCGCGCGGCGCGGCGCTCCTGGCGCTGCCGCAGGAGCCGCTGGTGGTCCAGCTGGTTACGGGGGAGGGCGAGCCCGTCGCCGGCGGCGGCGACGCCCGCGGCGGCGCCGCCCCGAGCGCCGGCGCCGGCGCCGGCGACGCCGGCAGCGCCGCGGGGCTCGCCGAGTTCCTGTCCGAGCTCGACCCGGTGCGAAGCAACTTGTGCTTGCCCTGTGCTGAAGTGGCAAACAGACGGGCTGCCGGCGCCCGCGTCACCCGCCTGTGGCAGAGCCGCTGCCCGTGACGCGCTGCTGAGGGCGGCGCGCGCCGCGCGGCCAGGAGCGCGGCGGCGGGCAGTGCGTTGACACCGCGGCGCTTGGGCTGGAGCGCATGGGCAGCGAGGCGCAGCCGCAGCGGGCCGGCGCCGCGGTGGGCGCCGTGCCGCGCGCGCTGCGGGCGCTGGCCGCGCTGTCGCCCGGCACGCCTGTGTGCCAGCTTGCCCGGCCAGCGCAGGCGGCCCCGGCGCCTGCGCAGGCATCCCCAGGGCCTGACCGAAGCACGGCCCAGGCGCCCGGCCCGGCAGCTCCAGAGGCCAGCGGGGCAGCGCAGGAGCCGTGCGGGACGGCCGCGCGGCACGAAGGGGCGGATGATGAGCTCACCGGGCCGCCAGCGCCCATCGCTGCCGCGCACGGAGCACCGGGCGGCGGTGCCGGGGCCGGCCTGGTGGAGGGAGACGAGTGCGGTTTGCAGGTTGACGTCCCGCTGGCCGCCGAGTGGCCTTGCAGCGCGCCAGAGGGGGGCGGCCCTGTCGCCTGCGGGCTGCCGGGCGCGCCGGCGCTGGGCGCGTTTCTGGCGCCCGGCGGCGGTCGCCTGTATCTCGTGGCGCGGCGTTCGCCCTACACGCTGGGCGCGCTGCTCCGCTTCTCGCCCGCCGCGCTCGGCGGCGACGACGCGCGCCGCCTGCTCCTGTGGCAGGTGCGGCGCCCCCAGGGCCCGCCCAGAGCCGCTGGAGCGCTGCCCAGAAGGGCGCGAAAGGCGGCTCTGCATGGCACGCGCCCCCGCTGTGTTCTGGCGTGCAGTGGCGCTCGCTCTCTGTGGCAGGCGCGCCGTTGCGCGGCGAGTGCGAGCTGGGCAGCGACTTGCGGGCAACCGTGCTATGCACGCCGCTCCCCGCACTGCCCATGAGGTCACTCAGGAGGCGCGGGCGGCGAGGAGGACAGCGCGGACGCGTGCACCTGCCGCCGGAAGCGGCACGCCCGCCGGCCTCGCCCATGCACCGAGACCCTCACAGCAGCCCGCTGCGGCGCAGGCGCTGCGGGCACTGGCGCGCGCGCACGCCGCCGGCCTCAGCTGGGCGGGCGACCTGCGGCCAGACCACGTGCTGATGGCGCCGGGCGGGCGCGTGCGCCTGGCCGGCATGCGCTGCGTGCTGCCCCCGGGGCGGCCTGCGCCGCCCGCGGCCGCGCCCGCCCGGCCAGACACAGGGACGCTGCCAGCGGGCGGCGCGGCCCGCGGCGCGCACGATGCCTGGGGTCCCGCCGGCGGAGCGCAGCGCGCAAGCTCGAGCAATGGGGCGGAAGCGAGCGCGGACGACGGGCCTGCAGGGAGTGGAGGCGGATCCGATCCGGACGACGGCGGCGGCGGTGAGGCTACGTGCAGCCAGCACAAAGACGCGACCTCCGCGCCCGGCTGGGAGCCTGGAGCGCCAGCCACAGAGCTGACCGGGAGCTGTGCAAGCGCGCCCGCCTGGCTGGGCGCCGGGCGCTGCACCGAGGCGGGCCCGCAAGCGGGCGGGCAGGCTCTGGGCGGGCCCAGCCTGCGCGCGCTGACGGCCGCCTGGCGCGCCTGGCGGCTGAGCACTTTCGAGTACCTGCTCCACCTAAACAGGCTGGCGGGGCGGCGCTGGGGCGACCCGTGCTTCCACCCCATCATGCCCTGGGTGCTCGACATGAGCGCGCCGCCCGAGCCCACCATGCACGTGGCGCCGCAGGCGCGCCGCGCCCCGGCGCCGCACCCATGCATCCTGCATGTGTCGTGGGCCCGGGACACCTGTTGGTCAGGCCATGGCCCAACATGCGCATCCTCCCATGCGGTCTGTACGCACATCGGCAGAGCTGCAGCCGGTGCACGCCTTGCAAAGGAAGCCGCGATCAGCTGAGCCGCTGCATGCGAGCCCTGCCCTAAACCTACCCTACTGCCCCAAACCTACCCTGGCCAGGCCGGTGAGCGCGTGGCTGGCTGGCGTGACCTGGGCCGCACCAAGTGGCGCCTGGCCAAGGGCGACCAGCAGCTGGACTTCACGTTCGCCGCCGCGGAGCGGCCGCACCACGTGTCCGGCGAGGCGCTGTCCGAGCTGGCGCTGTGCATCTACAAGGCGCGCCTGAGCTGCTCGCCTGCTGGCCCGCACGGCTCCCCCCGGCGTGAGCTTGCTCCTGAGGTCGATAAAGGCAGCGGTGAGGGACAAGACGCAGGGGCCTGCTGCCTCTGCGCTGGCGTGGCGTGGCATCGTCGACATGGCATGCAGGGCGTGCCGCACAGCTGCGCCACTGTGCCTGGATCGAGGCACCGGCGGTGCATGTCAGGCCGCCGCTTCGCGTCCAGCGGCTGGTAGACGCGCCGGACCGACTTACCGCGCGAGGGCGTAGGGACGAGGATTAGGGTTAGGGTCACGGTAGCGCCCGCGCGCAGGCGCGCCGGCTGCCGGTCGCGGAACTGCAGCGCGTGGTCCGCGCGGCGTTCCAGCCGCGCGAGTACCCGGCCAGCATGCGCCGCCTGGTCGCCTGGACGCCCGACGAGGCCATCCCGGAGTTCTACGCCGACGATACTGTCTTCGCCTCGCTGCATGCGGACATGGCGGACCTGGCCGTGCCGGCCTGGGCGGCGGACGCGGGCGACTTCGTCGCGCGCCACCGGTGCGCGTGCGGGCGCACGCGTTTGATGCTTTTCTCGCTGGGGAGCATGCAGGCAGGCCGGCCTGCAGCGAGGTCGCCAGTGCTGGCGGGGCGTCGCCGCAGGCGCGCAACCGCCGCCCAGGCGGGCCCGCTCTCCAGGCCTGCATGCGTGCTGCGTGCGGGCTCGCGCCTCATGCCGAGCCTGCCCAGATGGGCTGGCATTCAAGCACTGCTGCCGTCCTGAACAGCCCCACGCACTTCAGACTGCATGGTGCTTGCAGCCATCCGAAGCGCATGTCCAAAGTTGGCATGGCCAAGTCTTTGGCGTGGCCAGGGCCGCGCTGGAGAGCGTGCGCGCGTCCGCCGGCATGCACCTCTGGATCGACCTCACCTTCGGGCACCAGCTGGCCGGGCCCGCCGCGGTGGCCGCCAAGAACGTGGCGCTGGGGCCGGCCGACCCCGCCCTGCCACGCGCCGCAGGCCGCGCGCAGCTCTTCGCGCGGCCGCACCCGGCGCGCGAGCGGCCGCCGCACTGGGCGCGCGGTGCTCCGCTCCGCCGCCCGGACGCACCCGGCCCCAGTGCCCGCAATGCGGGGCGGGCGAGCAGCATGGGACGGGGCAACGCGTCGGGTCGCGCGCCAATGAGCGCACCAGGCGGGGCGGATCCTGGGGCGGCCATGCTGCGCTCCGTCAGCAGCAGTGCTGCTGCGGGCGGCAGCAGCGGCAGCGGCTGCGGCGGCAGCGCGCCTGCCGCCGAGGGCTTGTGGGAGGCGCCGCGTGCGCTGGGGCCGCGGCAGGCCCTGCGCCAGCTGGAGGAGTTTGAGCGGCGGTTTGCCGGGCCGGGGCGAAGCGAAGCCCCTTTGGACCCCTACCTGGAGCCCGTCCCGGCAGCGGGCGCCGGCGCCGGCGGAGACGCCGAGCCCGCCCTGGAGGCGCGCGAGCACGCCGGCGCGCCTTATTCCGATTGGGCAGGGTTAGGGTCAGGGTCAGGGCCAGGGTCGCATGCGGCCGCGGCGGACGTGGCGGCGCTCGGCCGGCTGGCGGTGCAGCTGGCGGAGGGCCGGCTGTCGCTGGAGCCGCCGCCGGCCGCCCTGGCGGCCTGGCGCGGCCGCTCGGCGCGCCTACCGGCCGCCCACGCCGCGCTCGCGGCCGCCTGCCTGGCCGACGCGCCGGCCGCGCGCCCGGCCGCCGCCGCGCTGCTGGCGGCCGACTTCTTCCCGCCGCACGTGCGCGAGGCTGGCGCGCTGCTTGAGCGGGTGGCGGCGGCCTGCCGCACCCCGCACCGCGGCGCGAACGGCGACGCCGCACTGGCGCCAGGCGGGGAGCGTGCGCCGCCCCGCGGCCCTGCCCGAGCCGCGCAGGGCGAGGCCGCCGTCGAGCTCGCCGGGGCTGAGGAGCGGCGCCGCACCGCGTGCGGCGCTGGCGCAGGCGCCGCGCCCGGCGCCGAGGCCGACGAGGCGGCGTGGGCGGCTGCGCTCGGCGCGGGCGCGCGCGCGGGCGCGCTGGCGGCGTTGAGCGCCGTCGCGCAGCGGCTGATGCTGCCCGCGGTGCTGCACGCGCTGGAGCACGCCGCCGGCCGTGAGGAGCAGGAGGGCGCTGCCTGCCGGGCGCGGCGCGGCGAGCTGGGGCGCTGCTCCGCGAGCGACGCGGGCTCTGGCGCTGACTTCGATGCGCTGCTGGCGGCGGCGCTGGCCTGCCCGGACCGCCGCCTGGTGCGCGGCCGGTTGCTGCCGCTGGCGGCGCGGCTGGCCGGCGGCGGCGGCGGCGGCGGCGAGGGCCGCGGCCGCGCGGCCGCCGCCGCGCCGCTGCTGCGCCCGCCGGCGCTGCTCGCGCTGGCGGCGGCGGCGGGCGCGGGGCCCGCGCTCGCGAGCGTGCTGCCGGCGCTGCTGGACGCGCTGTGCGGCGCCGCGGCCGGCGCGTCGCAGGCGGCCTGCGAGGCGCGCCCGCACCCCGCGAAGCATGGGGCCGCCGGCGAGGGCGCGAGCCTGCCTTGCTGCGCGTGCTCGGGCGCAGAAGGCCGGCGGCTGGCAGCCCGCTGCCCATGGCGAGCCCTGGCTTGTACCTGATTTCCTCGGGCGGCGAGCGCAGGCGCTGGGCGCGCTGGCGGGCAGAATGATTGTCCTAACCCTACCCTAACCCTGCCCGTGCACCTATTTCCCCTCGGGCGGCGGGCGCAGGCGCTGGGCGCGCTGGCGGGCAGCCTGCCGCGGCCCGTGGCACTGGAGCAGGTGGCGCGGCCGCTGCTGGCGCGGCTGGCGGGCCCGCCAAAAGTGGCGCTCGCGCTGCTCGCGGCCGGCGCCGCGCTTGGGCCGGCCGCGGCCGCGCGGCACCTGGTGCCGCCGCTGCTCGCCGCGGCCACGTGCCGCGCGCCCGCCGGCCCGCCCGGCCGCGCGCGCCCTGCCAGCGCCGGCGGTGCGGCGCAGCGCGCCCCGCACAGCTGCGGAGGTCTGGATGGTGGCCATGCTGGC
>JAABUV010006255.1_pt1 | contig 13055 bp, 11 predicted proteins | sample 5559971 | NCBI WGS metagenome assembly JAABUV01 (sample SAMN10711881, study PRJNA513362) | rock metagenome | isolation source: Antarctica rocks | place: Antarctica: Victoria Land, Knobhead nord | collected 2015-12-19
TTCTGCGTGGCCATCGTGCGCTGGAAGCTGAACCTCTTGTAGTTGTGCTTCACAGTGCAAGTTCCACCTCTTTGAGCTCTGCTGTGTCCGATGGCTGTCTGTTTCAGGTATCTGCTTACCTTGGACCGAAGTATGGTTGCCTCACGTTACCTGGAAGCCGGGGCCTTTCAAATAGACCTTAAACATTTAGCCTAAATTAAATTGCTTGAGGCAGCTGCTAAAGCAGCTGCATGTGCAACTCTTTGCCTGCTTGATGTGCAGCACGTGCTCAAGGCCTTGACTGCGCAATTCTCACGAGCACTTGCTTGTGCTCTTGCTTGTAGCGAGGATGCTTTGCTATAGAAATGATGCATCAGCCACTTCTGAGGGGCTCAGCCCTTTGCCCTTCCTGAAGAGGACTGACTGGGATTGCTTCACAGGTTCTGGACCCTAAGAGGCTCCTGCGGCAACTCTCGGGCAGTGCGACCCATGCGGGGCGCCGCCCCAAGCAAGGCAGCGCTCAGCGAGCGCTGTGGTGTGCACAGTGTGCGCGCGATCTCGTCTGTCAACTGACTTAGCCTCTGGCCAACGTCTTGCATGGACAGCATGGCCATGTTGTATCTGCTCAACGTATGCCTGACGCATGGCCTTTGGTTTTCCTACAGACCAATCTATGGTCCAGCAGAAGCCGCTCTAGCCTTCATGCAGCCACTTCACAACAACCTTCACCTATGACCCCCTGCCAGGCAACCAGACGGCTGAGGGACACCCAACATGCATGCCTGATCACCACGGCAGCTCCCTGTCCTCCGCTGCCGAGATGTACTTGCCGCTGTCGGCCTGCGTCAGCCGCCTGATGAGCGCCAGCTGCTTTGAGGTGCTCTCCTCGATGGTCAGGTCGGGCTTTTGTCCCTGCGGCGCTCGACCGCTTCACAGCCGCTGTGACCTCACTGCATGCGCACACTCCTTCCGTACAGAGTGACCAACAAAGCTGATCATGGAGTCAGCAAAGGTCAATGTAACTGTCCAGAGTCGTTCATCAAAGCCAGCATGGACACATGTGACGGAGTCAGAGGGCAAGCAGCAGGCAGCACGCCGTGTGGTGGCAGGAGGCCGCACCTCATCGGCCGCGCGCTGGCCCATGTCTGTCTGCACCCACCCGGGGCACATGGAGATGATTGTGAAGCCGTCCTTCTTGAGCGCGTTCGCCAGCACGGAGGTCTCTGCGCGCCGCGGCCTCGGCATCACGGCTGAGGGTTGTCCACGTGTTGGGCGCCAGGCCGGCGCCAAGCCGGACAACCCAGATACCCAGATGCACTCCAGCGTGGGCACCCAGTTCTTTCGACAAAGCATGCAAAGGACCAACTCAAGAGGCTTGGGCTGCACTTATGCGCCTGCATGCACACATCTGTACATGACTCAGAAACGCCGAGTGGGGCGGCACAGGAGTGCGCTGCAGCGCACGCATGTTGAGCGCCGCTTTGCTGGAGCAGTAGGCCAGCTGCATGCCCGCCTGCTCGCCAATCTCCGCGGTCCGGTTGGTGGCGATGGAGCCGTCCACTGACGACACGTTGACTATAGTGCGCGTGCGCTTCGTCCTGCGTGTCGTGCCACAGCTTGCTTGAGCGCTGACCGTAGCAGTGTTTTCTGCTCACAAAGTGACCAATGCTTGCTCAAAGAGCTGCTGCCAGGGCGCGCATCATTCTGTACATGCAAAAACGGCGATGTGAAGCAAGCCATAAGGCGCACCTCAGCAGAGGCAGGAAGTTCTTGGTCATACGGAACGACCCCACCGTGTTCACGGTCAGCACCCTCACATAGTCGTCGCCGTCTCTGCGCAGTGCAGGTTGGTTCAGCTCACTAACACATGCAGTACATTCATGCATTCCATGCAAGGGCTAATTTCGCATCTGCCACTTACGTCTCCAGAGCAGACTCAAACTCGCTGTCCCCAGTGCCTGCGCGGGCAGTCCGACAAATGAGAGAGGGCGCATGTGCTCCCGTGGCAAGGCAACCAGCGCGTGACTGTGTCCGCACCAGACATGTTTATCAGGTAGTCCAGGCCGTCTGGACTTTTGCGCGCCACCTCTGCCACAGCGTCCTGGTGGCACGCAGTAAGGAGAGCTTCAGAGTTGGAGGGGTGCCCTGACTCTGTAAAACTTGCCAGGCAGACAAACGTATTCACTCAACAACCACCTTGATGGACTTCTCATCTGCTGTGTCCACAGTGACTGTGAACACGCGGTCTGGGTGATCCTTGCACAGGGCCTGCAGCTCCTGCGACTTGGCAGGGCTGCGCGCTGCGGCAAAGACCACTGTGTCCTGCAGCTCAAGGACGCGCTGCACGAGCCCTAGCCCAAGCCCACGCGACGCGCCAGTGATGAGATACACCGTCATAGTGTTCAGGCCCGGCTTCACCACAGATAGAGCAACAGATGCGCCGCTCTTTCCGGCAGGCCTTCAAGCAAAACTATCCGTCAAAGCCGCGTCTGGCGCAAGTCCGAATTGATGGCGCCCTGCTACGAAGCGCATCCGCAGGCAACACGCATACAGCTCGTAGCGCCACGTGGCGCAGCTCGTGCACGCAGGCCGGCATCTGTGGCGGTCTGTCAAGAAGGAGGGTTTGTTTGAATCAAAGTCCATGGCAGTTTGCTTCATCTTTTTCTAAATGCCATACTGTTGAGTCTGACCAGCTGGCCTTGGAATGTAGGCAGCAAGGCCTTGCCAGCATGTTGATGTACTTCACGTAAGACCCAGAAGGCGCCCTTATTTGAGTCACACACAAAGCTAGCTTAGCTCAGCTATTCCTTATCCACAGCGGCCCGCTTTGTCAAAAACAAAACGTGTACGTCTGAGCATGTACAGGGGTATTGCTGCTGCCTGCTAAGCGTGCTGATGCAAAAGGCGTGTGATGCAAAAAGCTTAAATACACCCTCCATCATCTCAACAGGCAATGTACAGAGCTTAACGGCTAGGTGGTCAGCTGACAGACCCGCGAGCAATTACAAAGTACAAAGCACACTGCATGGGCTGGCAATGCGCTGCTGCCGCGCCGTCCCCGCAGTATGATCAGTCATGAAGCTTAATACATGAACCTGCGGTGTGAGTCCAGCCATGTGCAAGGGGGCGGCCGCCCTCTTTGGCACGCCGCTCGCCGAGCGGCGCTCGGTCACTGCACGCTGTGTTCTGGACAGAAGCAGGCGCACCATCTTCTTATTGTACACAAGAACTCCATCCCGACATAGCTGGACAGTGCACACCTAGGCTGCGTCGAGCTGATGCACAATCATGGCCGGCGCAAAAAGGCTGGCGGCGGCGCCCAGGCAGGGTGCACACAGCCGCGCTCGCGGGCACTGCGCAGAGCGTGCCCGCATGCTCACTGCGGCAGGCCGCCCTTGGCGCGCAGCAGGCGCAGCGTCTCGTCGTACGCGCGGGCCCAGTTTTGGGGGTCCCTGGCGTAGGCGTTGGCGGGCTCGCGCTTGCTCGTGTTGCCCATATTCAGCATGTTGGGCCCGTAGTACCCGCCGCCATGCCCTGTCAGCACGGCCATGTACAGCATTGTTGGGGTTAGGGTATGATTGATGGGGCTAGTTGCCACACCATCACATGACAGGCACGCCAGCAGTGCATCAGCGGCCAGGGGAGGCCTGCATGCGCATGCGCAGTGCTCCCGCCGGCTAGGCGCGCGCCCGCATGCATGCTCAGCGCGGCGGGGCCGGGTCGAACGCAGGTGCACGGAGCGCAACCCTGCAGATGCGATCAAGTCGCAAGACACAGAGAGATGGGCCAAGGACGTCGCACCCGCCAGCTCGGGCGCGGTGGCTGTGTATAGCGTGGACAGAGCGCCCTTGCTCACCGGCTGCGCGATCAGCGGCGCGACCAGGCCCAGCACGCGCGCAATGAGCTTTGATCGGTCGATCTTGGCCAGGCCCTGCGCGCCAGCATCAGGGCGCCCAGGTCGCGAGGCACCACGACGCAGATGCACCCGTTGCCTATGCAGAGACGATGGGTGTCTGCAGGCCCAGGCTGGCGGGATGCACTGACGCAAGTGTCCTGTCATAAATCTTGCTGGCGATGTCCCACCACACGGAAGTAGGGGCGCCTGGGGCTGCAGAAGTGCGGAATGTGCTGAACCTACACAAAATGTTCCTTGTATGCAGCCACTGCTTGTGGTGAACCTCGTTCGCCAAGCAGGCCAGGGGAGGTGACGCTTATCAGGACCTGCTCTACCATGCTAGCCCGCGGCTGGTCGCTCTGACCTCTGTTTTGGTTACGCCCGGGTGACAGCAGAACACGTCGACGCCGCTGCCGGCCAGCCGCCGGTTGAGCTCGAGGGCCGCCAGGATGCGCAGCGCGTTGGTGTGCGCCGCCTCGGGCATGTCAGACTTGTTCACCTTCTCCAGCCTGTCGCAGGCACACGCGAATTACTGCGTTGCTCCACGCCCCAGCCTGGCCCCTGCATGAGAGCCCAGAGCCTGTGATATCATCTTGGGACTGATCGCAAACTGTGACTCTCCTGCCTTCTCAGCATGTGGGGAGCACCAGGAGCCATTATCAGCAAGCTGCGGGTAGGAACACAGAACCGCCAAAATTGGCCCGACGCGCGCGCGCGGGCGCACCCCAGGTCATCCCAGTCCAACTTGGCCTGCGCCTCGAGCGCGCCGGACATCCAGACAATGCGTGCGGGCGCCGACGCGCGCAGCGCGGGCAGCAGCAGCTCCACCAGCAGCGCGTGGCCGAAGTAGGCCGAGCCCACCATCACCTGGCCCGCGCGCCAGGGCAGCCCGGTGAGCAGCCGAGTCCGACCGGCCTGCATCGGTGCAGCAGCCAGCTGTGGCTGTTCAAGGCGCAGCCATGTGCAGGACTGCGCAACACGCTACGTGCTGTATATAGCAGCTCGAGTAGCACATTTTTTTTAAAAGTTAAGATATATAGTTGCAGGGCACTCTCGGCGTGGGTGAGGATGCCTGTTTTGCAACCTACGCATGCACAATATGCCTAGACTCAAAGACAATATGGGTGCCGTTCATGTCAAAGTTTGCCGTGGCTTTGAATGCCACCGCAGCTACAGGGAGCTCAGCACTCCTTGCAGAGCACGACCACTACTTTCAGCAAATGTGCACGCAATCAGAGCGATACTTATGGCGCGCCTCAAAGCCTTGCTTGGTCTTTGTGTGCGGGGGAAGGAAGACGCCCGCGTTGCAAACCAGGCAGTGCAGCGGTAGTTTTCTGGCCGTGAAAGCTGCCACCGCAGCCTTGACGGAGCTGCACGCACGGGTGCTGTATCATGTCTTCACTAGTAAGGAGGTTTCAGCAAGCTTGGCAGCATGGTTGTTTTGTGTTGTAGCGAGAGGTGCAGCAGTGCAGTGGAAAGCGGGGCGCACTCAAAGGAGGCCAGGTCCAGCTGCATGACCTCCACCTCTGCGCTTTGTACTGCCTTCTGGATATCCGCTGCTGCTCTGCTAGCGCATGGTGCAACTCAGAATGACAAACAAGTGCTTTGCGCATGGTGTGCGCCGGGCAAGCCTTGAGAAGCAGCCAAGGCCTCTAATCAGTGGGTGCTGACACACTCTGCTTCAGCGCCACGAAGCATTCACAACAAAATCGGTTACTTACCTGGCACCGCGCTCCATAGAGCGCGTCATCATTATCACGTGCGCCTTGTGCGCAGCCAGCTCGCGTGCCGTCTCAAAGCCGAGCCCAGTGTTGCCGCCGGTCACGATGAACACTTTGCCGCTCAGGTCTGGGATGTCTGCCGCGGACCAGCTCATAGCAGCGAAACTCCTTAAAAGCAGTGTGGAGGTCCCCTGTACAGGAGCTGTACAGGAGGTGGACAGCAGATCCAACTGCGGGTCACGAGGTCGTCCTATGGAATGATGTCCACACGCTCTGCAGGACAGTAAACACAGTCTCGGCAATGAAATGCTCTGCAAGCGTTTAATACCTCCACGAGGACTCCTTGGACTCGAGGCGCTAGACCAATGAATGCTATGGCCCATCAGGAGCATCTCCCCGTGTGACATGATGCAGTACAGGATGGAGCATCCTGATACTCCTGGTGCAATTCAAAAAGCTCCTCATGCCACGAGCAGTGTACCAAATGGCAATCACACGCTAGGGCATGCACGCGCGAAGTCACAGAAGTGCTAGGGGCACGCCAGATGGCACACGTTTGGCATGGTTCACACGGTGTCATAGCACGCTTGCAAGCCCCGGCCATGTGTCATCACAGGAAATGAAGGGGAGGGAAGCACTGCACAAACAAGGACTGCACAGACCAGCCCTCAGTGGTACTCCGAGAAGTTGCTGTGCCCGGTGGCTTTGGCATGCTCCACGGCCTCCCGCTCGCCGCGCACGCCGATCTGGCACACGCCGCAGCGCAGCGTGAAGCTCGCCACGTCCGTGAACTGCCGCGCCTCGTGCGCCTGCACCCAGCCACCCCAAGGTGAGCTGGTCGCTGAGGGCCGTCTCTCGCACTCCTTCAGCTTTATATATCGAGCAAACCTAATGTACCCCAATTCTTGCCGCTCTTGCTTCAACCTCTCCCTGCTCTGGCATGCGGAGCCCGCTGTTTGCAGGCGCAGCCCTACCCTACCCCTGCTGCAACCTAGCCAAACCCCTGCGATGCGGTGGCTGAGTGGAGGTGCGGCGCGCAGCGCTGCTTAAAACTCTCCGAGACTTCACCAAACCCGCCAAACTCAGCAAATCCACATGAGCCGCAGCGCCAGGGTGTTGCGCGCCTTGGCAACCAGCTCGGCGGCCGCACGCTCGGCAGCGGCGAGCTGTGGCCCCGGCTCGAACATGGTCACGTCCAGCTCCTCCGCCGCGCCCGGGAACGCTGCGCCGCGCCCGCGCGCCAGACGCGGTCACCGTCCCGCGGCGGCGGGGCGCGGCAGGCAGACTGCCAGGCTTGGCAGGCTCGGCAGCGACCTGAAGCCTCTCATCATGCGCACTGTGAGTCTGAGTGCACTTGCTTCATGCACTCCGGCCTGCGCACCCCGCGCCGGCGCGGCAAGCGCTCGAGGTGGGCAGCGCGACGGGCTGAGCGCACACCGGCGAGCGCCAGCGCATCGTAGTGCAGCCCGTCGTACACAAGCATGCCGCGCTCGATGAGCCCCGCGTCCTGGCCGTACACATCGCATCGCTGCGTCTGCACGTCGTACGCCGCCAGCTCGCGCCCGTAATGCCTGCCCCGCGGGATGTGCGGGCCCGCAGTCAGAGCGCGGCGCATGCCCTGGTGTTCCGCGCATTGCCGCAGGGCACCAGCGCCGCCTCTGGCCCTTGCATAGCATCGAGCAGTACCTGAGCCGGCTCCCGTGCGAGGACATGCATTGGCGCGCGGCAGCAGCCCGTTGGTGACGGTCACTTGTTCAGTGGTGGCTGGTGAACGCAGGTTACCGGCAGCAGGCAGCGCTTGCGCTGCGACGAGCAGACAGAGCACACGTGCCGGCACACAGGTCGCACCACGCCACGTTCCGAGCAAGTCAGACATGCGCGCCGCGCCTTTGCGTGCGCGCGCAGGCAGAATACCCAGCGCCACGGCAAACACATGAAACTGCTCTGCATCTGGGCTCACGTTTCTGGTCTAGCGAGCACACGCACCACACCGCATCAGCCATACATGCTCAGGAGCGCGGCACGTTGCCGCCAAGTCACTCTCAGCTCCAGATGCCTAATACTTGTACGGACTCAGCCACACACGCCAGAGCGGCAGCGCACCACTCATAGTTGGCGCGCATAGCAACCAGCGGCGCCGCCAGGACAACCAGCAGCCACGCCCACAGAAGCGGCACCGCGCGTACAAACTCCACAGGCGGCACAAAGCCTGCAGCGCGGCCCACCCGATAACATCAGAACCCAGCGGCCAACGCCTGACCCTGCCCTATACCTCTGGATGGGGGAGCGGGGCGCTGTTCGGTGCTGCGGCGCACCCTGATGGAGCAGCAGCCGGTCCCACACAGCTGCAGACACGTCCACGCCAGCCGTGGACAGCGGGCTAAAAGCCTACACCCGCACAAGAAAAACCAGGCTCTGACCATGGCGCGCGCCGCGGTGTGCGTGCCCGGCGGCGCAGCGCCGACCCGGTGGCCTTGCGCGGCCTCACCGTCGCCGATGCCGGCTCCGCAATCGGCCGGGGGCTGTCTGAAAACAAGCTCACGTCCAAGCAGGCTGTGGCAAACCCCATGTCCTCATCGAGGTGCGGCACACGCAGCACTGTGCTGGCCACACACTGCGCATCCGCCAAGCGCACAGGAGCTCGATGCAGCGGGCAGAGCGCAGGAGGAGGGGTACCTAGAAAGGCCAGGTGCAGCAGCGCAACGAGCACGGCCCAGCAATCCACGCGCGCCAGCGAGGCGGCCTGCCAGCGCGCAAAGCGCGCCTCCAGCGCCGCATCCGCAAACGTCAGCCACAGCGAGTCGCCGGCGGCCGCCTTGGCGCCCTTGCCGCGCGTAGGCGAGATGGGCGCCGAGTAGGAGCGCCGCGGCGGCGGCGCGCCGGCGCGCGGGCTCGCGCCCTGCGGCGCCGAGCGCGTCGCGGCGCTTGCGGCGCTCGCCGCGTGCGCCTGCGCGCCCAGCAGAGCCTGCTTCATGAGCCTGCCGCAAGAACCCTGTGCAAACAGTCTCAACTAACAAAATGGAGTAAGAGATCGGTGGGCGCGGTGGCAGCAGCCTCAGCGATGCGGCTGGGCCGGGAAGGCTGCGGCGCACCTGCGTCACCAGCAGCATGGGCCGCGGCGGTGGCGGCGCGGACAGCTGCCGCAGCGGCGCCGGCGCGGACAGCTGCCGCTGCGCCTGCTGCTGCTGCTGCGCGGCGCCCACTGCGGCGGCGACCTCCACTGCAGACGGCGCGCGCGTCAGCCCGCGCGGCGACCCCCCACCGGCAGCCGCCAGCCATGGGTTGAGCACGGCAGGCGCGCCGCCGGGCTCTGGCGCGCCCGGCCGGCTGCCAGCCCCGCCGGCGCCTCCCAACCCCGCGACTGCGCGGCGCACGCCGACGCTCGCGGCGGCGGCGCCGCCGCTGGCCGCGGCGCTGCTGGCCGCGCGCGACGGCGGCTCCGAGCCGTGCCCTGCCGCGCTGGCCACGCTCGCGTCGTCGGCCGAGGACGCGCCGCTGGGCATCTCGCGGCCCTCCAGGATGCCTGTGCGCTCAGGGTGCCTCAGGGGTGCTACAGGATGCTGCACACTGTGCGCAGACCAGGAAGCTGGAGGCGCTCCTGCAGACGCCATAATGCTTGACCTGTCGTGGCGTGGCGTTACGTGGCAAGTGCCTGCATGCTTCGCAGCCTCGACGTGACAGTGGTTGGAGGGGCTGCCGAAAAAAGGACACACCAAAGCGAGGCTGTGCAGCAATACAGCATGCCAGAAGGCAGTCCCACAGCATGACCTTTGGCCATCCCGCAGGGCGCGCGGGGCATCGAGCTTGGACACATCCACACCCCAAGTGATGTCTGGTGTGCAACACAGCGCTGCCCACGAGGCGGGCGGGCTACGCACCAGGCAGCGTGCCGGACGCCTGGCGCGCCTGTGACGCCTGGCGCGACTCCAGGCTGTGGCTGCGGCGCGGCAGCGACGCCGCGCCGCCCTCGCTGCCCGTGCCCGACTCGGACGCCGCCTCCGCAATGTCGGGCATCTCCCCCAGGCCCGCCCCGCCAAACACCTGCCCGCGCGCCACGAGCTGTCAGCCGCATCTAGCATGAGGTATGTTCACTGCTGCGCCACACGCCTCGTTGCCCAGCTCGCTAACATGAAAGCTCCGTGCACTGCGAGGGCAACGAGACATGCGCTCCAGCAGCAAGACTCTGTCTGCCAAGAACGCGAGCTTGCACCAGCCTGCGCGGTCCGTGCGGCTCGCGGCTGGCTCCTCAGACACTGCATGAAGCGCGCTCTGCGCGCTGCCGAGTCGCGTGGCGCACGTGCGCCAAGCCGCGCCGGAAGTGCATGCCGTTGATGCCCGCCGCGCGCGGCGCGGAACCGTCGGCGCCGGCCGGCCGCGCCCACTGCCCGCAGCCGCTGCCGGCCACCGCCGGCGTGTCCTGCCGCTCCGCGCGCGGCGCCGGCCGGCCGCTCGGCTGCCGCTCGAGCGGCCCGGCCGCGGGGCCGGCGCCGGGGCCCGGCTCGCGGCCCGCGCGCGCGGCCGCCAGCAGCTCCGCGGACGGCGAGCGCGGCGGCAGGCGCGCGCTGCCGCCGGCCAGCGGCGCCGACGCGTTGGCGAACACCGAGCCGAGCCCGCGCCGGAAGGGCAGCGCGGGCTCGCCCTCGGGCGCGGGCGGCGCCGGCGCGCGCAGGTCCAGCGCGAGCGACTGCGCGCCCGCCAGCGTGCCCGCCAGCGATAGGCTGCCGCCGCCGTGCAGCTCCACGGAGCGCATGCCCTCCACCGGGCGGTGCGACGACTGGCGCTCCAGGCCGCTGCCGCGCAGGCTGCCGACGGGCGCGCGGCCGCTCAGCTCAGCATCGCGGTCGGCGCTTGCTGCAGGCATGCGCCGAAGGCCGAACAGCACAGCCATTGGCAACACATGAAGCGGCGCCCCATGCTCGTCGCCCGACGCTCCACACTTTGCCACATCACACATGACGCCCACAGTGCGACGAGCTGGCCCCCAGCCGTTGCAGGCCGCGCCGACAGCAGCAACCTCACAGACTCCTATACCATCGCCCCCGCGCGTCAGCAGGTGCGGGAACCGCCGCACCTGAGCGCGGCGCCCTCGGCGTCGGCGCCCGGGTCGGCGCCGGCCTCGGAGCCGGACTCGGAGTCCTCGCGCAGCGCGACGCTGCGCAGGCGCTGCGCGAGCGGGTCGGCGCTCGGCAGGCGCTGCGCGGCCAGGAACTCGCTTGCCGCGCGCTCCTCGGCCGCGCGCGCCGCCTGCGCGACCGACCAGCGCCGGAAGCGCTCCTGCGCGCGGCGCCGCGGTCAGTCCGCCCGGCCGCCTGTGTGACCCGCAACTGCCGGCAGGGCGTGTCAGGCGCCCCCTGGCCGCTGCGGCGCTGCACGGCACGGCCAGCGCCGCCCGTTTGCCGCCGGGGGCGGACTGCACAGACCCTGTGCACAAACTCGTGGCTCGAGCGCTTTTGCCCCACGCCTCATGATGTCGCACACGACAGGCCACCAGCGCCCCTCCCCACACCGATGCGCTGCACAGGCTGGCCACCCCCCTCACCTGGTACACATCGCCGCTGCTCTGGCTCTCAGCCTCAGCAGCGCTGCTGCTGCTGCTGCGCTGCAGGCGCGGCTCGCCGCCCGCGGCCGGCGGCTCGCGCGCCGGCGCGGCCGCCGCGGACGCGGCCGCAGCCGCAGCGTTGGCGGCTGACCAGCGGCGATAGCGGGCCTGGTACACGTCCGCGCTGCTCTGGCGCTGCAGCGGCGCCTGCGGCTCTGCGGGCGTTGGCGCGGCGCCGCCCAGCGGCGCCCCGGCCGCGGCGCCGCCGGCGCCCGCCGCGACCGCGGCCGCGCCGGCCGACAGGCGCCGGAAGTGCTCCTGGGACGCCTCGGCGCTGCCCTGGCGCTGCGGCAGGACGACCGGCTGCCACGGCGCCGACGCGGGCACGGCGCCGCCCTGCAGGGCCGGCGCGGCGGCCGCCTCCGCCGTCGGCGCGCGCCCCGCTGCGCCCGCGGCGCCGCAGGCGGGCGGCGCGCCAGCAGCGTCCGCCTGCGCCCGAGCGGCGCCATCAGGGCCCTGGCTTGCCTGCCGCGCGCCGACGGACATGCCCGGGTCCGATGTGGCCGCGCTGCGGCTGGCGGCGGGCGACGCGGCGCCCGAGCCCGCGGCCGACGCAGTGGCCGCCGCCGCGGCCGCCGCGAACGCCGGCAGCTGCGGCGCGTCCCAGCGGCGCAGCATGTCCTCGAACGCCATGACCGCGCGCGGCGCGTGCGGCCGCTCGGCGGGCGCGCTCGTCGCGCGGCCGGGCGACCCGCCGACGCCGCCGGAGGGCCTGGGGTGCAGGCTGGGCGCCTCCGCGCCCTCGGAGGCGGACCCGCACACGGTGACCGTCGCCGGCGCGCTGTGGCCGAGCCCGTCGGCGGACGCCTGCGGCGACGCCGCGGCGCCGCGCTCGGGCCGGGCGGCGCCTGGGCCCGCCGCGGGAGGCCCTGCGGCGGGCGGCGGGCTGAGCGTCGGCAGCGCGGGGGCGGCCCAGTCGCGTAGCAGGTTCTCCAGCATCGTGGGCGGGCTGGGCGGCGGCGGCGCGGCGGGCGCGCCGGCCTGCGCAGCGGCCGCAGCGCTCCCCGCGTCAGGCGCCGGCGCGCCCGCTGCCGCAGGCGCCGGCGCGCTGGCCGGGCTGGGCGCCGCCCTCGGCGCAGCCTCTCGCGGCGCATCGGCAGCCGCGGCCACATCTGCCGCGGCGGCGGGCGCGGCGGGAGCGAGCTCGCGCGGGGCGGCGCGGCTGCCGTCGGCGCTGCTGGTAGAAGGGGTCGCCGCGCGGGCAGCAGCGTGGCCGCCTTCAGCCTCTTCCCGGGCGCCCGCGCCGCCGCCGCCGCGCGCGCCGGCCAGCCCCGCCGGCAGGCCCGCCGGCAGGCCCGCCGCCGCCGCGGCCGCCGCTGCGGCGGCCGCATGCGGCTGCGCGGGGCCCGCGGGCGCGGCGTCCGGGGGCGGGGGCTGCTCTGGTGCCTCCGGGGCGGCCGCCGCGGGCCGCGCGGGGCCGGGCGCGGGTGGCTCCCAGCCGCGAAGCAGCTGCTCAAAGGCCTGGAAGCCGCGCGGCGACGCAGCGGTGGCGCTGGCGCGCCGCGGCGTCGTCGCCACGACCAGCGACGCGGACGCGGGCCGCCGCGGCACGGGCTCCGACGTCTGCTGCGGCGCGAGCGACGCCGCGAGCTCCGCAAACCCCGCGGGCGCCGGCCGCGCGCCGAGCGCCGGCGCGGCGAGCACTGGCCCGGCGGGCGCGCCGGCGGCCCCGGCCGGGACCGGCGGGGCGGGCGTCCCGACCGCGCCCGGCTGCGCGAAGGCCCCAAGGGGTGGCACGCCCGCAGCGCCGCCCGCCGGCGGCGGGCGCACGAAGCGGTCGAACGGGCTCGGCGGCGGCGGCGTGAGCGTGCGCGAGTACTGCCGCAGCGACGCCGACAGGCTGGCGTCGCCACCGCTGCCG
>JAABUV010006256.1_pt1 | contig 13054 bp, 16 predicted proteins | sample 5559971 | NCBI WGS metagenome assembly JAABUV01 (sample SAMN10711881, study PRJNA513362) | rock metagenome | isolation source: Antarctica rocks | place: Antarctica: Victoria Land, Knobhead nord | collected 2015-12-19
TGCGCGCCTCAACCTCCCCGTCCCGCGACCGCTTGCTGAACAGATCGGATACCGCCTCCGGAACAGCCGTAAGGCGGGCGGCCTCCGTCTTGTCGTCCAGAACCACGTCGATGCCGTGCGCCCGCAAGTTCGTCGCGAGATGCGCCTGGTAGTAGGCCCCGACCTCATGCACCCGGTCGTGCAGCGCCAGCATGTCCATGCTGCCCACGCTGCCGTCGTTGGCAAACACGACGTTGGGCGTCGCGACATGGGTATGCAGTTGCATGTCCGCCGCGACCTTGGGGTTGTGGACGGTCTGGATCAGCGTCGTCTTGGTTCCGTCCGCTTCAGTGTGCGGAATGTCGATTGTTGGCCGGGCGGTATAGTGGTCGAAGCTGACCCAGGCCAGCTTGCCGGGGATGCTGCCCTTGGACCCGCCATCGCCCTTCCGCGCATGGCCGATGAGCGTCTCCAGGTGCGCCATGCCGGCCATCCAGGCGTCACGGTGAGCGCCGACGATGATGTGCCGTTCGGCATCGGTCGGAGCCAGCGCCATCGCCACGCTGACCGACTTGGGCGCGCTGAACGTGAAATCGACATAGCCGATGCGATCCTTGCCAACCTGCGGCTTGTAGCTCGCCTTGCCCTCGATCTCCGCACCGTCCGCCCGCAGCCCACGCAGCAGGTTCGTCATCTCGTCCCGGGTCGCCGTTCGGGTCAGGTCCAGGCCCAGCGCCTCGGCTACATGGATCGGCATGTCCTGGCGGGGGATCGCAGCCGTGCCTTCGGCTTCAGACCGCACGACGCCTCGAAGATAGTAGTCAGCCATCTTGACCATCTCTGGTGGCATGGCCTGCTCGCCCAGGTAGGCAGCCATCGCCCCAGCCGCGCCCGCGGCGCCGGCCGCTCCTTTGCGGAAGCTGAGCACGGACTAGCGGACAGCCTCGCTGTTCGGCGCATCGCCCGATCCGTCCTCGTTCCAGATCGGCGTCATGTCGTTCTCTGCCATCCCCTCCAAAAGTTCAGCCTGGCGCTCCATCACCCCGAGGATTTCGGTCAGGACGGCCGTGGTCGGGGACGGCCCTGGGTCCCGCGTCATCTCCGCGACGATCAGGTTCAGCTTCTCGTCCTGGACCTCGATGCAGGTCAGGATCTTGTGGGCAACGACCTCGTATGCCGCCTGCCGCTTCTCTATCCGCTCGACGGCAGCGAGCAGCTGGGCAACAGAACTGTCATTCATCGTCGCTCTCCTGGCGCCGTTCTTCATCTACCGCGCATGGGTTTACCCATGCAATGGTGTGTTACACCTACTCTCTTACTACCATGTGCGCCATTAATCTGACACTTATCCAGCATATCTACTGCGTTTATGCGACATATTTGCCGCGCAAAAACCTGACGCATATCCGGCATAAACACGACGCTTGACCTTGGCGGTAGTCCGGCGGCTAAACTCCCGGCATGGCAACAAAAACTCCGCCGCGAACGATATTACCCAACGTCGCCGACGCTGTCGCGGTCATGCGTTCAGCCCCCGCACGTGGGCGTGGGCGGAAGTCGGCCATCTATCTGTGGTTTCTCAAAAACCACGACGCTCTTGTCGAAGCGTTCGCACTGAACGCCCCGGCCTGGACCGATCTTGCCGCTTACCTCTCCAGCCAGGGGCTGAAGGATGGCAACGGCAATCCCCCCCGCGCGAGGGGAACCCGTGATGTCTGGTTCCGGGTCCGCCAGGAAGTCAAGCAACGCCCTCCCCGTGAGCCGCCCCTTGTCGCTCGCCAAGCACGAGACGGGGAAACGGCGCCAGGCGTATCCCCGATGCCCCCCGTGCCCCGGCCGCTCCCGACCGTCCACCCCGTCGATGACCAACCAACAGAAAGCCCACGGCCGAAGGTCAAGCTCGACTTCAAGCCCGCGAAATTCCGAAACCCCTCCGACAAGGAAAGCTGAATTATGGCCGCATCCCAGTCTTCACGCCGTGCCGTCGATGAACCTGATACCTCGGTCGCCAGCTTGTACAAGCCCAAGCTCGTTGTGGCCTATGGGCGTGGCGGGTCGGGCAAGAGCACCGGCATCCGCTACATTGTCGAGCGGGCTCAGGCCGCCGGCCGCGAGCTGGTGATCGCCGACGCCGATCCACGCGCAACCCTGGGCAGCTACTTCGCCGGGGTGCTGAAGCCGACGCATAGCGAGGAGGTCGTCGTGACGGACTGGCTCGATGCCCTGGTGAACCACCAGGCCGAGACGCCCATGACCGTCGTCCTTGATAGGAACGGAGGGGACCAGATTTTCGGCCGCTTCGCAGCGTCCCTTGGCCTGACAGACCTGCTGGCCTCGGTTGCGATCATGCCGGTGGCAATGCATTTCCTGGGGACGGACCAGGACGATGTCGTGGACCTTCAGCGCGCGGAGGACAGCGGAGCCTTTTGCCCTGAGGCGACAGTGCTGATCCTGAACGCGGGCACGATCAAGGACGCCCGCCCGGCCGAAGTGGCGTTTGCAGGGGTTCGGGAGCATCCGGCGTATCGTGCGGCCATCGCCCGCGGCGCCAGGGAGATCATCTTTCCCAAACTGCCCTGCATGGCTGCGGTCAATGCGCTGCGTGGTCCGTTCGCGTCTGCGGAGACGGATAAGCGCCTGGGGATTACGGATCGGCAGCGCGTGGCGATGTGGCGGCGGGCCGTCGAGGAAGCGTTGGTCCCGGTCGCAGCATGGATGCCTTGAACCGCAGCTATCCGGGGATTGCGCTGGACGATCCGATAAAGCCGCTGCTGGACAGCATGGCCGAACGGGACGACGCGATGAATGCGAACGTTGCCGCGTTGGCCGAAGCGATCAAAGGGGTTACGGTCCTTCCCCCGGATGGGATGGCGCGTCTGGAGCGGTCTGCGGCGAGCGGTGCGGCCCGGAGTGCGGCCGTGCTGGCCCGCGCCCACAACCTGCGGACGCTCCTGCTCTATGGCGGGGCGTTCGTCACCTGTGTCGTCTTGGCCGCTGGCGGCGGGTTCTGGTTGGGGCAGGCCACGGAGGCAGACAGCATCCAGAAGACGGAGCAGCGCCTCGCCCTGGCGTTCCGGGACGGGCCTGATGCTGCCGCGGGCTGGGCTAGGCTTATGGAGCAGAACGACATCGGGAAGGCGGTGGCGCAGTGCACGGGGCAACGGACCTATGCGGACGCGACGGGTCGCAAGGCGTGTGCAGTGCCGTTGTGGATCGAGCCGCCGAAGCGGACGCCGCCGGCCACGTGACGCTCACTTCCCACGAGCAACCGCGTCTAGACCAAGCGCCTTTCGAAGCATCGCATTGACCTGCGATTGCCAGCCGGGTCCGGCCTCGCGCAGTCTTGCCAGCATGTCGGGATCGAGCCGTATGCTGATCTGCTCCTTGACCGTATCGGACCTCGGCCGACCGCGACCGCGACGCACAAAGGTGTTCCCGTCGAATACCTCGGCATGTTCAAGCATCTCTGCCGTCAGGGGTGGTGCATCGTCTGGGTCGATCCAGTCAACCAAACCAATCCGCCTCTTCGTTTCCATGTACGTGCCTCATTGAGATGATGCGCCGCGTCCCGTCGCGATGTGTCCAGACCATCACCACGCACCGACCAGCAAGATAGCCAGCGGTAATGAAGCGATCCTCCCCGTAGTCGCGCCGCGTATCCTGCACGGTGATTGTGCGACCGGCGAACACCATCCCTGCGTCAGCAAGGTCCAGGCCCCGTTCCTTCAAAGTGAGGGCACGCTTGGCAGGATCAAAGCTGATGTCCACGATTAAACGTATCACGATAAATAGAGGATGACCAGATTTCGCGCACACCCTGAAAAGTGATGTTGTTCTATTGTGACATAGTGATATAATAACATAGTTATATCAATGAACGATTGTATGATCATGAAGGTGTTAGGGCTGCTCGCTCGCAAGGGCGGGGCCGGAAAGACGACGCTGGCAATCCACTTCGCTGTCATGGCCCAGGCCAGCGGCAAGCGCGTCCTGCTCGTCGATCTTGATCCGCAACGTTCGTCTGCCGGGTGGTGGCGCGCTCGCGATGCGGAGACGCCACAGCTCGTAGAAACCGAGCCCGACAAGCTCCGCGATATCCTTGATGCGGCCCGGGCAGACGGTATCGACCTGGTTGTGCTGGACACCCGCCCATCGGTCGAGGCCGATGCCGTCCAGGTGGCGATGCTGGCAGACGTGATCGTGGTGCCCACGAGGCCGGCGATCTTGGACCTCCGCGCCATCTTGGAAACCCTGAGCATCGTGAAGGGCAGGAAGGCGCACGTCGTTCTCAATGCCTGCCCTGCCCCGCGTGGAACCGTTGAGGCTCCGGCAGCAACCGACGCGCGCCAGGCGCTGAAGGCGTTCGGGGTCCCTGTGGCGCCCGCGACGATCAGCCAGCGCGCTACGTTCTCGCACGCGCTGGTCGGCGGACTGGCGGCAACGGAAGCCGAGCCACGGGGCAAGGCAGCAAACGAGATGCGCGCTCTATGGCGCTACATTGAAAAGGAACTTGCGCGATGAAAAAGCCAAGCCTGTCCGCAGCCCTGGCGCAGAAGTCAGCGCCTATGCCCGCGGCCGTGGAGCCAGAACCGACGCCGAGGCCAAAAGACAGCCGCGTCACCACGACGCTGCGGATCGAGCCGTCCTGGCTGGAGGCTCTGAAGATCATCGCAGCCAAAAAACGGGTGAGGGTCAACGACCTGCTTCTGGAGGGCGCGGCGCACGTCCTGGCGTTGAATGGGCAGAAGCCATCGTGATGTAACGAATTGACGATATCGTTATATCACTATGTCGAGGCATCGACGCGGGCGGCGCCGTCAATCCCATGTCTCGATTGCATCCGGCGGAAGCATCGAGGTTCGGTCCCGCCGCGTGAGCCCCGCCGGGATCTGTGTCCTCAGTTCGTCCAAGGTCTCCGCAACTAACGCACCGGGACTGCCGCAAGATTGGGGGTCGTAACCATTTTCGGGCGCTGAACGGCGTGGTCCCTGATGTGTGCAGGGACTGTCTCGTGTCGGATAGCGGCCAACACCAGCTATTGCTTTCAATAGGATCAAGCCCGAATCGAAGATGTCGCCGAGATTGTCAGGCCGGTTGCTCTGTGTGTCGTCCATGCACGGCTTTCACTCTCGGCGCCTTGAGACGTTACGACCCCCAATCTTGCGGCAGTCCCCCGCGAAGGCCTCTACTCCTCGACGCTGACCGACTGGCGCCGGCAGCGCGACGCAGGCGCCTTCGGCGCACTGACGCCGGCCAGGCGCGGCCCAAAGATCGCCGAACCCAACCCGCTTGCAGCCGAGGTGGCCCTTCTTCAGAAGGAGAATGCCCGCCTGGCGCTTCGCTTGAAGCGCGCCGAGGCTGTCATGGAAGTCCAAAAAAAACTTGCGGAGCTGCTGGGCATCCCGCTGGCGCCCAGCGACGGCGAGCCTTGACCGACGCGGTTGCAGCACTGGCCCCAGACAGCGGCATCATGGCTGCAGTCTGTGCGGCGCTCGGGGTTTCGCGCGCCAGCGTGCAACGCCGGCGCGCCCGCCTAGCCGCGCCGCCGGCGGCCCTCCGCCCGCGGCCACGGCCGGCACGGGCGCTGGGCGCGGCGCAGCAGCAAGCGGTGCTGGACCTGCTGCACGCCCCGCGTTTCGCCGACCAGGCGCCGGCCGAGATCTACGCCAGCCTGCTCGACGAGGGCGTCTACCACTGCTCGGTCCGCACCATGTATCGGCTGCTGGGCCAGAACGGCGAGATCCGCGAGCGCCGCGCGCAGCTCCGCCATCCCGCCTACCGGAAGCCCGAACTCCTGGCGGAGCGTCCGAACGAGGTCTGGTCCTGGGACATCACCAAGCTGATGGGGCCGGCCAAGTGGAGCTACTTCTATCTCTACGTGATCCTCGACATCTTCAGCCGCCGGGTCGTCGGCTGGTGCGTCGCCGACGCGGAGAGTGCCGCGCTGTTCCGGCCGCTGCTCGACGATGCGGTCGCCAAGCACGACGTGCTGCCTGGTCAGCTCACGCTGCATGCCGACCGTGGCGGCCCGATGAAGGCCCGCGCCACCGCCTTGCTGCTCGCAGACCTGGGCGTCACCCGCTCGCACAACCGCCCGCACACCTCCAACGACAACCCGTTCTCGGAGGCCCACTTCAAGACGCTCAAGTATCAGCCGCGCTTTCCCCAGCGCTTCGGCTGCATCGAGGACGCCCGGAGCTTCTGCCGCCGGTTCTTCGATTGGTATAACCAGGACCACCACCACGCCGGGATCGGCCTCATGACCCCGGACCAGGTGCACTACGGCCAAGCCGATGCCGTCCACGCCGCCCGCCAGCAGACCCTCGACCAGGCGTTCCGCACCAACCCGGAGCGCTTCGTCAACAAGCCGCCCACGCCGCCCGACAAGCCAACCGCCGCCTGGATCAACCCGCCCACGCCGAACAGCCGTGCCTGATTGCCGTCCCCTATGCCGAAGCAACCGTTGAAGCGCCTCATGCCCTTCCCCGGCTGCCCCCTTGCTTGTCGCCAGCTACCGTCTCCACGTCGCGTGTCGCCGCTTCGGTCCCACTGCAATCCGTTACATAACGAAAAAGCCCAGTGTGCCGGTCGTCCAAATCCTTACTCGCCAGCGCCTAGCCTAAATTCCAAACCCGGCTGTACCAAAGTCGTTGACACGTTCCGGCACCCAAGGCAGGCGCCCGGCCTCCAGCTCGGCGATGATCTTGGCGGTGATCTCCTGGTAGAGGCTGGTGCGGTCGGAATGGCCAGCAGCACGGGCGGAAGGGGAAGAGCGAGGCATCGCAGGTCTCCGTGACGAGCCGGCCGGGAGCCTTTCTCTCGACCTCCAAACCCGTCACGGCGACAGCCGCCGCGCTCTCGCTCTCGTCGCTCCGGGTGCGTCTCGGAGCGCAGGAACCAGCAACCGCCTCGCCGACAGGGGCAAACGGAAGCCGAATGCCCTTGCAACCCATATCTAATGACGATATACAAGAGCATGCTCGACGAGGCGATGCGCCGTCTGCTGGACTACGATCGTCGCCGCTACTGGCTCGCGAACGGGTGGAGCATCCGCTTTCGGGTTGCGGAGGCGCTTATTACCTCGGGGCGGCCGCACGGGATCAAGTACTCGTTTACGCTGCACGACGTGGACCGGACGCGGCTGCTCGGCTTCGACAACGCCCACGGTCTGCCTCGCGTGCAGGCCTACGACCACCGACACCGCTTCCGTCGCACGGCGGAGTTGGTGCCCTACGACTATCGTGGTGCGGACGAACTGATCTGCGACTTCTTCACGGCCGTGGAGATGGCGTGCGGGCAGGAGGGCGTGCCCTTCGAGTTCGAGGCCGAGGACATCGAGTTGGAACGGGAGGACGACGATGGCGCGGAAGAGCCTAACTGAGCTTCGCGAGGAGATGCGCGCCGTCGCGCGCGGGGAACGCCGGGCTGCCTCCTTGCCAGCAGCGCCGTTGCTCGCGGCACTGTCGCGCGAGGCTCTGGACCTGCTCGGCGTCGTGCTGCGTGAGCGACCTGCAACGATTGCCGAGCTCGTGGCGCTCACGGGGCGCGCGCAGCCGAACGTCTCGCGCTCGCTCCAGCAGCTTGCCGGGCACGGCCTGATCCGGCTGGAGCGGGAGGGACGGGAGGTCCGCCCCGTGCCGGTCGTGCGCGAGGTCCGCATCGACTTGGCGACGGGAACCTGCGCAGCCATCCCGTTGCAGGAAACGTCGGCCTAACCTCTCCGCTTCAGCCTGCTGAGGCGTCGTCGGTGTAACCGGGGCAGATTCCCGGGCAATCAGGTCGGGGTTGCGGCCTGACGGACGAGGTCGGGGAGCGGTGGGATGGCGGTGGCGCCTGGGACGTGCAGGCGGTCGCCGAGGTAGCGGAAGAACGAGACCTTGAGCTTGCCGCAGGTCTTCATCAGGCCGAGCAGGACGTCGCGCGCGGTGCGTCCTGCCGTGCTCATGGTGCCGCCGGAGATCTTGCGCTTGGTCACGCAAGCCCGGATGTCGTTCTCCGAACCGTTGGTGTGCAGCGGGATCTCGGGGTGCTGCAGCACGCGTAGCAACTCCGCCTTGCGCCGGTGCAGGCGGGCGAGGAGCCGGTCCAGGGTGACGTAGTCGGTTCGCCGCGTGAAGATGCGCTCGAAGCGTGCCCGCAGCGCCGCCGCTCGCCGTGGGCAAGGATCGCATGCCCAGGTCTTCAGGTCGGCGTAGAGCCACCAGATCAGCGAGCGCGTCACCTCGACGGCACGGCGCTGCTCCGGTGTCGCCGGCACGAGCTTGTGCACCAGCCGTTCGGCGTGCACCCAGCACAGCGCGTGGGTGCCCACCCGGAACTGGCCGGCGCCGTCGGACACGATCACCGTCCCGGCCGCGCCGGGCGCTACGTCCGAGGCCAGCAGGCCATGGTGGCAGATCGCGCCCCACAGCGTGCCCTGGGTGGCGACCTGCACCGGGTCGGGCGTGACCGCGAGCGTGTCGATGCCGAGCCGGGCCAAATGCGCCGTCCACGCCGAGGCATCGGCAAACCGCTTGGCCGGGTGCGCGTCCAGCAAGGCGACCACCTCGCCTGACAAGCCGTGCCCGCGCATGTAGTCCAGCGCTGCTGCGTTGACGACGTAGTCCGTATGTCCGGCGCGCAGCACGGACAGGAACGCCTCGCGCGACTTCGACGTGCCGGTCCGGAACACGGTGAAGCGGTGGTCGCCAACCTGCGTCGTGAACCCGTCCTTGCGGGCGTGGCGCGCGGCCGTGTCATCCACTGTCACCCAGCGCGCCGTGGCCAGCCCGGCACGGAGCACTTCCTGGTCTTCGGCCACGAGGTCATCGAGCGGCTCGGTCAAAAGGCGCACCACCTGGCGCTTGGAGATCTCGACGCCGATCCCGTTCAGCAAGGCCGTGAGCCGTTCCGTGGTGACCTGACCCTGGGCATGCAAGGCCAGCACGAAGCGCCGCAGCTCAGGCCCGAACCCGCCGACGATCCCCGCCGGCAACGGCGCCAGCACCGTCTCGCCGGACGCGAGAAGCCAGCGCTCGCGCCGGTAGCGGATCACCTCGGCCGAGACACGCAGGTCGCGCACCAGGATGTCTTCATAGCCTTTGAAGCGCGAGCCGGCCGGCACCGTCGTCTTGAGCACCCGCTCGGCGGTGATCGCCTGCGCATCGCGCTTGACGCCCCGCGGCCGCTTCGGACGCTTCTCGTCCTTGCCAGCCGCTCCAGGCTGCGTCGCCTGCTCCATGCCGGACGGCCGCGACGGCGGCCGCGGCGGCAGGCCCTTCAGCCGCGCCACCTCGTCGCGCAACGCTTGGTTCTCGGCACGCAGCACCGAGATCGTCACCTGTTGCGCGTCCACCTTGGCTTGCAGGGCCACATTGTCCGAGTGCAGCCGCCGCACCTCGCCGACAAGGCGACCGACCACCTCCCGCAACTCGGCAAGCGAGAACGCCTCCAGCGATGCTGCGTCCGGCAACGACATGACGGTTGTGAATCACGCCGGCGTCCTCAGCGCAACCATCTCGCCCGGGAATCTGCCCCGGTTACGTCGTCGGTCGGCTAAGCCGCGGGCGCGGCTCGGCATTATGCCCTGAGCTGTTGCAATTGAGGCCTGAGAGTGCAGGGCGCTGGAGTTTGTGGGACGGGGCGAGGGCAAGGATGGTTGCCCCGGTTATCATGGCCTGGCGAGTTGGAGACTGCCTGTAACGCCGCGAACAACTCAGCTTCCGGGCACATCACGAAGAATGCGATGTTGCCATCCAAGGCCAAATAGAGCGCAAGGTCGTCGGCTCGCCGGCCGGGGCGATCGAGCGCATGATGGACGGTGCGTGACCGCGCACCGCGCGGCTGAACCGGCCCCTGCCCATCCGGCTCCTCCAACCATAGTTCTTGCTTTGTTCTAAAATGGGCCCTAGCGTCCCCTCGACTTTGCTCGTTCCCGCTGGGCTGATCCAGACGTGGCCAGCCGTCATTGCGCGTAGCAGGCCGCCTCAATGATGCTCTGTACGGCGGGTGGGAGTGATTGCGTCATGTCGGCACTTCCGGCCGAGATGACGATACGCTCGAACCAGAGGTGCTGGCGCAGTCGCGCGATCGCATCGGCAAAGGTCGGAGCTGGTTTTGGATACCAGGCAGCCCGGCGTGGCGAGAGCGCCAGGCGCTCGGCATTCTGATGCACGTAGAGGGTGACCACGCTGTAGAGCCCGAGCAGCACCGGCGTGGTCCGGAAGATCGCGGGATCGGACCACTGGCGCTGCGTTTCCATCCCGAGATGCGCGCGGGCCTCTTCGTACGTGGTCTCGACGGCCCAGCGCCGGTTGAAGTAGTCCAGCACGTCGCGCGGATCGGCGCTGGTGTCCGTGCACAGAAAGGCTTCCGGCTCGCGCCGGCCGTCGGGGTAGCGGACCAGCACCCATAAGATTGGCACGATCGGCTTGCCCCCGTGATGCCATAGCGCCGTGCCGGAAGTGTATTCAATCCAGCCCGTGCTGCGCCACGACGTCCGGCTGGATTGCACGACCCGCAGCCAGCGCGTGGCCGGGTCGGTGATGCGCGCCGACAGCAGAGGCTGGCGCGCGCCCTTGCGGGCGGGACGGCCGGGCTTGTCCTCGGTGTGCAACGGCGGGTCGAACAGGCGCGCGTCCTTGCGCATCCGCGTGATGACCGCCATGGATGGGCGCAGCGCGTGCAGCAGTTCGAGGGCGGCGAACTCGCCGTCCATGACGGCGACGATCGCGCGCTTCGGCAGCCAGCGCCGCAGGGTGAGCAGCAGCAGGCGGGCCCACTCGGTCACGGTGCGATGGCGCAGTCCTTGGCGCTCGGACCATGCCTTGCTCGGGGTCAAAGCAGTCAGCACCGGCAAACCCCAGATGCGGCCGGCGAACGGCACGTCGACCAGCACCATGGCGCTCAGCCAGCGCAGGCCGCGGCTGGTCGGCTTCGGCGTGTCGGCGCGGCGGCTCGCGTCGTAGAAGCGCCCGGCCGGACCGATGTGGGGACCACGCCGGCGCTCAAGCGTGTGGTCGAGGCCGATGATGATCGGTCCCGACGGCACAAAGGTGGCGACGACCATGTGCAGCAGCGTGCGCGCCAGCGCGAGGCCCGACCAAGTATTGCGGTTGAGCACGCGATGAAAGGCGGTAAAGCTCGGATGCTCGGCGAGGCCCAAAGCACGCAAGCAGTTGGTGACGGTGCGCGGTCCGACTGCCAGCAGCGCGCCCGTGGCCAGGGCCGCCGTCGTGGAGCGGGTCCGGCGGGAAAACGCGGCGAGAAAGGGTGAGAGCCAGGCCAGAAAGCTGGGCGGCAGATGAAGATCGGGACGGACCATGGCGGACCTGCTTGGGTTATCGTGGTGCAGCAGGTCTCAACAGAATACAGCGCAGGAAGATTGCGATGGCTGTGGGTGATCCCGTGATCGAGCGCATTGCGGCCTACCCATGGCCGCGTGGCGGTGTGGAGGCGCGCCGCGTCAGGGGTGGCTATACCTTGATCTCTGCCCGCACGGGCGCGCCCGTCGCGCGCCTCAAACCGCTTCCATCTGGCAACTGCTTCGAAGTGTTGTGGTGGCGCCGTGAAGCTTGGGGATCGGCCGGGCCGTTCGGCGCTGTCCTGCCGCTTGACGACGCACTCGCATTCATCGCCGCCGAGCCAGCCTTCTGGATCAGAGCCTGACCTCTCGATCCCGTGATACGCGCAAAGTCGAGGTCCCCGCAGTTGAACAGCGGAGGCGCACAGGCGTGGCCCAGGACGAAGACCTTTCCCCTGCGACGCGGGAGGAGGTGATCAGCACCCTGTCCTTCGCGCTGCGGTTCGCCGGACGCAAGCGCGTCCATCATGGCGACGATTTCATGGCCCGCATTGCCGCCGAGCACCTGGCGGACCACCTAGGGCGTGTCTGCAAACGCCGGACGTTTCGGATGCATGATCCCATATTGATGGGGTGAGACGAAGAGAGTTGATGGACACGCAGTGGCGGCGTTTGCAGCCGTTGCTGCCCCCTGAGAAGCCCTGGACAGGGCGGCCCAATGTGGACCACCGCCGTATTCTGAACGGCATATTATGGGTGCACCGGACAGGAGCGCCCTGGCGCGACCTGCCGGGGCACTATGGTCCGGTCGGCACGGTGTCGAGCCGGTTCTACCGCTGGCGAGCAGCGGGGGTCTGGGACCAGGTCTTGATTGCGCTGCAGGCTGAGGCCGATGCCCAGGGCGAGGTGGACTGGAACCTGCACTTCGTGGACGCGACCGTCATCCGCGCCCATCAGCATGCGGCGTATTTGCTCACCCTCCTGTTCGGATGAGTGATGGGCAGGATGGCTGAACATCGCCGACGAGGCTTTGCGGGAGCGGGTTGCGACGTTGTGTTGACCTGAGGACGGGGTCGTGATTCTACGGCTTGATGCGTTTGGTGCCCGATGTTCCACCGTTGTCTGTGGCCGAGAAGGACGCGCTGATCGCGACGCTGCTGGCGCGTGTTGATGAGTTGGCGGTCCGCGTTGCGGCATTGGAAAGGGAGAACGCGACGCTGCGCGGCAAGCTGAGGCTGCCGTCCAAGACGCCGGACAACTCCTCGGTGCCGCCGAGCCGGGGACACAAAGCAAGCGGCAGCGCCAAGGCGAAGCCGAAAGGCAGGGTCCATGCGGGGGCGCACCGTCCCCTGCATCCCGATCCGACGCGGCGGCGCGATGTCTTGGCTGAGTGGTGTGGCCATTGCCAAGCCGATGTGAGCGGCGTTTGCCAGATGGCGGTCCAAGCCTATGACCGGATCGAGATCCCCGAGATCGTGCCGGACGTGACCCGCGTGACGCTGCATGGCGGAACCTGCCCATGCTGCGCGCGACGGTTCAAGGCAATCCCGCCTGCAGGGTTGGAGCCGGGCTCGCCGTTCGGGGCGAACCTGCGGGCCTTTGTGCTTTACCTGCGGTTCGCACAGGCGATCCCGTTCGAGCGTCTGGCCCGGCTGATGTCCGATCTCTTGGGGCTGGAGATCAGCGAGGGCGCGCTGGCCAACATGCTGCAAGACAGCGGCGGCGCCTTCGCCCGCCAGAGCAGCATGATCCGGGACCGGCTCTTGTCGGGGACCATCCTGCAATCCGACGAGA
>JAABUV010006257.1_pt1 | contig 13053 bp, 11 predicted proteins | sample 5559971 | NCBI WGS metagenome assembly JAABUV01 (sample SAMN10711881, study PRJNA513362) | rock metagenome | isolation source: Antarctica rocks | place: Antarctica: Victoria Land, Knobhead nord | collected 2015-12-19
CTAGTGTGACTGGTGACTGGCTGGGGATTGAGGCCAGACAAGGTCTGGAAATGGGACCCAAGAGGTGAAGTTATGGGATGATACAAGGGGGCTTGGAGTTGCTAATTGGTTTGGGAGGAATGAGTTGGGGCATTGTGGAGTTACTAGATGCGCAGCTTGAGCCTGTTCTGGGGTCTGAGGGGCCATAGTATGGGAGTTGGGATTGCTAGGAGTAGTATGGCGGCAAAATGTGGAGTTGCTGATGGCCTCAGAAGGCTTCACACTGAGATTGTGCCAGATAGTCTGGGTATGCGCAGTTGTTGCGTGGAGTGGCTGCTGTTCTGGATTTGCCAGCAGGCTGAAATACGTGACACTGCTGCTTGGCCTAAAGCAAGGCGTAAAACTGTCCTCAGGTCCATAGTTAGTAAGCAAGCCAATGAGCACATCACCAGGTACAGAATTCGTCTGGTGATTGCTGTGAAGGCCTAATTGTAGATTCTGCTCTTGGCCTGTTATCCCTGAGCGTTCTTGGGGGCCTTCTGCGTGCTGTGCAGCTGGGCTGAGTGCTGGTTCTTGCTGGTTAAGGGCGCTCCCCTGTAGTCTCTGCTGCCCCATTGAGTGGTTTGAGTTAGCCCAGATGCATTGGTGGCTCTGCTATAACAACACAGGGCCATGTGCAGCAAGATATGGATGGTGGAACTGGACGACTGGCAAGTTGTGGCTTAACAGTTGGATCTTAGCTGCGTCCGCAGGCTGTGTGGCAAGGGCAGCAGCTGCTGACCTGCTCGTCGGCATGCCATCTGCATCTGAGTGTAGTGACAACTTGAGAGTTATGCAGGTCAACAAGGATCACAAGGAGTCTTCAACGTGGGAGACACAGCGCCCAGGAGCTACTGGTAAGTGATTAGTTGCTAGTGACAGCAAAAGAATTTGTGAAATCATGGCGATGTAGGCAGGCAAGTCTGGTAGCTAGAGACAAGAGCTGAGGACCAGAGCTGAGAATCAGAAGTAGCGGTCAGAGCTGAAGACCAGTGGGGATCGTTCCATACCTAGGGCATCCTATCTTGACTCTGCTATAGTTGTCATGTGTGGCAGCTGATGAAATTCGACAGTGGTTCTTTCGTAGCGATGAGCCTCGCAGTGCAAAGACAACACTCAGTCTGTCTTGTCAAGTCTGCCTGCTTGCTGGCCACAGTGAAGAAGCTATAAGCTCATTGCTTGGCGCGCAATATTGGTGATTAAGTCAAAATTTGGCTTTGTGTGTATGCCCAACTAGGACCAGCCCGTATAGCTCAGTGGTAGAGCGCAGGTCTTGTATACCTGAGGTCCGTGGTTCAATCCGGCGTGTGGGCATTTCTGTTGAAAATTTTGGTTGTGCAACATTTCAGCCCAGCACATGGGCAATGCTGATCTCTACACTATCACAACAAGGAGACAGATGCGCAGTCGATGTGAATGGTGTTACAGAAGCAGCCGGTCACGAGTTATTGTGTGCTTCATGCCTGGAGTCGGCTCCTGTCTGTGCCTGCAAGATGCTTCAACTGATCTGAGGCCCTATACAAGACCGTTTGTCTCTGGTTTTTCAGGTATACACATTGGACCATCCTCTTGTGGATCTACATGCTTGTTCCTTGGGCTCGTGACCGGCAGCGTTAACGTTTCCACGGCTTGACTTGGGCTCAGACTTAGACGCTTTGATAGTAAAGCAGCTTTCAGCACTCAGCATAGCAGCTTGGAAGGACTTACTGCGAGATGCATGGCAATGCATCCAACTTATAGGCATGAAATAGTGGCCTCAAGTTGAGCCCCATGTTTTGTCAATTGATGTACACTAACACTGATACCTTCACTTCATCAAGCTTGCTCGCTAGTGCAAGTTTGAGAAGCTGTCTTCGGATTCATACCTAAGATAATCTCTACATTCTAAGAATAATAGATGTGTGTGGCTCGTCTTTTGTCTCTTTTTCCAGTTCAGCACATGGGCAAAGCTAATCTTCTTCTTCTCTACACTCTAAGAATAATAGATGTGTGTGTTCGACTGTAAAATCCCTGACTGACTGACTGTCGTCGTTTGTCTCTTTTTCCGGGGATCAAACACAGCACGCATCTAATCCCAACGCGTTGTCACAGGACGAATGCGTCCCCACTTCGTTTTCGATTTGTCACGGCGCTGCTGCTGCGCTGCAGAACTCCGCCGACTTCTCGCCGTTTTGGGCGCTGCTTGCACAGAACTGTTGGATGTGCAGCTGTAGTCACGCCTGCGTTTTCCCGGCGATTCTCACTCGCTTTTTGTTTGGCCAAGCAGCTCCTGATTTCTGTGTTTCGTCGATTGTGTTACACCGCAACAGTGTGCTGTGCTCTGAAGCTGCGCTTGCGCAAGCTAATTTATCTGCACATGAGAACGCTTTCGCCCGTCTGCTTGCAGCCAGCTCGAGCTCACCGCTTGCCGGCTCATACCTTGCGGACAGGTGTGATCTCTTCTTAGGCGCTGTGAACGGTGTCGCGCGACTGCACTGTCACCAATTGCGTATAACAGCTACAATATCAACAGCTGCTATGCTGTAGCTGGAGCTGCCCATGACATGAAATGTTGGCTGCTTGCTCAAAATTCTTGCACACAATTTTATTGCTTGCTTGATGGGCTTTGAAAACAGCAAGAGCATATTTGGATCTGACTTACTTTACGTGTGATGTTTGGGATCTGGGACGTACCATAGGCATTGTATTGCTGGGCAGTGTTGTTGTGATGTAGTGGATTGCACTGGCCGATGATGCAAATGCACTTGTGAGGCTGTTCTTGAATGGGCCTTTTGTGAGCACACATCGAGCTTGAATACAGCACAGGATTTAGAGCGAGTCCGGACCACATCTGTTACACGCAAAATCAGTCTTCAAAAGAGTAGTGAGCCGCTTCAGCAACATCACTGTCTGCCTCTATCAACTGGATGCGCTCTACTGTGACGGATAGCTGGCATTTCGTTTCAGCAGAAAACTAGACAAAACACAGATGATCACTGGCCTAATGTTGCTACCTGCAAGGATAGCCTCTGACGAATCTGCCAAAGTGGCAGGGGTCATATTATTGCATGACCTATCATGTTTTTTATGATTGTCCAAGAGACCACTTTGCCACAAGTCAAAGGAGCCAAGCTAAAGTCCTTCTGGCTGTAAGCTAGCGGCTAGATCAGCCTAGGCTTTGAGAAAATACCAACGCTCTTCTGGGAACTACACGTGCACTACATGTGCACAACAGATAAGGCAGATGCTGCTGTCCTAGACCTTGACAGGGGCTGCTGACTGGGGGGCAGTTTGGTACCAAAAAGTGCTGCAAATCTTGCAAATTGTGCAGTATAACTACCAAGTACTAACGTGATTACCTGACGCCATGCTCTGCTTCCTCTTGGCCACCTAAAGGAAGACTCTGCGCCTGATTTGGGTGCGCAAGGAAGCTCTGCAGCAACTGACAGACATTGCAGATGCATTTTGGTGCCTGCTGCATGTCAGGCTGGTGGGGCTGAGCCGCCTGCTTGAGCTGCTGCACACACCGCGCCAGCAGCTTGATTGCCGCAGGAGACTCTGCAGCAGCAGATCCTATCCCTCTCAACCCCAAGGGAACAGCTGTAACTGGCCAGCTTGGCATGCCACAACTGCTAGGCAAATAGGATTGACTTCTGTACCACCATCACATGAAGCAGCAGCGGCAAAATTGAGGAACACTGTGTGAAACATGGGTGCAACTACAGTACACAGCCACTGAGCCTGCTGAGTTAATGTAGTTGAGAAGCAAATTAGCTTCTTGATCCAAGATTTTGCAAATGTGTCATGACAGCTATTCATAGCTTGCTAGGTACAGCACCGCTTTGGACAGGTGAGTGCAGAAATTAGCCGCTGTTGCACTTCTGAGTCAGGCCCTTATATAAGCACAGCAAGATGAACTCCCTGCACGACCTTGTTCAGCCACACAGGGTGGCATGTGGGGTGGCAGACTCCCTTATTGCTTTCCCATGGCAAAGGGTCAGCATGATTGTGCGATTTTAACCCAGTCTCCTTGGGGGCAAAGGTCAGCACGCATGGTTTTCCAAAGGAAAACAATCACGAGAAAAACACAAAAAGTTTCAGGGTTTAAGGTCGTGTGTGCGTGCGTGCGTGCGTGCGTGCGTGCGTGCGTGCGTGCGTGCGTGTGTGTGTGTGTGTGTGTGTGGCAAGCAGCAAGCAGCAAGCACCTTGCATAGCAGCTTGTCAGCAATGTGACAGAAGAAAGGCCATGCCTTGTCAACCTCTTATTGTGTGGTATGCTGAGCTACAGTTGAGAAAAGCTTGCCACGCATGCAAAGATCAGCGGCAGCCTGTGCTGCACATCTCTCTTCCAGCAGTAGCACATCAATGTCATAGACAACTTGGGGACACAAGCCCGTAAGTGAGGGTACCTGAAGGATGCAGTCGCCCTTCTCTGAGTCAAGACTCTCCTGCTCCCATGCAGGCTCACTTCCGTCCAAGCGCCTCCAGTGATCAACAGTAGTCTTTTGGTCTTCCAATTCACCATAAAATTGGTCAGCCTTTGATTGGCCCCTCTGATGTTGTAGAACTGAAAGCCCCTGGCGGGTGACCATGACCAGGAAGACATCAATGAGGCCTTGCTGCTCTGCCTGTGCCAGCAGGCTGGCCATCTGCTGGTGCTCCTCATGCAGCTGCTTTATGTTGTTTAAGTGCTCGGCTTCATACCTTTGACCCAGACAGAGAGCATATCAGGGCTAAAATTTCACGGATCCACGGCGTTGCATTATGCTTTGAGACAGAACTGTAAGACTGCTGCAGGTTGCTTAGGGATGCATAAAGCCTTGCTGCATGTTGCTGTTAAACTGTACAATGTCCACATCCTGCAGGAGAGGCGCCAAGCGAAAACGATACTTGTTCCGCTACCACGCGGTTCACACGCAACAATCTGGTTTGAATACTGCATTGAGCAAACCATGCAGACATAGATGCAGCTTATAGGCAGCAGCTTACTGGTGTTCAAACAAGTAGAAGCTGCGGCGTGGACTTGGAGTGCGCTGTGCCGCGGCACCCATGAGTTCCATGAGGCAACTTAGAAACCAGGCTCGATCCTTGATGATGACGGGCAGGCTAGTGGGCTGAACAAGCTGATAAATCATGAATGCATAGCACTTGTTCCCAGTGACTTGCATCGTGTATTCGCACCCTGTGTCCAAATAGCTCAACTATTGCTTGAGCTGACAAGGTATGCCACTGTTGACTTGAATGACAAGGTGCATTAGCAGGACATTGTGAGACCAGATTTTGCATTAAAATGCCAGTGCAGATACTTGCCGGGCCTTGCAAGCAGTCCAGGCATATGCTGCAAAAGCAATGCACAGCATAGAGGCAGGCACACATGCAAAGCTGTGCTCTCAAATACTTAATAAAGCAGTCAAGATGCTGTACCCAGGCAATGCAAACAAGCCGATACGATGCCCATGTGATATTGCAGCGTGGGTGATTGCTGACGGCCAGCACTTGGCGGCCCTGATGCACTGTAGCTTGCACTTTCTGCAACAGCATTTCCAGGTTTGCACAGCTACTGATCTTGCACACTATTCAGGCCACAGGCCATAGACATGACTTTGCCTGTTCCTAAGCGTCTGTTTTTGAGCCTGGCATCGCAGCAGACACATACCGCATGGGGTGGAAGCAACAGGACTACCATGGTGGCAAAAGCATATGGCGGTGTGTCTGTCTCCAAGCTGAAGTTGAAGCTGTCGGACTTGTCACATAGTGTGACCTGTTGCAGCACAGCCTCTACGCTTGCTCAAGACAGTAGACCAAGCTCCTTGCTGAGGTGTTCCGCAAGGCTACATATTGTGTCCTCCCAGTCTGTGTGCACAAAGCCCCATGATTAGCATTTACAAGGCTCCGTGAACTCCCTAAACCAAGAAAGTTTTCAGTGTCTTGCCTGGATTGTTTGCTGCCAAGAGTGAGAGGTTCAGCTGCCAGACTTTGTGATCAGATTGTCCAGCTGGGCCTTGCTGAGGCAGGTCTTTCTGCTGACAGGTTTGCCGTAATTGATCGCGAGCGCTTTGCGCCAACGGAACAGAAACTGTTCCAACCCCAGACACATGTAAGTCAGGTCCGTCTGACTGTCGGCTGTGCGCGCAGGCAAAACGACCTAAAGTATTGCGATGCGTCAATATTTGTGTTTGTGCCTTTAGGTTTGTTCTTGACACACATGCCGGCATTCAAATCACCTAACAGTCTCAAATCGTCCAGAAAGCGCCGCAAAGTTATGAATATCCGGCATGGACACACTCTTTTTTGGGTGAAGGATGCCGTCGGTATTGCCAGCACTGTTGCGCGTGAGGTCAGCTGATGTCAGAGCGTGTTGGTAGCGACAAGCAGCGAGTTTAATGAGTCGAGTAAGCGAGGTATGGTGTCTTATGCCTGTTTGCGTCGCGGGAATGCCCTTTCTGTCAACTTGCTTCAGTCTGCTTCCCGGACTTCAGGTAGCACAACATGACTAAGATGACAAAGCTGATCAAGCAGCCGATCTATCGCTGAACTTGCAGCTAAAGCAAGGCTAGTACTCCCGGTTTTGCCCTTTGGGGCCTCCTGTGGCCAGAACAGTACTTTAGGACTGAATACTTGCGGATTTTTGCCAAGTTTTCAACTTGCATCCCCTGGGCAGTCCCGTGCCATACCCTGCATCCCTGCAGCAGGCGGAAGCTATCACATGCTTACGTGAACCAAATCTGCTCCCATACTCGGCTCATCGTTTCTGTAAGGGTTGGGCAGCTGGGGTTTGGCTTGGATCATGTGTCATTGCTGCCCAAGAGGCCCGGCTGCTCAGCCTGCCACTTGGCAGAGCTGTGAGCCGGGTCTAGTTGGGATGAGCCAGCAGTAGTAGATTCGTCAGGAAGTAGCACCTGACATGCTGCTGGACACTAATTTTGTGCTTGGCTGCTATCAAGCAAGTCAAGATAATTTGTGCAATCTTGGTTGTTAAAGTGTGTCTGTCCAGCAACTGTACTGCTTTGGTACTCTGATGCACACAACACATCTCAGATCAAAGTGGGGCAGGGGTGGAGGCGTTTACTCTGGCTGGCTGGACATGCCAACTGGGTGTGCCATGCTGTAGCTTGCACCATAACATGAACGCATCAAATATACTGCTGCCACATGCATGGTCTGAAGGTTCACACACAAATACCGTTCAGAATCTCATGCTACAACGTGGCTGATAGCAAGCAGGTGCATCAACAAAAACATGTCTGTTGACTTGAATGCCTGTCCTTTCAAGACTTGGGGAAGCTGTCATGTGTGATATCAAAGATGTTGATGGCTGCAGCAGCTTAGCAGACACAACATGCAGTCAAGCTGTGGCAATCACACAGGTGCAACACAAGTCAAGTTCGACTTCAGAAAGCGAAATGGCTTGAGTCAGCATGCAACATTGGAAACAGATTGATTTCAGCATGCCTAAAATCAGGGCTCAGAAGATTCAGGTGTCACTGGCCGCTGCAAGCTGAGGAGTGTAATCTGAGGTTCAGGCTCAGGCTCAGGTTCTGGCTGGTGCGGAGTCACACGGTCTTCAGGAGGTGGTTGTCCGCTTTGCAAGAACAACCCAACTACCACCTGTTTGCCAAACACATCTCACTTGTCATTGCAACTGTTTGAAGTGGTGAAAGTTATGAAATGCTGCATGACGCTGTGAGATTTGACATGTGCATTTCCTAGCCTACAAGAGCATCTAGACTTGCACAGGTTGCTGGCAAGATGGAGCACTGCACAGCATTGTATCAAGTTCATTGAAAGTGGTGAAGAGGCTAGAAGATGCCGGCCGGCAGCAAAAGGTGACCAGTCTTGTCTCACCTGGCTGAACACCCTCTGCAGTGTTGCCAGCATTGATGTGGCCTCCTGAACCCTCCTCAGCTTGTCTGCATCAGATTCCTTGATGCAACTGTAGACATCATCCTTGAAGATGATGTCTACAGCACAAACATGCCCTTGAGTGTCAGCATAAGGCCGCAGCTGTCTGCAAGTATAAGGTGATTTGTCAGGTCAACATGTTGGTGTGCCCAACAGCTTGGGCAAAGCAAAAATGCGCTTGGCTTGCACACACAAGCAGCACTGACACATGGAGTTAACATGCGCAGCAAAGCATGGTCCAACATATGCATTGCAGACCTTAAGGCATGTGCGCAGGGTGTGCCAACAGCAAAGTTGTGGAGTTGTATCCAGGTATAGCCAACAAACATCTTGTGCATGTGAACAACAGATACGGCAGACGCTGCTGTCCTGGAGCTTGGAACCTGCTTACCCGTGGCAAGTTGAGTACTAAAAGTGGTGCAAATCATGCAGCTGGTGCAATGTAATCTATATAGCATATAATAGTACGCTATATACAGCACGTGCTTAACTGATACCATGCTCTGCTTCCTTACGGCCACCTAAAGCAAGAGTCTGTGTCTGATCTGGGTGTGCGAGGAAACTCTGCAGCATCTGACAGACATTGCAGGTGCACCTGTCCTGGATGTCAAGGGGCTGGGGCTGAGCTGCCTGCCTGAGCTGCTGCACACACCCCGCCATCAGCTTGATAGCCACAGGAGATTCTGCAGCAGCAAAGCCTATCCCTCTTAACACCAAGGGAACAGCTGGAACTGGCCAGCTTGGCATGCCAGGACTGCTAAGTAAACCGTGTTGACTTCTGAACCACCCGTATATGAAGCAGCAGCTGCAGAATCACGGAACAGAGTGTATGAAACATGTGCCTAACTACAGCATACAGCCATTGAGCCTGCTTAGTCAATGCTGTTGAGAAGCAAACCAGCTTATTGCTTCAAAATCTTACAAATTCTTATAATAGCTATGTATAGCTTGCTGGCTACAGCACTGCTGTAGACAGATGCATGCAGGCAACAGCCGCTGTTGCAGTTCTGAGTCAGACCCTTATATAAGCACAGCAAGACTGACTCCCTGCACCATTTTGTTTAGCCACATAGGGTCGCGTATGCAAGTTGTCTAAGCTGCAATCAGCGGGGCTTTGCTCTTCTTAGGCAATCTTGTTTATCGTATGCTCAGCCCGCGCTGCTGTCAATGTACATGCATGCATTGTATGGCCTGGTCATGACAAGTGTCATGCAAACTCACCTGCAAGACTTGGTAGGTGTGCTTGAAGCCCAGCGATTTGCATGCACGCAGGTCCCAGCGCCTCCACCACATGAAAGTACTGTGGGTTTGTCAGATACGCTTCTATCAGAGTGCAACTGGCTTTCTCCAAGCCTGCAGAGCAGCAGGGCAAGCTGAATATATTCAAGATGTCATTGGCAGAAGGTGCAACTGAACCTCTTGCCAACAGCAAGAGGATGATGCATCAGGTGCATGCATGGGCTCCAGGACCAGTGCTGCAATCAGCAAGTATTCACAAGAATAGTCTGTTGGCTTGTTGCTCGAAAGCATCGATCAGAGCTCTTGTGTGCACAATGTCTGATTCAGTAAAGCTTCCTCTGGTCAGCCAAAATGAGAACCCTGCTATTTAGACAACTCTAGGTTGCTCCGGCATTGCACTCGGTTGTCAAATGCCGCGCTACACTAAGCGCCCAGTTCCAAGACAGTGTTGCATAAATAAATTGACACATGCACAAGTTGCCAACATCTCAAATCCTCCACATAACTATGCATGGTGCATGCACATATATGTTCTTGCAGTGCAACAAACAATAGTCAGAACCAGTATATCAACACCTTCAATGGAGATTCCAGCTTGTTTTGCTTTTGCTGTGAGGGACTGGAACAGCTCTTTAGCAGTCACAACCAGTTTGCAAGTGTCAGCACGCATGCCACCGTCGCTGCCATCACCGCCGTCCTGTCTGTCGTACCATGGCGTGTTCATTGCTTGAAGACATCTTCCGCTATGTGAAGCATCAGCGACAGAGTAGTCCCAAATCTTTGTGCTGCACCCCGGGACCACATATCCAAAAGAATTCATCAGCATCCTGCAGGAGTCAACTGATATGACCTGCTGCAAGGCACCAGCCACCTGCACACCAATGGTGGCCACAGCTGACAGCATGCCTGAGTCATTGACACCTATAAATAAGGACACCAGGTTTTCAGTCAAGATGTGCAGCCCACAACAAGCTGCTTGCATAGCACAAAGCAGACTGCTTGCAAAGCACAGACCAGGCTGGCTTGCACCTCACAACATGCCATCAGTGCCAATCAGTAACATTGCCTGCTTGACTGGTAGAACGAGGCTACATCAGCATGCCCTGACACATTACAGTACATGCACGGTTGCTACAGCAGCTGCTGCAAAGAGGAGTGCAAAAGGATAAAACGATACAGAATTCATGATCTGCCCCTTGTCTAGGTACATGTCCTTGCTGCAAATTGACAGCGTCTTACCAAGCAACAAGTCTAGCCCTTCAAGGGCTCTCAGAAAATGCAACACCCCCCAAGCGCTCCAAGTCGGGGTCCAGGCCCAGGTGGCTTCTGCCAGCTTGGTGAGGAGAGGGTACAAGCTGGACCACTTGATAGCCTTTGATGCATGTATTAGGTCCCCTGCTGTGCCTGTGTCAAGACGCAGTCCCTGCAGCACAGTGCTTTGGCACACACGGCAACCCCTTTACTGTGCTTGACAGAAGTCCGTTTGTGTGACATAATACTCACAAAACTGTTGTGGTGTGGACCTACAGTAATGGGGATCTTCAAGGTTCTATATATGCAGGTCCACAGTGTTACACACTCAAGTACTTAGCAGGGACACGCATGGGAAGATGTATGCATGTTTCTGCATATATAAAACATGCTCTGGGATACACACAAATGCATATTTAGGCAGCTCTTGCCCTCTAAACTTTGAGGATGGGTTGTTGGGGACAGCAACATCATTGTTTTGTCAGGATATGCTTTACTGCAGCGCACCTGCACCACACAAGCCATGCCCCAGGCAAGACTGTCACATGTGCTATGCTGAAGGTGGAGCTACACGGTGCCATTGTGACTTACATGCTCCATGGCAGCTGGCATACGATGTCAGTCAGCCAAACACAACATGCAAGAGCTGTGCCCAGGCAGTGTGGCTGGCCCACATACCCCATTTGATCAGGACCAGTGTCAGCCCAATTTGCAGCATGCATGCTATACTAGCTTGGTCCACCAGGAACAAGGCACAACTTGTTCATCTGACGCTTCTAAACTGGCAATAGCAGGAACAACAACAAGGCTTTCAAAGCTTCAAAAGGCTTTTGAAAGCTAGAAATGACAATAAGGACAACATCAAAGGGAACTCACCTCCAACTTTTTCTTGAGGAAGCCTTCATAGATGTAGGGCAGGCCAAATGCCAGGGTGCTGCCTCAACACTCTGCTGGCACCCACTCAGGTAAGCTTCACCCTCAGGTCTGTTCTGTCACCAAAGCTGGCGTTTGTGTTGCATGTCAAGGAACTTACCAGCTTTCCATTGCCTTGCTGGTTGATTTATCTCAAGTATCAATATTGTCCAGCCTGTTTGCAGCACTGTTGTGAGCCCTTTGCTACTGTGTCCAGCAAACAATGGGCCAGTATGTGGTGTCTCTGCTTTTGTCACCCTCTGGGCTCAACTTGGAGCATGCTGAGTTGCAATGCAGCCCAATACAGTGTTTCATGATAATTACGAACCTGGGCGCATGCTAAACCCTTGGAGCAACAAACATGTATAGCAAGCCTTGTACGAAGCTACTTATGCCTTCTAACATCAACAGGCAGGCTAGTCAGCTGCTCAATCCACCAGTATCTTGTTGGTTTTATGTAGCTTCTCATGTGGAATCTCACGTGTTGCAAGCACGCACCTCATGATGCAAGATCCCAAATGTGGTCCTTTTTTTGTGAGACTAGCGCAATCAATCCTGAACTAGTAAAAAGTTTGAGCGACTGACGCAGGCGAGGTTGTGGTCAAGTGCTAAAGCCCCAATCGTTTCACTTTACGTACCCTGAAAGCTGCCAAGCTAGGACTCTCAGGTATTGATTTCAGCTGCTAGTTGCTGCAGCCTGATACACCCTTGCTACAACTTGAGTCTCAAGTCCAGTTTCAAAGGACCCTGACTTTGCTGCTCTTTTGGACTTTTTGTTGCCTTCACCCACCATGTGCTGCACGTGACAAACCACATTCTGTTGCTGCTGCTTTCACGGACACGCTGCGCGCGCGCGAAGCTCCGTGATCCAAGCGCCATCTGATCCAGGCTGGTTATCCGAGCATATGCCCAGAATGCAAAAGGCTCAGCAGGCCTTCTGCATCTTTGGGTGCACTGTTGCCAGATATATGCAAAATCCATGTAGAAGCCGAAATCCGAGGACAGACGATTTGTGCTTTTCATGACGTTGAGATCGATTGGTTAAATTCAAACAGCACTGTACGACCACTTCTAAACTTCAAAATCAATTTTTGCTCAAAATCTCCATACACTCTGGGACAGTAGGCTTTCGCTATTCTTCTCAATAGATCTCAAAAACAGGTCAGCAGGTCGGATCCCAACGCCAGAGAATGCCAGAGAAAACTGTATCTCAGCAAACAAAGACCCAGACGAATCCCACCTCCATCAAAACTCTGACCAAAATTGATGTTCACAAAAATACAACAGCTTGCATACACCTGACCCACTCATTCAACCAAAGGTGAAATTGGCATACTACTCTAAGCCTTGCTCATAAGTGTCAGCAGCACAAAGACAACAAAGCATGTATGTCAAAGAGCAAAAAATGCATAGCGTCAAAGCATGTCTGGAGGACATGTCCTCACTGATCGCCAAAATGATTCTGAGACTTTGATTTAGCAGCAGCAGCTGCAGCAGTCGCTGCTGCAACTGCCAAGGCAGCTGTCTTGGCAGCCTTCAGCTTGCGATACTCCTGAGCAGCCAGCAAGGCGCTCTTGATGCGCGGGGATGTGTTGGGAGAGGGAGTTGGGATGGCTTTGGCCCCTGTGGGCACTTTAGGGATACTTTTAACCTTTTCTGATTGGATGCTAGCAATGGCAGCTGCCATGGCATCATCTGCCACAGATGAAGGAGAAGAGGTAGCACCGGTCTGAGCTGTGCCCACCGGTACAG
>JAABUV010006258.1_pt1 | contig 13050 bp, 18 predicted proteins | sample 5559971 | NCBI WGS metagenome assembly JAABUV01 (sample SAMN10711881, study PRJNA513362) | rock metagenome | isolation source: Antarctica rocks | place: Antarctica: Victoria Land, Knobhead nord | collected 2015-12-19
CTTGCAGCGTCGAGCCCTTCGCCATCAACACCCAGAACCGAGCCTGCTTGTCAATCAGTTCCTTCTTCGACCACATCCACAACACCTCACATCAGCAGGGGTGTTGCGACGACCGACTGAGCCCGCCATCGGTAAGTGAGACAGATTTTCTTACCCGGCCTCTACGTCGGGCGGTGTTGGGCATCCTTCTCGGTGGTACGAGCGTCGCGTAGGGCGCGTAGTTCGGGCAGGGCATCGTGGTCTTTAGGCCGTCCGGCGAGCTCCTTGGCGGTGATGATGTCTTCCAACGCCGCTGCTCGGATGGTGAATCCCTCACCTCGGATGATGGTCTGTCGCTGCGACAGGTCCTCGTAGGACACCAGGAGGCCGTCCGCGCCGACGAGGCCGGGAAGTACGTCGAAGCCGCCGGCGTCGGTCATCCATGTCGAGATGTCTGCCGATGCGAGCATATTGCCGTCGAGCTGAACGGGGAGCTGGCGGGCGTCATCGTCGCTCATGCCGCTGACGCGGAGACGGGCGTTCAGCTCGCGCATGGCACCGGCGAGGTGGTCGAGGTTGGTCCGCTCTCGGCGGACGACGCAGTCGGCGTCCTCGGTCAGGCGCTCGGCGCCGTAGGCCCGCGCAGCGGCCCCGCCAGCAAGTAGGTAGTCGACGCCGTGGCGGTCGAGAACCTCGATCAGGCGAGCGAGGTCGTGAGGAGGGCCGGCACTATCGGGTGCTGGCATCTGTGCCGGCGCGGGCGGCGGCCAGCTCGGTCAGCCAGGCCATTGCACTCTCGCGGGAGTCGATGCGACGGCCGTCACGCAGGATCGTCACATCATCAGGGGTCGGCGGGGGCGCGTGGCGGAGGTCTTCGGCCAGCTCCTCGGCGGTCATCACGGGTAGTGCAGCCATGACGTCATGTTACCCACCCTCGCCCGGAGAGCAGCTCCTTGCTGGTGCCCCGGCTGGCCCCCGACTTCACCGGCATCGGTCCGCTCGGCTTCACCCTGACCAAGACCAACTGGCTCGACCGGCACGCCACCGGCGCGCTCACCTACGACACCTACCGGCTCGAGGAGTTACACCCTCGGGCCCACGGCGACACGGCCGTCGTGACCGCGCACCAGATCACCGAGGGCACCTACCAAGGACATCCCCTACCCAGTCAACTGCGAGTGACGCTCGCGCTGGTCCGTCAGACCGGTCGGTGGCGGCTCACCGTCGCGCACATGAGCTTCATCGCCGGCACCCCCGGTGCCCCGCCGATCCCCGGCCGACCATGAGTCAGCCCGACACCCGCCCACCGCGCGGTGGGGCACCATCCCAGACGGCAAGCTTCCCCGCCGCAACCAGGCGCCCGGGCTGCCCAGGCGGCGGCCACCCAACAGGCCGAGCGGATCAGAAGGGGCGAGATCTGGGTCTTGCTTGCGGCATCGGTTGCGATGGACCGCGCGGCGCCGCGGGTTATGAGGTTGAAAGAGAAGAAGCCCCAGTCGTAGTTGCCGGTGTCGAAGAGCTTGGCCAGTCCGTTGCTGAGCCAGTCCAGCCCGAAGAAGATCCGTAACGCGGTGAACCCGGTTGCCAGAGAACGGGGTGCGGCACGTTGTGGCGGAGTCTCTTCGATGGCGGTGTTACCCGGTTACCCGGTTGTGGGGGAGCGGATGCCCGGACCGGGCGCGGTGAGTCATGCTCATCTGATGGTCCGCGTTCAGCACAGGCGTCAGAGTTGGTGGTGTCAGGCGGGTTCGCGGCCGAGGAGGGTGGCGCGATGGTAGAACTCGGCGAGGCCGTCGAAGAGTGGGCCGGTGTGGGTGAGGGTGTCGGTGTCGGTGCCGGTCATGGACAACCCGCGCAGGGCGACATCGAGGCCGGGTGCTTCGGGGGCGTCGTAGCGTTCGTCGTCGAGGTCGGCTTCGTGGATGATCGCGGCGATGCGCCAGAGCACGGGATCATCCAGCTGGTAGCGGCGCAGGATGGTTTCGAAGCTGCAGTCGCCGTGGTGGTGGGACAGCTCTACCCCGGGCATGTCGAAGGGGGTGGCGTCGGGGGGTACACCGTCGGGGTCGGTGACGAAGACAAACTTCGCATCGGGGTCGACGTGTCGACGGATCAGCCAGGCGCAGGCGGCCCGGTCGATGTGAATGTTCGCGCGGGTGGCCCACTTCATAAGGGCTGCTCCTTCGGCTCGGGGACCGCCATAGTGGCCAGCGCCGCGGTGGCCGCGGTGGCCATGTCGCGTTCGGCGGGCGGGAAGTAGTCGCGGCGCTGGATCCGGCGCAGTTCTGCGCGCAGGCGTCGCGCGAGTGATAACCGCGCGGTTTCCGCCAGGTGCGCCGCGGCAGTGGCTTCGTCGGTGATCGCGGCGTACTCGGCGGCCCGCGCCGTGGCCATCACCCCGGCCACCTCCCGTTCGGTGGCCAGGGTGGCGGGCTGGGCAACCCACAGGGCCGCGGTGCCCCCGGCTTCGGTGACCTCGTTGGCGATCCAGTCCAGGTGCTCGCGGGTGCGGGCGTCGGCGGGCAACGCGACGAGCCCATCGGAGAGTTGGGCGACCCCGAGCCGTTTGAGCTTGCGCCAGATCGAGATCCGCGGGGTGGAGGGTTCCCGCGGCACCCGGTAGGACAGCAACACCCAGGTCCCCGGCACTGCCGAGGAGTTTGCTCGCACCCTCACATCCTCCACCACCGTCCGTGTCCCGCGCCGAGCTTGGCCGACACCACCACCGAGCTTCTTCCACGGTAACCTTGGTTGCATACCTTCCTCAGCCGCTGATGCTCCAGCAACGGGGTGTCAGCCCTCACGCAGTTTGTGTGCGTGAGCACTTTATCGGGAGCAGGAGCCATGACCGACACCGTCCCGACGGGGAGCAAAGCCGAGAAGCACGCGGCGTCCGCGGCGACATGGGCGGATCAGCGTTACCACCTTGCGGGGGGCATGCGCAGGCAGATGAACAAGGTGTTTCCCCACCATTGGTCTTTTCTGCTGGGTGAGATGGCGCTGTACAGCTTCATCATTCTGCTCATCTCCGGGGTCTACCTCACGTTTTTCTTTGATCCATCAGTGGCTGTCACGACCTACCACGGCGTGTACCAGAACCTGCGCGGCGTCGAGATGTCCAAGGCCTACGAGTCGTCGCTGAACCTCTCGTTCGAGGTGCGCGGGGGCCTGTTCGTCCGACAAATCCACCACTGGGCGGCCAACCTGTTCCTCGCCGCCATGGTCACCCACCTGTGCCGCACCTTCTTCACCGGGGCCTTCCGCAAACCACGGGAGATCAACTGGGTGCTGGGTGCGATCCTGCTCATCCTGGGCATCGTCGAGGGCTTCACCGGCTACTCCCTACCCGATGATTTGCTCTCGGGGACGGGGCTGCGGATCGCGTCCTCGATCATGCTCGCCATCCCAGTGGTGGGGACCTGGATCAGCTGGCTCGTGTTCGGGGGCGAGTTTCCTGGCACCGTGATCATCAGCCGGCTCTACATCGTGCACGTGCTGCTCATCCCCGGCATCCTGCTCGCGCTCATCGGCGCCCACCTGGCCCTGGTGTGGTATCAGAAGCACACCCAGTTCCCGGCGCCGGGCCGGACGGAGAAGAACGTGATCGGGGTGCGGATCGTTCCGGTGTTCGCCCTCAACGGTGGTGGTCTGTTCGCCATCGTTTTCGGAGTGTTGGCGTTGATGGGGGGTCTGTTCCAGATCAACCCGATTTGGAACTACGGTCCCTACGATCCGGCGCAGGTGTCCGCAGGGTCGCAGCCGGACTGGTACATGGGCTTCACCGACGGCATCATCCGGCTCTGGCCGGCCTGGGAGATGTACATCTTCGGCCATACCATTCCGCAACCTGCCATCCCGGCGATCTTGCTGGGCGTCATCCTCGGTGCGCTCACGATGTATCCGTTCCTCGAACGCAAGCTGGTCAAGGACAACGCCACGCACAACTTGCTGCAACGCCCACGTGACGTCCCGGTCCGCACCTCGATCGGTGCCATGGCGATCGCGTTCTATGTGGTACTCACCGTCGCCAGCGCTGATGACCTCATCGCCTTGAAGTTCGCCATCTCGCTGAACGCGATAACCTGGGCGCTCCGGATCGGCATGTTGTTGCTTCCGCCGTTCGTCTATGTGGTCACGTATCGGTTCTGCATCGGTCTGCAACGCTCCGACCGGGCGGTACTGGAGCACGGTGTGGAGACCGGGATCATCAAGCGGCAACCCACCGGTGAGTTCATCGAGATGCACCAACCCCTCGGCGGTGTCGACACACACGGGCATCCTGTGCCGCTGGACTACCAGGGTGCCACCGTGCCGAAGAAGATGAACAAGCTCGGTTCCGCCGGCACCGCCGCCCGGGGGAGCCTGTTCCGACCAGACCCCCCTGAGCAGGTCGAGGCGTTGAACGCCGAGGAGCGCACTGCGCACCGCGCGGAGACCCGTGCCCTGTCCGGAACACCCGACGCGGGTAGACCGAGCGAGCCGCGCGACTAACCCCCGTGGCTACCCGGGGGTCATGCTGTGCGCATTTTTCATCATGACCGGCGCGACGCGCTGAGCGCGCCACCTCGATCCGGGCGCTGAAGGGGCCACTGCGCACACCCCAACGATCACGGCGGTTGCATACTCCACACCCCGGTGAAGCACCACCGCATCGCCAGGTAAATCACCGCGACTTGGGAAACTCCACCAGGAGCGTGGGTTTGTATCTGGGTTGCGACGGTGGGGGCACAAAAGTGAGGCTCTCCAGATCGCGGTAGTCCTCGCCACCGCCGAGGAGTCTGCTCGCGCCCTCACGTACCTCCATCACGACTCCCACCGCGAGCCGCTCCACCCACCTTTGCTGTAACCATGGTTACGACACCCGGTGATAGGACCCGCGGGTGGAGGAAGGACGATCCGATGATCTCACCTGAGCCCGACCGCGCCGCGGGTCGGCAGTCCCGGCGTTCGCGGCGGTGGCTGTTGGTGGTCGGTGCCGCGACCGTGCTGGTGGTGGTGGTGGTGGTGTTCGTCGTCATCACCCGGACGTCGCGGCGGCAACCGGGGGCGGTGGCGCTGCCGTTGCGGTCGGTGGGTGAGGTCGCGTTGCCCGGGGACGGTTCCCGGTTTGACTACGCGAGCCTGGATGTGCAGCGGGGGCTGTTGTTTGTTGCGCACCTGGGGGCGAGCGAGGTCATCGAGGTCGACGTCCATTCCCACCGGGTGCTACGCACGATCGGTGCGCTGCCGCAGGTGCATGGTGTCCTCGTGGTGCCCGAGGTGCATCGGGTCTACGCCACAGCGACGGGGACCGATCAGATGGTGACCCTCGATGAGGACACCGGGACGGTCCTGCACACCACCCCGACCGGCCAATACCCTGATGGGCTGGCCTACGACCCGCATCGGGGTGCGGTCTGGGCGACCAATGAGCAGGGCGGCACCGAGACGGTGATCGACGCCACCACCGGGGCGGTGCGCGGCACCGTGGTGCTGGGCGGGGAGGTCGGCAACGTCGTGTACGACCCCACCCAGGACCGGATGCTCGTGGCCGTGCAGGGACGCAACGATCTCGCGGTCATCGACCCGAGCACGCTGGTGATCACCACCCGGGTGCCGTTGCCGGGCTGCGAGCACGATCATGGTCTGGCGGTGGATCCGGGCAGCCGGGTGGCGTTCATCGCCTGCGACAGCAACGCCACCCTGCTCACCCTGGACCTGACCACCGGACAGGTCACCGGGACGAACATGGTGGGTGAGCAACCCGATGTGCTGGCCTACGACCAGAACGCCCACCGGCTCTACGTCGCCTCCGAGAGCGGCTGGGTCAGCACGCTCGACCTGCGCGGGCAGCAGTTGAGCATCTCAGGCTCGGACCATCTCGCCGACGATGCCCACGTCGTGGCGGTCGATCCAGACACTCACCACAGCTACTACCCGGTGCCCGCGGGCGCGAACGGTCACCCCGCGCTGCTGGAATTCGCCCCGGCCGACTGAACCGACGCACGGTGGTTCAGTCAGCTCGCGGGGGTGAGGTTCGTGGCGTCCAGGGCAGGGCGCAGCGCCTTGGCCAGGGTGACGCCGTCCTCCACAGCCCAATAGTGGGCGTAGAACAGCCTCGGTTCGTCACCCAGGGCGTCGTTGTGCAGCGCGACAACGTCGATGCCATCCTTCCGCAGCGCCTGGATCACCTTCGGGACTTCGGGTGCGGTCATCACGAAGTCACCGTTGATCGCCTCCCTCAGCAGCACGGCGTCCTCGCGCGGCGACCGCCATACTCGTTGCCGATGCGCCATCCACCCACCGCGCGGCGACCGTGCAGATCACCACCGGGACCTGTTCATCGAGCGCCGACTGCGCGTTGGGATGTTCACCCAGCACCGAACCCGTGCCGCACCCCCGTTGGAGAGATCATGAGTATCGGATCGATGCTGTACGGCGCAGGCCTGTCGGCCGTCTTAGCCGTCGTCCTGGTCGGTGGTGTGGCCCGGGTTCGGCGACCCACCGTGCTCCTCACAGCCGGTGTCACAGCCTTCCTGATGCCACTGTGGTGGAACAGCATCCTGCGCTGGACCGGGGCCACCGAGGCGTTCTCCCACGACCTCCCATTCCGACCATTCCCCGTCAGCTGGCAGGACACCGGCTCAGGCATGTTCACCCTCGCCGGGGCAGCCATCGCTCTCACCCTCACCGCCGGTGCCCGAGAACCCGCCCGCAACACCATCCGGCTGGCCCTATGGACCGCACTAGCCGCATTCCTCATCGACATCTACACCTACTGAACAAACACCGATGACGCGTGGTGCTCATGCTTCGCACGGCGTGGCTGGTCGCCCAGCTGCACATCGATCTGTACCGCACCAGTGCCCCACCTATCGCTGACCGCGCTCGCCGCACCGGTGCTTCCGACCTGTGGTGTACCTGGTGGGCCGTTGTGCCGAATTGTCCCCTCTCACCAAAGGAGATCGCTGATGATCGTTACGGCGAGTACCTGAACAACGGCAAGGCCTACGCCGCCGGACGCCGGCCGGGACTGAGGGTCGTTCGAGTCACCCGAGAGGCAGCGATGCCGTTGCCGACTGTTGACGTGATCACCTCCGCACATCGGAGGGTTCAGCGCATCCCGGCATGCAACCCTGGTTACAGTACAATGGTGGCACCGAGTGGGAGAGGAGGTCGCCGTGACAGAGGAGCACCAACCCAAGACGAACGCTGAGGCTCAACCCCACACGGGACGACCCCAGCACGACCAGGGTTTGCTGAACACCTCCGGGTGGTGGTTACTGCTGTGGGTGCTCGTCGTCATCCTGGCCCTGTGGCTCGCCGAGCAGGTGGGCTTCTTCGGGGCGTGAGCTGCCAGTTCGGCATGCCCGCGCACTGGCCGGTTCGGGGCTCCCTGCTGGTGGCATGGGGAGGGTGGCTGGGCCGTGGCCTCGACGTGACGTGGTCGCCCGGGTGCCTGCACCGCGGTTGGCGCACTGTTCGGTGCGTCGAGGTATTCAGCCGCCACACCGTCACCGACTATCGGAAAGGAGCACTATGCCCGAGCTTGGTGCGTTCACCGCCCTGCACATCACGGTCACCGCGTTGATCACCGCCGCCGTGGGCCTGCCTTTTGCTTTGTGGCGGCTTCGCTCTACCTACCGGGGAGAGGCGGTCATTCTTGCCGCGCTCGCCGGTGCAGCCGTGTTCGCCTGGCGGCTCAGCGCCAACATGGCCCCACTCAACAACGACGGTGCTGCCCCGTTCAGTGCCAACGACTGGGCCGCACCAATACTCGTTTACGTCGTCCTCAGCTGCTACGCCGGTCTTCGCCCACCCAGCCACGACCGCACGTTCGCCCAAGTCCGCGCCGCACTCACGATCGTCAGCCTCGTAGTGTGTGTCATCACCATCTGATCGCCGCGCAACAATTCTCGCGCTCGTCTGCCCACCCACGGTATGGGCGTGTCACCATGGCAACCACCGACCGGCTCGACACCACAGGAAAAGGTCGTTGTTGGGTCGTGTTCCATGCTGGCGGGCTGGGCATACCCTTCGTGTGCAGAACCGGTTGGCCCCGCGGGCCAACTCGACGCCGCTGCGCCTACGGACCTGCCGGGCGCCGGAGGTGTGCGTGCCCGCATTTGGTGCGACGCTCCACATGTTCAGGGTGCGCCGTGCAGTACGTGCTCTGCTCGTCCGGGAGGTGCGGCCACCCGCAGTGTGCTCAGCCTCTCATGCTCTCGCTCCGATCCACAGGGCCGCACCGATGAGGGCGGCGATCCCGACAATCCAAATGAACAGTCCTTCCGACACCGGTCCGATCCCGCCGAGTCCGTAACCGCCCTGGCCGGTGTGTCCGTGGCCTGCTTGACGTAGGCAATGATGTCGGCCTTCTCTTGGGGGCCAGTTGCCGGTCGGAGAACCTGGGCATGTTCTCCGGGCCGGAGACCATGGCGGTGTAGATCTGCTGCTCGGTCGCTGGGGCCAAGGCGGGTGCATACCGGCCGGAGGACAGCGCCCCGCCCTTGCCGGTGAAGTTGTGGCAGGCGGCGCAGTTCAGTCGGAACAGCTCGCCCCCGCGCGCGGGGTCGCTGCCCAGCAGCGACGACTGCGCCACCGAGCCATCGGGGTTGCGCACCACGGTCGGTCCGCCGCCGTTGGCTTGGATGTAGGCCCCTAGCTGGTCGATCTGGGCGGCGTTGAAGCTCGGTGGTTTGCGCGGGACCTGCGGCACCTCGTTAGGGCCGGGAGGCATCCGCCCGGTGGACACCTGGAAGTACACCGCCGCCTCGCCGACACCGATCAAGCTCGGGCCCTGGCCGTGCACACCCTGCAGGTTCGCGCCATGACACGTGATGCCGGTGCCGTCGTAGAGCTGCTTGCCCTCGCGTGCCTGGGCCGGTTGGTCCTGCGCGACTGCGGTCTGCGGGGTCGGGGTGATCGCTGCGGCCAGGAACCCGGCGCCGACCAAGGCCAGCATCAGCACCACCAGGCCGGTCGCGCGGCGACGCAGCGTACTGCGGCTGCGGCGGGGCGTTGGCGTCGCGAGCCGGATGCGGTGGTGGGTTGTGAGGAGCTCATCGGGATCCCTTGCGATTGGGGCGGCGGGCGCGCTGCGGGCAGGAGCCGCCAACGACTCCGCCCGGCTCGCTGGACAGCAACGCGTGCACGTGTGCCAGCAGCGTGTCCAGGTCAAACGGTTTGGTTAAGTAGTCATTAGCGCCGGCGGCGAGCCCTGCGGCACGATCGCTGCCGGCGGCCCGTCCGCTGAGCAGCAGTACGGGTGTGTGATCGCCCCACTGGCGCAGCGTGTAACACGCCTGCAGGCCGGTGAGGTGGGGCATCATGACGTCCATGACGATGATGTCGATGAGACCGCCCTCGGTGCGGCCCAGGGCCTGCTCGCCGTCGGCGGCGGTGCTGACCTGATAACCCTCACCGGCCAGCACGGTGTGCAGGATCTCCCGCAGGTTGGGGTCGTCATCGACGACCAGCACGGTTGGTGACCGCACTCAGCCGCCGTCCCCGTCGCCGCTGTCGCCGCCGGTGTCTTGCCCGGCGGGTTGGGTACCCAGGACGGTGAAATTGCGGTCCAGGCGGACGTCGAGCTTGGTGCCGTCGGGTTGGGTGACATCGACGCCGTAGGCGGCGCCGGCGACGGATTCGGTGCGCACCTGCCCGGCCTGTCCGCCGGGTGCGACCGCCACGGCGGCGGCGCGGGCGTGGTCGGCGTCCGGGCCGCTCAGCGAGCCGCCACCGTCACCCCCGGACACCGCCACCGCGGTGCCGGCGCCGATCAGGCCCAGGGCGAGCACCCCGCCGGCGATCCCTAACTTGGCTTTCTTCCTCAGAGCCATGATGTTCTGTTCCTTTCGGTTATGGAGGTCACTGTGTGGGCACGCCTTCAGCGCAACTGCCGCCAAGCGTCGGGCAACGTCGTGTCGAGCACCCGGTAAGCGGCGGCGCCATCCTCGGGGAACACCAGGACGTCCCAACGCTCCTCGTCACCTTCGGTGGGGGGCGCCGTCAGGGCCACCACCACGGTGCTGCGAATCGACCAATCGGCCAGGAGGCCGCGCACGTAGGTGGCCGCTCGCCGGCTCGACACGGTCGCCGCGGACACGAGCAGGCCATACCGATCGCCTTGGTCGGGGGCGCGCCGCCTGCCGGCCCAGCGTCGCTGACGGTGCATGATCCCTCCTCACTGCGCGGTGAGCGCACATGGATGGGCGTCGACCTCGGGTACGGGCGGAGTGCTGTGCTCACCACTGTACATGCAACCGCGGTTACATATAGGGTGCCGTCGGTGGGGTCGTGGCGAAGCCAAGCCCCCGGGCATCAAGGAGGTTTCCGATGTGTGGTGAGGTACGCCGGTGGCTGGGCCGCGAGAGCCCCCTGGTGATCGCCGAGCAATTCGCTGCTCGCTGCGGTGGCGTTCGCCCGACACCTCCCGCCCCGGTGCCCTCGCCCACCGTCACTGCCAGCACTGGAGTTGCGTCGTGATCATCTGTCTGCGCACCGTGTTCGTCCCCCCGCAGTGGTGGGAGCGGTACCTGGCCTGGATCGCCGCCGGCCGTGAGATCCGCCAGCAGCACGGCATCCTCGCCGAGCTGGTCTGCGCACCCGCCGCGGCGGGCGGGGACACCGTGGTCATCACCGCCTGGCCCAGCCACGAGGTGTTCGACGCCTGGATCGCCACCCCGCACCGGGACGCCCTGACCGACAGCGACGTCCACCGCGCTGTCACCTACCAGCCGATCACCCGCTACGACGTGCCCGGCGGCTACCTGAACCTGGTCGGCCTCACCGACCACGACCCCAGTACCACCGAGGAGAGCCCATGAAGTGGATTACCCGTGCCCGACCGAAAACCGACCGGATCGCCTGCCCCTGGCTGATCCGCCGCTTCATCGACCCGGCCGCCGAGATCGTCTATGTCCCCACCGAGGAGGTCCTCACCGAAGCCGCCCGCACCGGTGGGCGCTCCTTCGACGCCCCCGGCGCGGACTACGTCCACCAACCCAACCCCGGTGGCGGGCAGTGGTGCACCTTCGAGACGCTCATCGCCGAACACGACCTCGGTGATGATCCCGCTCTGGTTCGGCTCGGGCGGATCGTGCATGCCGCGGACATCGCCTCCGACCTGGACACTGATCCGCTCGGGGCGGGGTTGCTCGCGATCGGTCTGGGTGGATTGGACGTCGAGGCCGACGACCAGCAACTGCTCGACCGTGCCCTGTTCGTCTACGACGCGCTCTACGCCTGGTGCACCCGGCAGGTCACGGCCGCCCCCAGCCCGGCATGACCCGCCCCGACAGTGGCCAACCCGCCACCAGCCCGGCCGGGGCGCGGCCCATCGACTTCGCCGAGCTACGCGGGCCTGTCGTGCGCCAAGTCGGCCAACTCATGGCCGGCGCAGCGATGACCGCCCCGAAATCCGGTGGCCAACTCCTCACCGCCGGATCCCCGGCGTTCCTGGAAACCGTCCTCGTCGAGGACCCGACGACCCTGCTACGACTCGCGGAGTGGATGCGGGCCCGCGGCGCCGAGCGCCGTGAGGCGATCTGGTTCCGCGACGCCGACGCCGCCCAAGCCCTCGACGGTGTCCTGTTCATCGGGTTGGTCAACCCCTACCCACCCAACTACGACTGCGGCGCCTGCGGCTACGCCACCTGCGCCGAGTTCCTGCACGCCACCAAACAACAACGCGCGGACTCCGCCGAGCTGGAATTCACCGGCCCCACCTGCACACTGCGCAACGTCGACCTCGGTGTTGCTGTCGGCTCGGCTGCCCGCACCGCCGCCCTGCACTGCGTGGATGCCCGCTGCCAAACCCGCATCGCCGTGGCCGCCCGCAAACTCGGCCTCATCCACGCCGACCTCGCCGTCGCTTTGTCCCTGTCCCTGACCCACAAAGCGATCACCTTCGACCGCCGGATGCCCGACATCGACTACGACGCACTCGACTACGCAGCCACCGGGACCCTGCCCGTCGGGGTGCCCGGAGCCATCCGGGCAGACGGTGCCCGCAACAAGCAACAACCCCGCCAGCCCACCCCACGCCGGACCCCCCGCCCGCCGGAGGCTGACCCGTGAGCTGCAACCGGGTTGAATATCGCCGGTGCGTAGTCCGTCGCCGACCTCGATCGAGGTCACTGCGCTCGTGCTGGCCGGTGGTGGTGTGGCCAGCGGTCTGCCCTGGTATGCGGCGCTGTGCCATCCCCGCGGCGGTGACTGTTGGGTGGGAGCAGCGTGACGGTGCCAAGGTGTCGTGGGGGGTGCTGCCCGTGACCATCCGCGGGGCGGGCCCCGACGAAATTGGAAGGAAGTCCTGTGGGACGCGGTGACACGTACAGCCAGCCCGACGCCCCTGATCCGGTGCTGGGCGCCGGCCTGGTGCTGGAGCTGGCCCGGGCCCATCTACCGGCTGGTTGGGCCGTCTCGACGGTGCTGGAGGTTGATGAGTCCGGTGGGGAGGCCCGCGTGTATCTGTTGGATGGTGGGGTCGTGGTCAAGACCCAGCGTCCGCACCGGCTGCGGCCGCGGACCAGTCAGGCGAAGGAGGTGGCACTGCTGCGGGCGTTGGCCGAGCCGTTGGTCGGGCGGATCCCGCGGGTGTTCGGTTACGCACAGGTTGACAGCGCCGCCGGTCCGGTCGAGTTCACGGTCATGAGCCGGGTGCCGGGCCGCCCGATCAGCACTCAGCCGGTTAGCAGCGTGCACAGGCGTGCGGTGTTGGATGCGCTCAGCGCGGTCCTGCGGTCGGTGCACGCGCTGGACCCGGCAGCAGTGGGCCGGGTGTTACCGGATGAGCACGGGTTGCCGGTGGACCAGGACGTCGCCGCGTTGCACCGACGCCTCGAACTCGGCTTCGCCGACCTCTGCGAGCACCTGCACGCCCGGCCGGGCCGCTGGCCGCTGCGCATCACGGTGCCCGAGCTCGCTCGCCGGGCATTGGACGTCCTGCCTGCCACTGTGCAGCAGCCGCCCGTGGTGCTGCACTCCAATCCCGGTCTCACCCACACCTTCACCGACGCCTCAGGGCTGTTCACCGCACTGATCGACTTCGGTGATGCCTACGCCTCCCACCCGGTGCTGGACCTGCGG
>JAABUV010006262.1_pt1 | contig 13044 bp, 13 predicted proteins | sample 5559971 | NCBI WGS metagenome assembly JAABUV01 (sample SAMN10711881, study PRJNA513362) | rock metagenome | isolation source: Antarctica rocks | place: Antarctica: Victoria Land, Knobhead nord | collected 2015-12-19
CTTTACAGACATGGTGCCAGATTAGACGCAGCTAACAAGCAATGGCATCTCACCTCACCCACCCCTTACGATCCCCCTTTGACCTACGGTGGATGGCGGCAGTCTCAAGCCTTAGGCGCAAGGATTGTCAGCATACTACACCTGCGGGAGAGTACAACAGAACCACCCACGACCAATGACTCCACTCGAATCCCAGCTGTGGTAGATGTTGGTGATGACAATGAGGACAAAAACGGCCATGCGGAGCCAAAGCTGCATCAGGGCGGACGCCGGAAGCACAAGGTCGTCATACATACTTCGCCGTTCCTGAGATGTATACAAACCTCGATTGCAATAAGCGCTGGCATAGCAGAATATCAAGATCCACTCAAAGTTGGTGGCCATGTCTCTAATGCGAAGGCACCTCCAATGCACTCGTCGCATCCAATGCATTCAGGATCTCCACATATTCGAGCTATGGAGCATACCAATGCTCCTCATCTAGATGCAATCCTAGAACCCGATGAAGATTTGGAAGAGAAGCCGCGAGAATTACAGGGCAAGGCGAAGCAGATTGAGCAGTCGCAACTGCGTGTGGACGCCTTTCTGGGCGAATGGCTCTCTCCAGACTACTTTGACTCCATAACGCCACCTCCAAGCTCGGTGATGATGGTGGCTGGAGCCAAGGCGGATCTTCTTCGTCAAGGAGAACTCATTAGCTTCTCCGATCGATCTATCAAGGATAGTGCAAACCAAGGTGGGACGGCGGCTGGAGGAAATTCACAGAAAGACAGCAGCAAAGGAGCTTTGGCGAGTGTATCTAGTCTGAAGCAAAGCCTGCCGAGACTCGACCGAGCAAACAGTCATAGCAGTGGTAGCATTGAAAGTAGTCGGGCCGTCGAAAAAATGCTCAGCAATTTCGATACGATCCCAGACCTCAGAGATGCAGCAAGATATGTGCCTCCGGTTCCTTCTTATGCTATCTCACCCCTAGACCAAATCCCTCCAGGATACGTAGCACACGCGAAACAATACTGCGTTGATATGGATTACGCATGGGACAGTATGCGACCACCTTTGGAGTGGGGTAACGGAGGCGAGTATGGAGAAGAATGGAGTGCAATGCATAAGCGTTTCCGGCGAGGATTGTACAACATGATATTGTGGTATGGAAGTCATGACACAAGTAAGAGGCCAGGAATAATCAACGAAGACAAGGCCGAAAACCAGACTCTTGATGGCAATGACGAGGCGCCGGACACCGTTCTGGTGCTCGTCACTCATGGTGCTGGCTGCAACGCTCTTATCGGCGCTTTGACCAACCAGCCCGTCTTGCTAGACGTTGGCATGGCTTCCCTAACCATGGCTGTACGGAAAGAATGTGGGAGAAAAACATCATCATCCACGGAATCTCCTGTACGCACGTCACGGCGGCGGTCCTCCATTGATCTCGGTATATCAAATGACTATGAAGTCAAACTCACTGCATCAACCGAGCACCTTCGAGCCGGAATGCACACAAAGAGCTCATCTCTTTCTCAGCAATCATCAGGCACGGCATCTCCACAAGCATCAGCATACCGTCATCGCTCTGGTTCTACCATGTCTACCACGTCTACTAACAGCTCGAGTGACGGCATCCATGCGGAGTTTGAGATGCAAACAGCAAAAGGGATTGGCATAGGCGGAGGCCTGCAAAGAAGCGCGAGTGCGGCTGTTCGCTCGTCTAGCGGTCTTTGGAGTAGGCCTGTACCACTTCAGGCGGATGGGACTGGCGAAGAAGAGGTCAAGGGGACCGTTCCGGCTATGAGAGATCCCACTCCGTTCAGGACAAACGCTACAACTAGGAAGTCAGAACACAAGATCCTTGAGCAAGATCATGATACTGAGAATATGTCTCCCATTACCTACAGCCCGGTTCCCACCGTTGGTCAGCAAGGGCTATGGAGTGCTCCACCTCAATTCGTCCCCGGTGAGAGGGACAAGGGTCCCAAAAGGAGATGGACACATTCAGAGCACCGGTGATTGTTTCTACTTTGCTGTCGAGCTTTGCGGGTTTGCAAGATACCCAACTACACCACTCTTGCGTTTAGCGAAGGCGTTTGGAAATCAGCCCAGCGGCTTGATTAGTTTTTGAAGGGCTGCTCTTCCGCGATGAGGTTTGTAATATAGATAGCGATAGCTTTTCATTAGCCGCCACCACTGGTGCACCGACGACTGATAGCCGGGCGGAATAAGGCTCAGGTGTCAGAAAATGGCAATAGCATTGTAAGGCTAACACGCCTTGAATACTGTGATAAGCTGGGGGTATCATTCTCTCAAATCGTACAACGCTATCCCATTCCATCACGGGTCATCGCTTCGACTCAAGCCACGACGCCCCACCCCAAATCAACGCGCACCCCATCAACGCCCAAGCCCCCATAACCTGCTGTCCCCATCCCCCACCAGAGCCCACTTTCGCTATGCCCTCACGCCTCGCCCCACCTCGATCTTTCCCGGCCATGACCGCCTGCGCCGCCGGAGCTTCACTTTTGCCTGCTGTCCCGTTACCCATTCTGGTCCGATCGCTTTCTCTTCTGCGGATAATCTCTGCCAACCGCCTCAAATCTTCCTTCCACTCGCTCTCATTGCCGGGCGCTCCACCCTCAATCTCTACATTTTGCACGTTCCCGAAGAAGTCCATGACCAGCCTCTCTCTGCCCCTTTGCTCCCCTCCAGGAAACAGATCCCATCGCACCCCCGGATGGCTGTGGATCTTGCTCTCATCATAGCTATCGAACAGATTCCCCAACGTGAGCTTGCTTCCCGGACTGGTGACCTGGCTCTCCAGAAACTCGAGGTTGTAATACGTATACCGATCAATCACCGCGACGCCCACATCGTTATCCGCATGGTGGCTATAACTGCTCTGATCGACCTCCGAGCTCCCCGTCGCGATAATGTTCGGCGAGTAGAAGCGCGAGTACATGGTGTTGGCCTGGCAGGTGTCGATCATGAAGAGCATTTCGTGGTAGCGCTTCTTCTCCCACATTTGTTCGAACGCGTCGGCGAGATCCCAGCTGCCGATCTCTTCGCTGTCTTGAAATTTGAGGAACTCGTTGCCGCCGTGGCCAGTCATGTAGACGAGGACGTTGCTGCCGGCGTCGCTGCCTAGCCGCTTTCCGCGGGGCACGTCTTCACCCAGGCGATCCGTGAGCAAGCGTATGAAATTCTCCACTGTGACTTCGTAGCCGCGGTAATCCACCTCTATGTTGTCACCATAGAGATCAAGTGCACGGTCTGCATTGTTGTAGACCGTCCCAGGAAAAGCATTGCGGGGATTGCAAGCCATGTCGTCCGGGAGCATAAGGATGATTTGGGAGTCGGGGATGCCGAGGCGTTTTACGGTGCGGTAAAGGGAGAGGACATTGGCGAGGTGACGGTAGTTGAACCAGAAGCGGGAGGTGGAAACGAGGACGGCCCAGTTCGAGGTGTGTTGGGGGGTCGTGAGGAGGGGGAGGAGGGTTAAAGGAAGGAGGTGGGCCAATTTCATCTCGATGGGGGTTCCAGGCGGAGGGAAAGTGAGTCAGTCAGAGAATGAGAGAATGAAGTGAGCATAAGTATGAGCTTGGTCCGGAGAGACGTCCGCCTTGTAGTCGCACTTTGGGATTAGGATAAGACGCCGGCGTGAGGCCTGGATCAGCAGGGTTCAGCCAGCACAGGCCACTTCGGTAAGCGGAGGAATCGTGACTTGAACTTGAAGCGCGTACACGCAGACTTGAGGAAAAGAAAATGGATCGGTATCGGCCTCGAAAAAAGTATTATCTCAGACTTCTCAGTGGAAATGGTAGGAATTGACAAAAATAAAGCGCTCCCGGGAAGGATCGAACTTCCAACCTCACGATTGGCAGGTAACAGTCGTACGCGCTAGCCAATTGCGCCACGGAAGCTTATAAAATCGTTCTTATAAATATATATAATCCTAAACTGATCTGCTGGGTAATCTCAATACCACACATCACGTTATCAACGCCTTTCACGGACGATGCGCGTCGCCCAAGCATCACAATACATCACCAAGTATTAATATTCTCTATTATTGTCCAAAGATGGCATTGACTAGCGATGATACATGGAGGTGTTTTGCAAGCAATTGACATCCTGAGTCATGCTGATCTCACTTCTTGAGCATTCACCTCACACATAGAGTTCTCCTCGACGCCGCAACTGACCGCCCCACCAGCTACTTCAATATCATTCAACGGGAAGGTGCAGCGTGCTTGCTGAATCTTGTCGTAGAGAGGACACTGCCTAAAAATTTCTACCCATACAGCACTCTCATCGCGTCATGTACCTTCCGCGTAACCTGATCTCACACCTCTACCAGCATCTACGTCGAACCCACCATTCGCTTTCCCCACCTATTTTGATACTCGTTGCCCTAGAACCCGACGCTCTCTGCGCGTGCCGCATCCTTACTGCGCTACTCAAGCGCGACTACATACACCACAAAATTCAGCCCGTCTCAGGTTATGGCGACCTTGCACACTTTGGAGAAAGCCTGGTGCAACCGATGCGGACACAGCAAGGAGGAAGCGGGGGCGTAGTTGTGTGCCTGGGCGTGGGTGGACTCGTCGATCTGTCTACTGTCTTAGGACTAGATCTTGTCGAAGAGGGGGAAGACCCGTCTGGAGGTGTTGAGGTTTGGTTGATTGACGCTCGGCGGCCATGGAACTTAGGCAATGTCTTCGGAGGGAACCCTGCAGATATGGCGTTGGGGGATTTGAGTGGCAACGCAAGATCAAGGACGTCTGAGATCGAGAATGGCCGAATACAGCCAACATATAAACCTGGGCAGGGCGGTATCATTGTCTACGATGACGGAGACATTGACGAAGACTTGTCAGCTGAACGTAACGCATATTGCGCGCTTGCCCAAATGCCAAACATCGAGGACGATGGTGACGAGTCTGACGGCTCAGACGCCGATAGCGATGTTGTGGAATCGATAGAAGTAAGACCTGCCAAGAAGAGAAAATCTTTGTCTGACCGAGATGAGGAGAATGACGAGAGTGAAGACGAAAATGGCAGGCCACGGCAAAGACGGCGGAGCAATTCGGTATGACTGTTTCCGTGAGTGTGACACTACTGGACTAATGCGCCCACGTAGAATGGTTCTATCACTGCGTCACCAAGCCGTCTTCCTCGAAGCGGCCAGGGGACCTCGGAAAGCAATCTCTTCGGTAGAGGCTCGTCCGACACGTCTCCATCTCCGTCACCGCATTCGCGATCTGAATCGCCACGGCCAATGAAACAAACTTCAGCGCGCACGCTGCGCCGAAGGCTTCTCCGTTTGCGTCGAAAGCATACTGCAGTACTCCATAGCTATTATGCGCTTGGTACAACGTATTCCGAACCCATCTCCTCCATTCTCTACTCCTTAGCCGAAGACCTTGGCCGTGAAGACAATGATCTCCTATGGCATTCAATCGTCGGCGTCAGCTCTCTTGAACTTTATGGTCGAAGCATGACAGGCGTAGGCATTTCCACTTCATTAGACTCTGGTGGTTCAGCAGGCTGGGGCGGGCAAAGAGGAGAGCACATACGGCAGCTCCTACGTGATGAAGTGCGGCGGCTGAATCCACCGGATCCTAGTGATACCACGCGTGAAAACGCTCGTGGTGAGGCTTCGGATGTCATACCCACAACGGCCAGGTCTCCAACAGACACATCAATTCGATTATCTCCTGAACCCCGTTTCCTCTTAATAAGACATTGGTCTCTTTACGACAGTATGTTGCATTCGCCCTATCTAGCCTCGCGGTTACACATTTGGAGCGACGTGGGACGAAAACGACTCCACAAGCTCCTAGCAAAGATGGGTGTCAGTCTTAGTCAGTGCAAGCAAAGCTACACGCACATGGACATGGATCTGAAACGGGGTTTGCGGCAGAGGCTGCTAACGTATGCTCCAATGTACGGTCTTGAGGGCCTAGTCCCACCCGCAGCTGGGACAGGTCGAGGAAGAGAGGGATGGGGCTTCGTACGAAGCTGGGGCTGGAAAGCTTGCTTGAGCGCAATAGATGTTGGCGTTATTGTGGGTGCTATCCTAGAGGTGGGTAAGTCAGGCGTAAGTATTGGTGATATGGGAAGCAATTGGGATCGTGGGAGAAACGAAAAGAAGGAGATTGTAGATGAAGATGGCAAAATCGAAGGAGAGGAATGGGTGAAAAGATTCTGGGAGGCGTATGATGCACTTGAAAAGTAGGTGTTTTCTAACCAATCCATTGGTATCAGAGCTCATAAAATACAGTATTGAAGCACTTAAGCACGCTCTCCCAACAGCGCAACATCTCCATCGCGCCATTCTGCGCACGGGAACATCTCTCATCGAGAAGCGGCAGATTCGACATCTTCGTGCCTTTCGCATGGCTATTGTCAAAGAGGGCCCTGACGTACCATTATTCACTCACCCCTCGGCACTCACCAAGCTTGCGCTCTGGGTTGGCGAAGCCATCGCCGAGCAAGAACGAGAACAGCGAGGCAAGATTGGGAAAGGCGGAAAGGGTACTCCACTTGTCTTAGCTGGGCTTAATGAGCCTAGAGGGGTTTATGTAGTTGTTGGTACGGGAGGTGGAGGAGGAGTGATCGATTTTGCAGCGAGGCAGAAGAGAAAAGAGAGACAAGAGGAGAGGACGAAGGTCCGAGAAGCGAAGAAATCCGAGAAGGAGAGGAAGAGGAATGAAAGAGCAAAGAGAGAAGATGATGACGATGACCAGGAAGAAGAGCAGGAGAGTGAGGAAGAAGACGAAAGCGAAGACGACGATAACGACGACTCAGAAGAAAGAGGATACGGCCGAAATCGATTCGGAAACGCCTTTCAGGAGGTTGTGGATGAAACCAATGCAAGGGTTCGAATCGATAGCTTCGAGCACTGTGTCGTTGAGGTGAAGAAGGAGGATTTGGGTGGCTTTTTGGAATCCTTGAGCATGAAGGTTGTAGTTGGCTAATGAGAGTTCCTTTGACATAATGACTATACTCACTTTGCAGTTTGGCATCAGCTTTGGCGTCCTTAGGCTTGGAATGAGACATGCGGAGCCCGGTGAGCTGAAGCATAGGGGTACTTGCATACATAAGTCCGGTGAAGTTTTTAGATTAACAAGGCAGGTACATACTGCAATGACTGGTTCGTCGTTGGAAAGATGGTTTCCCTTGTGTGCGGTAATGTCGGTTCTTCTCACCCACGAGAGTGAGGTGAGAGATACCTTTTCTCAGCGAGTCGGTCTAGTATAGACCCTTGCGTGACTGCGTTTTGATTTAAGTCACGTCCCTAGCTCGATTTCTCGTGTATTTCTTCATCCTCTACGACACGTACCATCCTTTGCGTCGTTCTTACACAGCCCTTTACGTCGTCTCTGCATAACAAGCTCCAAACCTGACTGCAAAACCTTCATTTACTTCTCCTTCCTCTAGGACACGTACCATACTTGCCCCGTTCTACCACAAGAAGCTTTCAGACCAGAAACCCAAGGCTTCGTTTACTTCTCCCTCCTTAGGACACGTTCCAAACATACTTTGCATGCAACGTGCTTCAAGCGTGCCAGGAAAACCTCCTATTACTTCCTCTTCCTCTACGACACGTGCCATTCTTTACATCGTTGCTACGGAAAAAGTTTCAGACTTGACAACTAGGGTTTTCGATTACTCCTACTCACATCGACACGACAACTGTCCTTCGCATACCTACGACGCAAGCAAAGGTCGTTTTCGTCTCTAACCCTCTTATCCATAGCCAGACACTAGTCTTCTGTCTCTTCGTGGTCGCGCTCTTCCTCCTAACCTCAACCCACAACGCCAGAAGTGCATAAAGTCCTACAATGCCTTTCGCCATACCTCCAGCATGGCTCCTCAGAGTTCTTTACAAGCCACACGTAACTCCAACGGGCCGCATCGAATACAAAGAAGCGGGCGTCACCTGGAAGAAATTCTACTACATCCCCCAACCAATCGTCGACATGTACCAAGGGCAGGATCGCCAAACCACAATGCTGATTCAAGATAAAGCGGCGAGACTCGGCTTTTTGTCCAACGTGCCTCCTGTAAGGACCCCCTTGACGGCAGCAAGAGACGCACTGGCCGCATATGCGGTGGCACTAGCTCTGGAAGAAGATTCGTCGCCTGTGCCAGCCTTGGCTAACGGTCCCCGGGCGCCAAGGTTTGTGTCCGCTCCTGCCAATTTGGCGGCTGTGGCCGCAGATTTGGGCGTCGAGGAACCGAGCATTGAGGGTCCGACTGTGGGGAAGGATAGGAAGCGGAGGGTGAGCGGGGAGGAGGGCGGGAGGAAGAGGGCGAGGTTGGAGTAGTGGAGGGAAGGGAGGGAGGAGTGGGATGGGAGGTGGATGGGATGACGAAAGGGGGAGGCGGAGGGGTGGAGCATGTAAGGAGAGGGGTGCGGATGTTGGGTGGAGTGTTTCCAAGTGACTGACTGCGCATGAGGGGGTGGAAGATTCGTTTTCTGTTCTTTATACAATAGATTACGGCTTGCCGAATGAAATTTTCAAGCGTTGATGTGTACAAACCGCATCACACAAACTATGACTTTGACGGGAATATCTCTATGTGACTGGTTGCGTATGAGGAGAGGTAAAATTGGTAAAGGGGATAGACAAGCGGGAAGAAGGGCATTGAGGAGATGAGAAGTGGAAGCAGAGGGGCGAACGATATACGAGAGGCGGTGAGGTTTTCATTCAAAAGTAAACCGATGTGACTGGCTGTACATGGAGAGAAGGCGAAGGTTAATTATTCTCTCGTTAGTTAGAACTCAGAAGTCCTTGGACAAATTTGCCAATTTCCATGTGTACAAACAGTTGTCAAAACTTTCATCAGGAATAATTTGATGTGACTGGCTTCGCACAAGGAGAATGGAATTGAGCCATTTTGAGTAAGGCGTGGAAAGAGAACGAAAGACGAGATGGTCTTTGCCGGTGGAAGTAATGGAAGAGGAGGGGTGGAAGATGTATGAGAAGCATTTGGGGTTTTAGGAGAGGAGTCTCGATGTAACTGGCTAGGTATGAGGGGAAGAGAGTCAAATAGTTCTCCTGGTAATATGAGGGAAGGTTAGGATTTACTTGGTGAAAGTTCCTGTGTAAAGAGAGCATCAGATCATTGAAAATCGGACGAAAATAGGACGCTGTACGTGTGGTCGTTAATCCGTTGGCCAGTTAAGCTTTCCGAGATTGCAGTTAACATCATTAGGAAAAGAATAGGGGTCTTTGTCTTTGTGAGATAGAGACTAAAGCTCATTCGATGTATAAAGACGGCTTCAGATGTCCATGTTTCCGATGGGAATACTTCGGTGTGCAGTGATCCATAAGTCGTTAAAATATGGAGACATCCACTATCTCGATCTGCGACAAATTTAGTTGATTTTGTGCTGGCCATATCGGTGTTTATCTAGTGCTCATCTGATCCTACCTAACCGTTCAGTCGTCACCACATCATCGCCAAGAGCACTATGCTCGTCTCCTCCTGGACCCCATCTTCATGCCGCAATTCGAGCCCTTCGAAAAGCTTATTATCCCTATCCTTCAATCGTAAGAGGGCCCGTCGCAGCTCACTTCCCCCCCAACCTCGCCTCCACCTTTTCCCTCTCCTTGTCCTTAATCTCCCTAATCTCATCCCTGGTACTATCGAATCTCGCATTTGCCTGGTTGAACGGGTTGTCCGGACTCTTCTCAAACTCCTTCCTAATAACATCAATCCTCTGTTGCCTTCTCAGACCCTTCTGCTCCTCTTCCAACTCTGGTAGTCTTCTCGCTTCATACGCGGCATATGCCGCCTTATACCTCCTCTCAGGATGTCTGTCGACTTTTTCGGAGGGGTTGTTGGAGGCGAGGGAGAGGGCGTCGAGGGCATTGTCAATACCGGTAGCGTTGAGGGCGGGATTTGGGGTGAATGATGAGGATGAAGGGTCGTCCAGTTGGGAGAGGTCGAGGCCTTTGGTGGTTTTCTTGGCGGCAGTTTTGGAGTTCTTGGGTACGGGGCGGGTGTCTTTTTCCTCGGCGGCGAGGAGGGCGTCTTTCTCTGCTTTCTTGCGCGCGGCTTCTTGCTTTTTTTGTTCGGCTTCTTCTCTGTGATGGAGGTTAGATACAGATCCCACTAGAAGTAGGTTCAGGGGACGAGCTTCTTAGCATTCGATTTTGCGCCTTTGCTCCATTCTTGGTCGTCTACAGCGGCTTTGTGAGCATTTTCGGCTGCCGACTTCTGCGCTGCCGCTTCGGCTTTCTTGAAACTTGGTCAGCAAAGCATGACATCGAGAAACATGGCTGGCGGGTCTGCGACGGGTACTTGCTTTTGCATTGCCTGCCACCTTCTTGGTGTTCTCAACCGCTTGCTTCTTCCCCATGCTTTGTCGGATTCCGATCGAAATTTTACAATCTAGCAGGTGAACAAGTCAAGTGATGATCAGTATACTCTTAGGATGATACAGCTTTTGACTATCGAAACAAGTGATTTGTGTCGAACGTTCACTTCTGAGGTGCGAATGGAATGGGCGTCTTATACGCTTACGTAGAATATCAGTAGAACTAGCGCTAGCGAGAAGATTGCTTTGTGGTTCACATCATCGTGGGCTCTTATAGCACCACTTTGAACTTGTGAAGTACATACTTCCCAGACCTCCTTTCGTTATCTAATTGAAGATACTTGCATATGGATGATCTGGATGATGCATGCATCTGCTAATGATTTGCTGCACGAATTCATTGTACTGTAGGTTGGTCCTTTTCCACGCCGGATGCGGATGAGGGATTCATAGCGTCCCATTTTGCCTTCCACTTGTATGTTCTTCATGTCAGCGTTCTACTTTGAGATTCTCATTCCGAGTCCTCGCAACGTTCTCTACTTCCTTTATCTGATAAGACCTTTTGTTGTCCCTTATTATTGTCCGTTCACGCTAGCACCGGATGCGTTTAACGACGACCTCGAGATGTATGGCAAAGGCATATATCTCAAGGGATTATTTTACCTCAATATTGAAATGCATTTTATTCTCATCTCTGACCTGCATAGTGCGATTTTCTTGCTTCTCCTTAGAGGGATAGCGAACCTTCATTGTCTCCCCAATGGCTCGTTACGGTAATATATGGCGAGGCCGTAACTGGCAATTCTGGGAAGGACTCTTATGTAGACGGTCTGTCTCAGATTTTCAAGACAGCATCAGGACCTACACTCAGGAGATTGCGGCCATTGAACTCTTACTGGCGACCCTGGACGCTTACCAACCTCCGCTCAACGAGCAGCAAGTGATCGACGCAATAAATGGCTTACCGCCTCCACAGTCTTCTGGATCAAGAAGCATAGCAAGATCGCCGCCTCTTCCCGCTCAGCAACTACTAGGCGCCATTTACACTGCTACCCCACTATCTCGTTCTGATCCTAAGCTTCAAACAGAAGCCGATGGACCTAACGTAGCCTTACCAACACCTTCCTTGACCGGTCCAGTTATCGAAAATATACAACAACAGATTAGAGAGTTACTTCAAGGAGGGCAACCTCGAGGTCTGCTCCTAGAAAGGGGCCGACCTCGACTCATCCGGGCCCAGCCATGGACAACTAACAGGACAGTCGATTCTCGGGATCAATTCGAAAAGCTACACGCCGATGCAGATGATCCCCGTATTTCTGCCTTGAAACTTGCTCGCGCTAAGCCCGAGCCTGGTTACGAGAATCCTCACAACTACAAATTTTCACCGAGGGGAGCGGATCATCCATATTATGGCCGCGGTCCAGTTTGGGCAGATAATTCTTGCGCACTAGACTCCTGCATAGTCGCTGCCCGATTGCTAAACGTTGGATCGATTTCCGCAGATAAAGGCGATGCAAGTCTCCATGACTGGGTGGACTCGTTACCACCGCTTAAACTCGACTTTTTGGACACCTTGGCGCTGCGCTGGGAAACATATGCAGGGGATACAAACATCGCTTACAGGAACTATTTCCGCACCAAACTCGGCCCAGCATGTCAGGATGAAAAGATGATGTCCGCGGTCGCGCTTTGGCAGATCTGTACAGCAGGCGCCGATCAATTCAAATACTCGGAATATTGGCACGGTCAATGTACGAAATGTGGTAGAGAGAACACAGGTCGCTTGAACCCTACTGTCTTACGAGATCTCGCCTTGGGTGCGTCTACTCGTGCGGCAACAGAGGTCCCGGGAGGTCATCCTAATATGACCCAGCGATTGAATAAGCATTTCGACTCTGAACTCAAAGAGTGCAAAAAAAACGTAGGTGGCTGTGGAGCAAAGGGAGCTGTATTACGAAGAAGAGTAGTCGAGGGCCATCTTCCACCACGGCTAGTTGTTCTGGCACCACTGGGAGCCCCTCACACGAATATTCCTGAAGCAGCGTCTGATCATGTACCGATAAAATACCACAACGCTGAAGGACCACAATCAGCAAATTATCGTTGGATTGGTGGCATCTATCGAAGCGATGTTAAAGAACTTAAACACTATCGAGTCTATTGGACAGACTGCGAGCCGGGTGTGGTCGACGGCGATCTAAAGCTGTATGACGGCATGCGCGTAGGAGGGGCAATCGTTGGGGGAATCCATCCTTACAGTGCAGATGAAAAGATACCACCATTCTGGTCGAAATCTCCTGATCTGCTCTTTTACGAGCGCTTGGACTCCATCGACATTCATGATGTCGCGAATGCCATTAAAGCCGAAGTCGACTACGGCCTACAACAGAATCTTCCAGGGCAAGCTCAAAAGGTCAGCCCAAAACGCAAATATAGAGAAGTTGAAACAGAAGTACAATCGAGTAGGCCGAGGACCACGAGGAATAAGAACGCCGTTTGACAAGAACCAAAGACACTTGGTTTTTAAACACCAAATTCGTACAATGATTTTGCTTCATTGATCAATTACACTCAACCAGTCGTGGCTTCCAATGATGCCCTCATTATTGTAGAAAGATATCAGAGTAACAGACGAAAAGAAGTGTCAAACGTCCTAGTAGCAATGTCGATCACTCGCAGGTCTTTCCATCCTTCACGTACCATCTAAGTCATTTTAG